>Ga0066836_10000661_pt1 | contig 17038 bp, 17 predicted proteins | sample ETNtaG_18_FD_71568 | JGI IMG/M metagenome (GOLD analysis project Ga0066836, IMG submission 71568) | Marine microbial and viral communities from oxygen minimum zone, Eastern Pacific Ocean - ETNP201302SV91 | ecosystem: Environmental > Aquatic > Marine > Oceanic | place: Pacific Ocean: Eastern... | reverse complement strand
ATTTTTTTTTTTAAATCAAAATGTGCTACTTGCGCTAAAGCATGCACGCCAGAATCTGTTCTTCCTGCCCCTGTTACAACCACATTTTCCTTAGAAAAATTAAAAATTGCTTTTTGTAATATTTCTTGAACTGACTGACCATTTTTTTGAAATTGCCATCCTACAAATGGTGTACCCTCATATTCTATTTTTATTTTATATCTTTGCATTAATTTAGAATTGATCCTTTTCTAATTTTGTTTCCTAATAAAAAATCCTCAATACTTTGTTTTTTTTTACCTTGTCGTTGTAATTCTAAAATTTTAATAGAGTTAGATCCACATGCTACGGTTAAATCTTCATCGAGAACCAAACTTGGACTTCCTTTTGCTGAAGATATTTTAGCTTTTAAAACTTTAAAACGCTCTTTTTGATATTCAAACCAAGATCCTGGATTTGGACTTAAACCATGAATATGGGCTAGAATTTTATTAGCATCAAGCTTCCAATTAATTTTTGTTTCGTTTTTATTTATTTTTTTTGCGTAAGTGGCTTCTGAGTGAATTTGTCTTATAAATTTCGCTTTACCTTTTTCTATATCTTTTAAACTTTCAATCAATAAACCTGCGCCCATCTCGGAAAGTTTTTTTTCTATTTCTCCATATGTTGTGTGCTTGTCTAGTTCTATTTCTTTTGAAGCTAAAATAGGACCGCTATCTAACTTTTCCTCAATTTTCATAATGCTGATACCTGTTTTTGAGTCTCTATTCATTATTGCCCTTTGAATTGGTGCGGCGCCTCTCCACTTTGGAAGCAGAGAAGCATGAATGTTTATGAATCCTAATTTTGCTATACTTAAAAATTTTTTCGGAATTATTTTTCCATAAGCTACAACAACAACTAGATCGGGGGATAAATTTTTAAAAAATTTATATTCTTCTTCGTTATTTAAATTTTCAGGGTTTCTTAAATTTAGTTTATTTTTTTTAGAAAACTCTTGAATGCAAGATACATTAATTTTTTGTCCTCGTTTTGATTTTTTAGGAGGCTGAGTATATACACATAAAACATTAAATTTATTTTTAATTAATGCTTCAAGAGTAGGCACTGAGAACTCTGGTGTTCCCATAAAAACTATTTTTAGTGACATTAATTTATTATTGAATTTAAACTACAATTCTTTCAATTTCTTTCTGTTGTTTAGAAAGTTTTTTAATAATCATTGTCTTTTTTAATTTAGAAAGATAATCAATAAAAAGTATACCTTCTAAATGATCAATTTCATGTTGTATACACGTAGCCAGCATACCTTCGGCTTTTATTTCTTTCGGTAACCCAAAATAATCTAAATATTTTATATGACATTTGTCAGGTCTATCAATCTCAGCGAACTGACCGGGTACAGACAAACAGCCTTCTTCGTAAGTCGAATTATTTTCTGATTTTTTAATTATCTCTGGATTAACAATGCAAATTGGATTTTTTTTACCTTCTTTTTGGTCTATATCAAGAACAATTATTCTTTTGGGTATTCCAATTTGAATAGCCGCCAAACCTATTCCAGGAGCCGCATACATCGTTTCTAACATATCGTCCATTAATTTTTGTATATCTGAATCAACCTTTTCTACGGGTAATGATTTTTGTCTTAATATTTGATTTGGTTCAGTTAAAATTTGCTTTAATGCCATTTAAATATCAATAAATTATAAGACTATTATAGTCAAGCAATTGAAATTTTTAACTAGAATTAGTTAAACTTTAACTGGCAGGGCTTCGCTTAAAATATTATTTCTTATTTTCTTCAAATTGAGTTCATTTAAGATTCTATTTAAAAAATAAATAGTTTCTGGATCTAAATCGTTAATATTATCTTCTCCGATTATCTCTACAATTTTAAGCATAACCAAACCGATTTGATTTTGATTTGCTAGATCATATAAATTTTTTGGAACAGTTAGTTCGGCAGATAGTGTGGAATAATCTAAATCTTCAGGTATAGAAACTCCATCCGCAGCGAGAGATTCTAGAACAACAATATCTTTTATAGAAATGAAATATTTTTTATTTTTTTTAATTTTTTTATAAACTGATTTAAAGTCCTTTTCAGTTTTGGTAATTTTTCTATTTTTTTCTAGAAAATGCTTTATAACTTTTGATCTATGTAATATTTCATTATCAAACTTAATATTTCTTGACAGATTTTTATTTAAATTTTGGTTCACTAAGTCAACATAATCTTTTGGAATTTCTTCTTGATCAATGGACTTTAAAACGTTTGATAATTCTTCTGCATATACTTCAAAAATTTTATCCTTGATAAATAAATCTTTGAGTAAAAATGCTAAATTTATTTTTCTTTCAACATTATCACTTAATAACATACTTTGATAAATTAAAGCTCTAGCTTTGTAATTTGATAAATTTTTATAAATTTCTTGCGAATTTGCTAATTGATTAAAATTAAAACTCATTTTAAGATAAATCTTAAAAATTTCATCATTTTCAAAAGAATTTTGTGCAGCAGCTTGTTCGTATGTAGAGATCATATTTTCATCTTCAATATTATCAACCTGTATTAAATTAGCAGAAGAAAGATATCTCCATATATATTTATCTGTCTTTTCATTAGGTTCATATTTAAAATTATTATTTGTGATATAAGACAAATAAAAATTCAAAAGATTATTATCTAAGATTTTTTGATCTGCTATTTCCTTCACACCTAATAAAAAATTAATTTTATCTTCAAAAAATTTGTCTTCAATTCCTCTCTCTCTCAAGAGATCAAATATTAACTGTGCTTCCTCTTTTTGATCATTATTTATCAAACAATAAATTGTAAATTTTTCTAAATAAGTATTTTGAACTTGTGAATTTATAAAATTTGTCTTTTCGCAAGCTGATTTAATATCTGCAGTAGAAAGATATTCATTTACTAAAAATATTATGGCTTTTGAATTCTGTCCTACTTCTGGATTATTTTTTAATAAAGTTTCTAAATCTTTAATTCTTTTTTTATCAATCAACCAATCTATTTTTATTTTTAGAAATTCCTCGGAATCTAAATTTTTTTCAGGAGAATATGCATTTGTAAACAATACTTGGAAAAGTAAATTTTCAGAAAGTTTTGCAAGTTTTAATTTATCTATCCTCTTTAAAATTTTTTTAATATCCTCTCCATCAGTTTGTGACCACATATTTAAATTAAAATTATTTTTTTCTGGATCGAATATTCCAATTACAGATTGTTTTGAATCTTCTATTTTATTCTCATCAATCTTTATTATTATTTTATTTATATCACCTGATAGGATAGGACTTTCTATAGTAACATCTTTTTTATCATCACTTTTATCACTTTTGTCTTTTTGCTCTTCCTGTTTTTTCCATATATCCGCAGGTTCGTCTTCTCCGTGGGCAGAGTTAAAATTTAAAATGATTAAAAAAAATACAAAAAATATTAATTTATTTAAGTGTAATAAGCTTATCATTGCTAATTTCTTGCTTAATAAATTTTGTTGGTGCTGGAAAATCTATTTTATCAAGCAAAAATATTCCTAAAAAGAAAACTAGAATAATTAAAATTGATTTAATTATTAAACTTCTGTTAATTAAATTTCTATTTGTTCTGGGTCTTAATCTAAGTTGCATAATTGTTAAATTGTATTTAAACTCGAAAAATAAGACATAATTGTGGAAAATCAAATTTAAAATTTCTGGATACTGTGAAAAAAAACCTTATTTTGTTGGGAATGATGGGTGTTGGTAAATCTACCTTGGGTAAAATGGCAGCTCAAAACCAAAGATTAAAATTTATCGATACTGATATAAATATTGAAAAAAAATACTCTATGAAAATATCAGAAATTTTCGAAAAAAAAGGTGAAGATTTTTTTAGACTACAAGAAGAGAAAGAAGTTCTAGAATCGGTAAAAAAAAACAAATGTGTTATAGCTTTAGGTGGTGGAGCCTTTTTGAATAAAAAAATTAGAGAAGCAATTTTAAAAAACTCTATATCAATTTGGCTAGATCTTGATTTAAAAACTTTGAATAAAAGAATAAAATGGAATAAAAAAAGACCTTTACTTAATAATGAAAATACAAAAAAAAAAATTAAAGAATTATATGTTGAAAGGAAAAATATTTATAGATTGGCTAAATATAAAATTAATTGCAGTGGTATGAACAAAAAAAATATTGTGGAAAAAATTATAGCTTGTTATGAAAAACAATAAATTAATTATTAAAACAAAAAGTAAAAATTACCCTATTTATTTTGGAAATAATATTTTAAATGTAACTGGTAAGCTAATAAAAAAAAATCTTCCTAGTGTAAAAAAAATATGCATCATAAGCGATAATAAATTACCCAAAATATTATTAAAAAAATTAATTAAATCTATAAAAAATTATGACTTAAAAATTTACAAGCTGTCTGTAAATGAAAATATAAAAAATCTTAATGTTGCAAATAAAATTATAGCACAATTACTAAAAGATAATTTTAACAGGTCTGATTGCATAATTTCTTTTGGTGGTGGAATAGTGAGTGACTTATCAGCTTTTGTTTCGAGTGTTACCAAAAGAGGTTTAAAATTTATTAATATTCCAACAACACTTCTTGCGCAGTGTGATGCTTCAATTGGTGGAAAAACTGGAATTAATTCAATCTATGGTAAAAATCTTATCGGTACTTTCTATCAACCTGATTTAGTTTTAACAGATACTTATATGATTAACAGTTTGCCTCATAGAGAGATAATCTGTGGATATGGGGAAATTTTAAAACATTCTTTAATTGTAAATAGAAATTTTTTTATGTGGCTAAATAAACATGCTGAAAAAATAATAAAAGATAAAAATAAAAATATTTTAAAAACAGCAATAATAAAAAGTTGTAAAATTAAATCTCAAATAGTGCAAAGAGATGAACGAGAGGAAAATTTAAGAATGATTTTAAATTTTGGACATACCTTTGCTCATGGATTTGAAGGGGCAAAAAACTTCTCTAGAAAAATAAATCACGGTGAAGCCGTACTATTGGGTATGATAGTAGCAAATCAGCTAGCTTATAATAAAAAAATATTACCATTGAAAGATTTAATGATAATTAAAAAACATTATTTTAATTTGGATTTACCTACAAAAATTAGTAATTTTTTTAAAAAAAAAGAGATTAATAAAATTATTCATTTTATGAAAAGTGATAAAAAGAATTTTAATAAAAAAATAAATCTAATTCTTATAAAAAAAATAGGAAAGACAATAAAACCAAATACTTTTAATATAAGCGGGAGTGAACTAAAAAATTTCCTTATAAAAAATTATGAATAAAAAAATTTATTTTATTTGAATCTCCAAAGCGTGAATTTTATTTTTCATTTCATCTTTTAAAATTGAAAAAATTTCTTTATGAGCTGCAATTTTACTCATTTTTTTTAATTTTTTTGATTCTATTATGATTTTAAGATGAAGCTTATTTGGATCAAAAGATTTATGTTTAGTGTGTAACCTTGAATTATCAATCAATATTATATTTTCTGGATTAATTTTTTCCTTAATTTTTTCTTTTATTTCATCATATATAACCATCATTTTGCTTCTAAAATATTAGAACATGTAATAGTTTTAAACAATGATAAATATTTGCGAATGGGAAAATTGTATGGAAAGTGGAGACTTCAAAGCTCCAGTTGAAAAAGATAATAGCAAAAAATATAGATGGCTGTGTAAAACACACATCAAGTTATTTAATAAAAGCTGGAATTATTTTGATGGAATGGACCAATATGAAATTGAAAGTTTTATAAAGCAAGATATGACATGGCATAGACCTACACAAAAGTTTGGTTCTTCAGATAATTTTTTTAATATTTTATGGAATAATGCCTTAAATGATAAATTTGATTTTTTTAAACAAGAAAAAAACATTAATAATTTAAACGGAAAAAAATTATCTGAAAAAGATATGGATGCTTTTAAAATAATGGGGCTAGAATTAAGTGCTAGTTGGCCAATTATACAAAAAAAATTTAAAACTCTTGTAAAAAAATTTCACCCTGATAAAAACTCAGGTAATAAACAATTTGAAGACAAATTGAAAAAAATAACTTTGGCCTACAGCCATTTAAAACTTATAATGATAAGAAAGTAGTATTTATGACAAGCTTAAATGAATTAATTCCTGATATTAAGATTTCGGTCAATCAAGTTTTTGGAATAGAAACTGATATGAAAATAGACAGTTTTTCCAAAAAAAATGAGTATGTTCCAGAAATTGATAGCAACTACAAATTTGATAGAGATACTACTTTAGCTATTATTTACGGCTTTGCGTTTAATAAAAGAGTTTTAATTCAAGGTTATCATGGAACGGGAAAATCAACTCATATAGAACAGGTTGCTGCAAGATTAAATTGGCCCTGCATGAGAGTAAATTTAGATAGTCATATTAGTCGTATAGATTTAATAGGGAAAGATGCAATTGTAATTAAAGATAATAAACAAATTACAGAATTTAAAGAAGGCATTCTTCCTTGGTCGCTTCAAAATCCTATGGCACTAGTATTTGATGAATATGATGCAGGAAGACCAGATGTTATGTTTGTGATCCAAAAAATTCTTGAAAAAGAAGGAAGCTTTACTTTATTGGATCAAAATAAAATTATAAAACAACATCCATTTTTTAGATTGTTTGCAACAGCAAATACAATAGGTTTGGGTGATACAACCGGGCTTTATCAGGGAACTCAACAAATAAACCAAGGACAATTGGATAGGTGGAACATCATAACAACTTTAAATTATTTAAAGTTTGATAAAGAACTTGAAATTATTCTTGCTAAATCTAAAAATTTTAACACTAAAAGTGGGAAAGAGCTTGTGTCCAATATGATTAAAGTAGCAGATTTAACACGAAAAGGTTTTGTTAATGGTGATATTTCTACTGTAATGAGTCCTAGAACAGTCCTGCATTGGGCTGAAAATTCAGAAATATTTAAGAATATTGGATATGCATTTAGAGTAACTTTTCTAAATAAATGTGATGACCTAGAAAAAAATATAATCGCCGAGTACTATCAAAGATGTTTTGGTGAAGATTTGCCGGAATCTACGATTAATATTAAAATATAAATTTTTAAAATGGATGAAAAAGAGCTTCTAAAAGAAAGATTTAAATCTGCTGTTTCTTCTACAGTTAGAGCCATTTCTGAAAATTTTAATCTAGACATTCAATTTGGCAATAAACTAAATTCAAAAGAAAATTCTTTAAATTTACCTGAAATAGTAAATTTAAAGAAATTGCAAGATTTTACTAACTTAAGAGCTTACGCCGACTCGGAAGCCTTAAAAATAAAATATACTGATAAGAAGATTTTTTTAAAAAATGAACCTGTAGGAGAAATGAGTAAAACGCTATATGCCATTGCAGAAAAAATCAGGTATGAAAAAATAGGTTCAGATAAATTAAAAGGTGTAAAAAATAATATAACTCAATGTTATGAAAACAAATTTAAGGATAAAAAAATTGAAGAAATTAAAACTGAAGCTGATGTTCCCATAACTGAAGCTTTTGAACTTTATTTAAGAAGTTACTTTTTCAAAATAAAACAAAACCACGCCTCAAAAAAAATGCTAAGTTACTGGAAAGATTTATTTGATAAAAATATAAAACAAAAGTTAAGAGAATTAGACAATTGCATAGAAAATCAAAATAAATTTAGTGAACTAGTAGCTAATTTGATTGAAAATCTTGATTTTGAGGACCCAAACTCAAGAGAGAAAGAAGAAAAAAGAGAATCTTCAAAAGAAAATTCCACACCATCTCAAGAAGATGAAAAAGAAGATGGAGAGACACAAGGTGAAGAAGATAAAGGAAATGAATCCGATTCTACTATTTTTGAAAATAATTTTGAATCTTTTAATGAAAATCAAGATCCTAATAAAAAGGAAGTTGAGGGAGATCCTGGCTTGATAAAGAAGAATCCAAAAAAATCATTAAAAGAAAAATATAAAGTTTTTACTAATAAATTCGATGAAATTAAAAATGCAGAAGATTTGGATAAAGATGAAGAGATAACAAGACTTAGAAAAAATTTAGATCAACAACTTACTAATTTGCAAAGTTTAATAGCTAAACTTGCTAACAAACTTCAAAGGCAGTTGTTAGCAAAGCAAAATAGATCATGGGAGTTTGATTTGGAAGAAGGTATGCTTGATTCTTCAAAACTATCAAGAATAATTATTAATCCTCTCCATGCTTTATCTCACAAAATGGAAAAAGAAACAGAATTTAAAGATACTGTAGTTACTCTTCTTATTGATAACTCTGGATCAATGCGTGGAAGACCTATTTCTGTTGCAGCAATATGTGCAGATATTTTATCAAGAACTTTGGAAAGATGTTCTGTAAAAGTAGAAATTTTAGGATTCACAACAAAAAATTGGAAGGGAGGAAAGAGCAGAGAAAAATGGAATTCTGAAAATAAGCCTACAAATCCAGGTAGGTTGAATGATTTAAGACATATTGTTTATAAAGCTGCTGACAAACCGTGGAGACAAACAAAAAAAAATCTCGGTTTAATGCTTAAAGAAGGTTTATTAAAAGAAAACATTGATGGTGAAGCACTTCTGTGGGCTTTTAAAAGAATTTCTGCAAGAAAAGAAGAAAGAAAAATATTGATGGTTATTTCAGATGGTGCACCTGTTGATGATTCAACCTTATCTGTCAATTCTGGAGATTATTTAGAAAAACATTTAAAACAAACTGTCAAATGGATTGAGGAAAATTCTAAAGTAGAAATTTTAGCAGTGGGTATAGGTCATGACGTAACAAGATACTATAAAAAAGCAATTAAAATAGCTGATGTTCAAGAGCTTGGGGATGTGATGATTAATCAATTAACTAAGCTTTTCTCAGAAAAAAATTACAAAACTATACACTAATTTTTTTTTCTGCAATTGAGATTTCCTGAATTCGAAAAAGTAAAATTCTAAAAGGAATTAACATCAATAGTGCAACAAATACTTTAACGAATAAGTCACCAAAAGATAAAGTGATCCAGCTTACTCCTGTTCCATAAAACGAAATTGAAAAAAATAAAAAAGTATCAACACTTGATCCCACTAACGATGATATCAATGGAGCAACGAACCAAACTTTTTTTCTTAATCTGTCAAATACATGTACGTCAAGTAATTGTGCTGTTAAAAAAGCTAGTCCTGATCCAACTGCAATTCTTTTTGATATCAAATTTGAAAAATCTGTAGAAAAACATAAAGTTAAAATTACTCCAAAAATAAAACCTATATAGACAATTTTTTTAGCAACAGTTTTTCCATATTTTCGATTTGTCAAATCAGTTATCAAAAATGCTACAGGATAACTAAAGGCGCCATAAGTAAATATATCTTGAAGACCAATGTAGTTAACGGGAAATTGAACTAAATAATTAGATAATGCAACTATCGTAGCCATTAATAATGTTAAAATAAAAAAAAATCTATTTTTTACCTTAATCATTAACTGCTAAGCTTTTGCAATTATCTTGTTCTTGAGTTTTTTGGCCTTTGGAGATAATTTAAATGTTTTAACACTTTTTAGATAAAAATCTAATCCACCTTTATAATCTACTGTTCTTAAAGCTGAGTTACTAACGTTAAGTTTTATATTTCTTTTTAATATATCGCTTTTAAAAGTAACCTTTTTTAAATTAGGAAAAAATTTCCTTTTAACTTTATTATTAGCATGACTGACTGTATGACCCTTTAAAGGATGCTTGCCTGTAAGTTCGCATTTTTTTGACATATGAAATTTCCTAGGAAGTATATAGATCTACTGGTGAGTGGAATCAAGATAATATATTAAAATATTGACAACTTTAATATCGAGGAATAGTTATATTTAAAGATTATTAAATGGAAGTTTACTTACCAATAGCTGAAGTTCAAATAAATGTATTATTAATACTTTTTGTAAGTTTCGTTATAGGTTTTTTATCTGGTCTATTCGGTGTTGGTGGAGGTTTTTTAATGACTCCTTTTTTAATTTTTATGGGAATTCCTCCTATTTATGCTGTAGCTAATGAAGCGAATAATATTTTAGCTTCATCGACTTCTGGAACTTTAACTCATTGGTTTAAAAAAACCATAGATCTTAAAATTGGCTGGATGATAATAGGTGGAGGCTTATTTGGAACTGCTTTAGGAATGGTAGTTTTTGGATATTTCAAAAACATCGATAAAATTGATATAGTTATAACATTAGCCTATATGTATGTTCTTGCTATAATTGGAAGCTTCATGCTTAGAGATGGTATTTTGGAAATAGATAGATTTAAAAAAAAAGTAACAATTAAAAAAAAACTGCATACACATTACTGGATACACGGATTACCTTTTAGAACAAGATTTAAAACATCCAAAGTTTATGAGAGTGCTTTAGTCCCGATCATATTAGGTATTCTTGTAGGCTTTGTTGCTGCCATCATGGGTGTTGGAGGTGCATTTTTGATGGTTCCTGCCATGATATATTTAATTGGTATGCCAACAAAATTAGTTCCTGGCACTTCTTTATTTGTAACAATATTTGTAACAGGATTTGTAGTTGTTTCACATGCTTTTACTTATAATACAATTGATCTCGTTCTTGTTTTAATATTGATTACAGGTTCTATAGCAGGAGTTCATACTGGACAGAAAACTGGACAAAAACTTCAAGGATCAGAATTAAAAACTCTACTTGCTTTACTTATGCTTTCAGTAGGAGTTTTGATGGCTTACGATACTTTTTTTAGAACTGGAAAACCGAGCATAAGAATTCCAACTGATAAAGTTGTTGAAATAAGTGAATTTGGAAACACAATTTATAATTTATCAACTAATTACCCTATTGTTTATGGAATTTCATCAATTTTCCTAGCATTAGTTTCTGGAGTAGCAATATCTTTTGTAAGAAGAGGTATAAGTAGATGGAGATATAAAAGGTTAAACCAACCAGCTATGTATTGATGACCACAACGCTTTCTGTAGCCTTTTTAGCAGGATTAATTAGTTTTTTATCACCTTGCGTTCTTCCCTTAATACCAGGTTATATATCTTATATCTCTGGTACATCTTTAGATAAACTTACTAAAAAAAAAAATAATTTAGTAGTCATCAAAACAATTTTTTTTGCTTTAGGTTTTTCCATTGTATTTATAGCTTTAGGCTCGGCAGCTACTTTGTTTGGAAATTTGTTTTTAAATTATTCTGATATATTGAGAATAATAGCTGGCATAATTATAATATTTTTTTCTCTACATCTTATTGGAATTTTTAATTTTAAGTTTATGAATAAAGATATAAGAATTTTTACTAACCAGTATAGCAACAATTTAGCTTTTCCATTACTTGTGGGAGCTGCGTTTGGATTTGGTTGGACACCATGTATTGGTCCCATACTTGGTTCAATTTTAGCATTAGCGGCTATAGAAACTAGTTTAAACAAAGGTATATTATTACTTTCATTCTATTCATTAGGTTTAGCAATACCCTTTATTATTTCTGGCATTTTAATTAATAAATTTATTTTTTTTTCTAAAAATCTAAGAAAATATATATCAACTATAACTAAGGCAGGTGGAGGAGTTTTGTTATTAACTGGAATAGCTATTTTGACTGGACAACTTCAGGTTTTAGGATTTTTTATATTAGAATATTTTCCTTCATTACAAAACTTTGGATAGATTAATTAAATTTAATAAATCTATATTTCTTTACCAATCACATCTTTTATGTTTTTTATACCTTCAGATTTTAATATTTGAATTAATTCTTTTTTTATATCTTTTGCAGCTGAAGGACCTCTATAAACAAAACCAGTATAGAGTTGCAATAACGATGCTCCAGCAATAATTTTCTCGTACGCTGATTTTCCTGAATCAACTCCACCAACTCCAATTATTGGGATTTTTCCATTTAATTGTTTATAAAATTTTTTAATCATGTTAGTTGATATTTTTTGTAGGGGCTCCCCTGAAAGGCCGCCTTCTTCTTTTTTGGTCTCACTTATTAAATTACTTCTATTACCATTCGTTGTATTTGTAAGTATTATTGCAGAAACATCATTTCTTATTGCAGTATCTGTAATTTCGGGAATATGATTATCTTTTATATCTGGTGATATTTTTAATAGAAGTGGAATTTTAGTTTTGTTTTCTTTCTTAATTTTATTAAGCGACAATAGTAGATCTTTAAGTTTTTCTTGATCATGAAAATCTCTTAAACCTTCAGTATTTGGTGATGAAATATTTACTGTGATATAATCCGCTACATCAAAAAAATTTTTAAAACCTAAACAAAAATCATTTTTTTGGTCCTCTGTTTCCTTATTGGGTCCAATATTTATTCCTAGTATACCGTGCTTTCCACCTGACTTAATTCTACTTTTTATTACATCTATCCCATCATTATTAAAACCCAACCTATTAATTAGTGCTCGGTCATCTTCAAGTCTGAATATTCTTGGTTTAGGATTTCCAAGTTGTTTCAGCGGCGTAACTGTTCCAACCTCTACAAATCCAAATCCTAGTTTTAATAATGAATTATATGCTTCAGCACTTTTATCAAAACCTGCAGCCAGGCCAATAGGATTAGGAAAATTTTTTCCTAATAAATTAATATTTAACATTTGCTCATCTTCAACTTCAAACATTTTGCCTGGAAAAGGGTTTAGCTTAAGTGATTTAATAGCTAAATCATGAGCGGTTTCTGGATCTAAATTAAATAAAAAGGGTCTTAAGACAGAAAACATTATTTAATATACTTGTTAATCAATTCTACACTTTCTTTCACGCCAAAAAAACTTATAAAAAATCCCATTCTTGGACCATCTTGATCACCAAAAATTATTTCGTAAATTGCTTTGAACCAGTCTCTTAAATTTTCCTTATATCCATTATCTTTTCCTACCGAATATACGATTGTTTGTATTTCCTCAGGATCCATCTGCTCTTTACAATCTTTTAATCTCTTCACTAGATCTTGTAATGCTTTTTTTTCTTTATCATTGGGTTTTCTATATTTTTTGTTTGGCTTTACTATGTCTTCAAAATATTTTAATGCGTATCCAACTAAACTATCTAGTATAGGATGGTCTGAAACTTTAATGTCCTTTTTATTTTTTTTAATAAATTTCCACAATACATCTTTGTCAGTAGCATTACTTGTTCCAACTAAATTTAATAAAACAGAAAATGGCATAATTGATTTTTCTTTTGGTGGATTTCCGTTATGTACATGCCAAACTGGGTTAAGAAGTTTTTGTTTATCATCTTGTTCACTAAATTTATCAATATGTGTTAAATATTCATCAACAGCCTTTGGAACAACATCAGAATAAAGTTTTTTTGCTCTTTTTGGATTTTGATACATATACAAAGATAAACTTTCCGGTGAAGCATATTTTAACCACTGTTCAATAGTTATTCCATTACCTTTTGATTTAGAAATTTTTTCACCTTTCTCATCTAAAAACATTTCGTAAGCAAATCCATTTGGATTTTTTTTACCTAAAGTTTGACAAATTTTACTGGATAGGATCGCACTTTCTATTAAATCTTTTCCATACATTTCATAATCAACATCAAAAGCATACCATCTCATTGCCCAATCTACTTTCCATTGTAGTTTACATTTTCCATTTGTAACTTCTGTTTCTATTTTTTTATTACCATCTTGATAAATAATTTTCCCTTCTTTTTTTTTAATTTCAATAATTGAAGCTTCCAGAACTTTTCCAGTTTGAGGACATATTGGTAAAAAAGGACTATAAGTTTTTTTCCTTTCTTTTCCTAATGTAGGTAAAATAATTTCTTTTATCTGTTCATATTTTTCTAAAACTAAAAGTAAAGCCTCATTAAACAAACCTTTTTTGTATATTTCTGTAGAACTTTTAAATGTGTAATTAAATTTAAATTCATCTAAAAATTTTTTTAACATCTCGTTATTGTGTTCACCAAAGCTTTTATATTTTTTAAAAGGATCGGGTACGCTTGTAAGAGGTTTATGCAAATTTTTTTCTAAAATTTCCTTGTTTGGAATATTGTCAGGAACTTTTCTTAGCCCATCCATATCATCAGAAAAAGTTATTATTTCTGTTGGAATATCAATAATTTTATTAATAGCGTTCATCATCATTGTTGTTCTGGCTACTTCTGCGAAAGTTCCTATATGAGGTAAGCCACTAGGTCCGTAACCAGTTTGTAAAGTAATTTTTCCTTTTTTTTCGTAAATTTTTTTTCTTTCTTTAACTAGTTTTCTAGCCTCAACAAATGGCCAAGAGCTGGTAGCTTGAATTATTGATTTATCAATCACAATATAAAAGATTTATTAAATTTCATAAGTAAAATACAGATATAATAAGGTCTTATTATGTTGAATTCTAAATATTTTTAAATAACCTCCAACTTCAAAAATGAACACTTACAAAACCGTATTTTTTGCAATTGGCGTGCTTCTAATAATATTAGGAGCATTCATGCTTATACCATTTTTTGTTCAATTTATATATGATGAGAAAAATAATATCTTTTTATCGTCAGCCTCTGTAACTGTATTTATTGGTATACTCCTTGTTCTCACGAACTCAGAAGAAAACAGAAAACTTAATTTACAACAGGCTTTTCTATTAACAACTTTATCATGGTTAAGTATTGCTTTTTTTGGATCTCTGCCTTTTCTACTTTCTAATCTTAATCTATCAATGACTGATTCTTTTTTTGAAAGTATGTCGGGGATAACAACGACTGGCTCAACGGTTATTACTAATCTAGATAATGCTCCAAAAAGTATTCTTATTTGGAGAGCTATTTTACAATGGCTTGGTGGTATTGGAGTAATTGTAATGGCAATAACTATACTCCCTTTATTAAACGTTGGAGGTATGCAGCTTTTTAAAAAAGATCAAATGTCTGATACCGCTGAAAAAATTTTACCCAAAACACGCGAGGTTACTTTATTAATTTCGACAATATATCTGGGATTAACTTTAGCATGTGGAGTTGCCTATTGGGCTGTTGGTATGAATATATTTGATAGTATTGCACATTCAATGACAACCATTGCAACGGGAGGTTTTTCAACCTATAGCAGTTCAATTGGTTATTTTCAGAACGCAAAAATAGAAATTGTTTCAATAATATTTATAATTTTGGGGAGTTTGCCTTTCATTGCTTACTTAAAATTTTTAAAAGGTGACAAAAAAATATTTTTTACAGACATTCAAATAAAAGGTTTGGTTTATATTTTAATCATTTCTGTTTTAATAATGTTTTTATATTTAATGTTAAGTACTAAAGAGTACAGTTTTTCTGAAAATCTAAGAATATCCACTTTTAATATAGTTTCAATTGTATCTGGAACCGGATATGTAACTACCGACTTTAGCTCTTGGGGAAAATTTCCATTAATATTTTTTCTTTTTTTAATGTTTGTTGGTGGGTGTGCTGGATCTACTACCTGTGGTATTAAAATTTTTAGATTTCAAATACTTGGAAGTTTCATAATAAATCAAATCAAAAAATTAGTTTATCCTCATGGTGTTTTTTCAATAAAGTATAATAAAGAGAAAATTAGTAACACATTCGTGTACTCAATAATGACTTTTATTTTTCTTTACTTTTTTATATTTTTTATTTTAGCGACTTTTTTATCTATAAATGGTTTAGACTTTGTTACAGCAATATCTGGTTCTGCTTCAGCAATATCAAATGTGGGGCCGGGTTTAGGTGAAATAATTGGCCCTAATGGAAATTTTAGTGATTTACCTAATTTTTCTAAATTAAGTTTGAGTTTAGGAATGCTTCTTGGTAGGCTTGAACTGTTTGCGGTGTTAGTTTTGTTTTTTCCATCTTTTTGGAAAAATTAAAAACTTTTAACTATTATGGAAATAGTAAAGAAACAAACATTATCTGAATCTTTTTCTATTTATTTAGATAGAAGAATGACTAAAATTCTCTTACTGGGAATTATAAGTGGATTTCCATGGGTTCTTATTGGAAGCAGCCTTAGTCTTTGGCTTAAAGAAGATGGACTTAGCCGAAGCACTATTGGCTGGGCTGGATTAATATTTGGAGTTTATGCAATCAATTATCTTTGGGCACCAATAGTTGATAGAATTCGTATTCCCTGGTTAACAGATAAAATTGGTCATCGTCGCGGTTGGATTGTGACTATGCAATTTATTATTTTATTTAGCTTAGTTTGTTGGAGTGTAATTGACCCTACCGCAAATCTCGCATTAGTAATTACTGTAGGCTTAATTATTGCTATTGCGTCAGCAACACAAGACATCACTGTGGATGCTTTGAGAATTGAACAAATTGGGGAGAATGAAGGAAAATCTATGCAGGCTGGTGCCGCGATGGCTGTTGTTGGTTGGTGGACTGGTTATAAATTAGGAGGAGTAATAGCCTTAAATGCTGCAGAATATTTTCAAAATGCAGGCTTTGAAAATTATTGGCAAATTACTTTTTTAATATTAGGTATCGTAGTAATTGCTTGCAACATTGGTTTGATGTTTGTTCATGAGCCTCAACCCACTGAAAGACAAGAATCTCAAAGAAATACTGATCTAATGATAGAAAAAAAATTAGGATCTTCTGGGTTTTTTGCAAAAATAGCTGCGTGGATTAGTGGAACAGTTGCCGGTCCGATCATAAGTTTTTTTAAACGTAATGGTTTTAAAATTGCTATAGGTATTCTCGGATTTGTATTTCTTTTTAAAATTGGTGAAGCCTTTCTTGGCCGTATGTCTATTGTTTTTTATAAAGAAATGGGATTTTCTAAAAGTGATATTGCCCTTTATTCTAAAGGCATAGGCTGGATTACCACGGTTATATTTACTCTTCTCGGAGGTTTATTTGCAATACGTTCTGGAGTAGTAAAAGCAATGTTTGTCTCTGGAATATTAATGGCGGGTACTAATCTTTTGTTTGCTGTTCTTGCTTGGTCTGGAAAATCTGAATTACTTTTTGCAGTTGCTGTTTTATTAGATGATATAGCAGCAGCTTTTGCT
>Ga0066836_10000659_pt1 | contig 17049 bp, 19 predicted proteins | sample ETNtaG_18_FD_71568 | JGI IMG/M metagenome (GOLD analysis project Ga0066836, IMG submission 71568) | Marine microbial and viral communities from oxygen minimum zone, Eastern Pacific Ocean - ETNP201302SV91 | ecosystem: Environmental > Aquatic > Marine > Oceanic | place: Pacific Ocean: Eastern... | reverse complement strand
TCATAGTTTGGAATACCAGTAGATGCAACATAAACGTAGCTAGTATTAAAGAATGTATTCTGGACGTTAGTAGTATAAGGTCCAATAGCAGTTGTAATTGCACTATTGGTTGACTTACCTTTATTAAGGTCAACAGATATTAAAATGTTACCCTGTGGTATAACAGTGGCAGGTTGAGGTAGTTGATATTGGAATACAGTTGCAGAATCCCTTGATGTGACTAGGAATGTGCCGTTATATAGGATTGGGTTTGCACCATAGACTGTAACCTGATCTCCAACCAAGAGACCATGAGTATTAGAGCAAGTAACAGTAGCAGATTGGTCATTAACACCACCAAACGTGATAGTTGTTACTTCAATTAATTTTTTAACGTTATATAACCAAGTTGTAAGTTGAGGAGTGATTGATGTGCCACCCAACTTAGAAACAGTTAATTTGTCTCCTGGTAAGTAGTAAGATCCTGTATCAGTTAATGTAGTTTGGTTAGCATCAACGATACCAACTACATTCATAGTAACTTCCTGAAGAGTACCCTTATTAAGGTAAACTACAAAGTTAGATTTAACTTCTGTAGCAGAATCCCATATCTGAGCATCTGTTTCGTCTCTAGTACACTCAATAAACTGGTTTAATGATTTCTCTTTGTATCTAACCGTCTCTTTGTCACCAATGACTATTTCACCGTTTCTTTCCGGCCAACCAATAGTAGAGTCAACTGTTATGATATCACTGGTAGCAGTAAGAGGCTCAGCGAGTTTTGTTTTGTAAGGTACAATAAATGTGCCTTGAATAGTTTCTTCTGATAAGACTAATTCATAGATGTCTGTAGTAGAAGTCTTAATCGAAATAAAGTTTTCAACCAAAGCACTTGCTGCTTTGATGTTGGGGTCTGCAATATCAGCAACCTGCTGAATTAGAGCATCCTGAATGTCTGCTGGCTTACCTGAAACAAGCGTAGCACGCAGAATTGTATTAATAGACCAAGTAGCAGCAGATGGCTTCGTAATTTGGTCTTTTGGATAAGAAACACTTACATTCTCACCATAAAGTAGTTTAAAGAGATATGCAACACTGAATTCAGTGCCTTTTGTCGAATAGAATGTCTTAATGTGCTTAATAGCACTTCTTACGTCAATACTTTCGTAATCTAGTTGAGGTACGTCAGGTAAATACTGCTCTGTATACTTATCAAGTAATCTCTTAACAAATAGAGCATCTAAACACTTAACTTCAGCAGCCGCCAGATGTGCGGCAGCAACAGTGTCACCAGAGAATACTGCATTACCTTCTTCTGTGTACTCTTTAATACCACTAGCAGCTCTAGCACAGCCAGTAAAACGACACTTCTCGTAACCTGCTCCTTTATTAATAACCTGGAAACCAGTTACTTCACCTAATCCAATATCTACAGATGCAGTAGCATGTGGAGGTGGTTGAATGAAAATTGTTGGAGGATTAGCAGCACTGTAACCAGTACCAAATGCTGTGATGTTAATATCAGTAATAGATCCGTTAAAGATAGATGCTACCGCAGTTGCACCTGATCCAGGACTACTGGTTCTCTCATCAACAATGTAAACAGATGGAATATCCTCATATCCACTGCCACCACTAAGCATTTCGATATCAGTGATTCTTCCATCACCATCAACCTTAGTTTCTAATACTTGTGCACCAACAGGATCAACAACTGCTATCCTTGGTGTAGTTTCATATCCTTGACCAGCGTTTAGGACAGTGATGCTAGTAATAACACCATCTGTTAGTACAGTTTGGAATGATCCCTTAATACCGTTTAATCCTGTTGGCTCATCAACATATATCGCTGGAGCTGTGGTATATCCCTGTCCACCATTGGTAATAGCAGGTGCAGAGGCAAAACTACCACTTGCGATAGTAGGTGCACCCAATATTGCTCCACCGGGTTGAGTAAATGTTAATCTTGGAGTGAATGTATATCCACTACCAGAAGATTCAATTGTTATTGCACTAACAGCACCATTAGTAACAGTTGCCTTAACTGTTGGGACAATTGCTCCAGTTTTTGTTGGAGGAACTATTGTAACCGTTGGTGGGTTAGTTGTACTGTATCCAGCACCACCTGTCAATAGAGTAGTTGACTGAATACCATTGATTAATGGTTTTACAGATGCATCTCTACCACCTTGTGTAGATTTGACTGTAATCTTAGGTGGATACTCAAATTTGTAGTTTTTACCTGTAGCATTGGCAATAACTGAGTCTAATTGCCCATCTGCATCAACACGAGAGAATCCAATAGCACCACTACCAAATGAAGGTATAGGTGCCTCAATTGAGAAGAGATCTAACCTTCTACCAGCAAGAGGTGTAAAACCTAAAGTAATATACGTTCCATCGAAGGTAAAATCAGTCCTTGGTATTAAAACCTTATTATCATAAATTGCGTAAATATATTCGTCTACAATTGGTGAATATCCAACACTAGAATTAGTAACTAAGAAAGTTTTCTTACTATCTCCAAATGATCCTGAGATGTTATCTAATGCTACTATAGGATTTTCTATAAAACCATTCTGATAGATAATCGAAGTTTCTGTTGTATCATCAGAAGGGAGTCTAGTCCTTGGTGCAACTGAGAATACAATATTAGTGCCATCGATAGTAAAATCGACCCCTGGTACCTGCACTTCATTATACACCGATACAATCAGGTGTTGTGCTGAAGGAGGAGCAACAGGAGCGTCCTGAGAGGTTAATGGGAATGATTTTGCGTTGCCATCAAACTGTGCAACTAGGTTAGCAAGAGTAATCCACTTAAGTTTTACTTGCTCATATGAAATACCTGGACTAAAAGCAATACTTGGAGAGGTGACTGCTTTCTCGTAAAATATTACCTCATCATCGATCAATAAAGATCCGTTTTCTGTTAAAAATTGGTCTACGTTCTCAACAACTATTGTAGTATCGTCTGTATCACATCCTTCAACAACTTTCGTTGCACCACCTAGTATTCCTACGTCTAGCTTGTCAATATCAAGATATTGTAAGAAATTATTAACTATATTTTGTCCGAAACCCGTCTTCTCTTGAGATTTATAGTAATACTCTAAAAACTTATCGAACAACGGATATCCGTCCGATATGAACTCAGGGGTTTGCTTTGCTATCGCTTGCGATACCTTACTGCTTGTTGTCATTATGCCTTAGAAACAAGATGTCGTTGTTGTGCTGCCAGTATTGGTAATGGTAATAGGGTTGAGTGTAATAGGTGCACTCGCTTCAAAAATAGTTGGCGTAAGACTATTTAGTGGTATACTGGTAGGTGGAGTTGTACCAATCGCACCAATGTCAATAGTTGGTGAAACAATACCGATAATAGTATCAGGACTTGGTGTAGGTATGGAAGAAGCGTTAGCAGGAATGATCTGCACAGGTATTGAAAGATCTCCTAATGCTGCCATAGCAGTAGCAGATGTATCTACTGTGCCTCCCTCGTAAATGCCGTCTGCATCGCTGTCAACTGCTGTTCCAGCTAATACATCTAGATTAGTGCCTGAAGCACCAATAATGTTAGCAGGGCCGAAGCATACCTCACCAGTTGTATAGTTTACAGTACCAGCAGCAGAGTTAGTAATTACTTTTCTGTTACCACTATTGTAAAATGTCCTTAAATTTCCAAATCCATCATCCTCAAAGTATTGATCTACAGTAGGACGATCATTAAGTCTGAATCTACCAGAAACAATAACAGGCTCTTTAACACAACCATCGTTAACTGTCTTGCCAGGAGCACTATCGTAGATAGCAGCACCAGTTGTTATACAATAGGTGTTTGTTTCTGTTGCTTTAGGTGTAATATATTTTAAGAGTGAAATCTGCGTAGTAACGTCGGAAACACACTTATCTGCAAGTGTTATTGCCTTCTGGAACTTAGCAAGACTGAATGAACTATTGAAGTTGTTAACTTTCGACGAAACTGCCCACTCATTGATAGCAGTTTGCACATTTGTTTCAATAGCAGAGACACTTCTTGCAGAGCAAGCAGGGTCATAGGTAATAAAGACTTTAGGATAGACGTAAATGCTCTCAGCGTCTGTTACAACAGGTTCAATAGATGCCATTGCATAAGCTCTTAATTGCTTAGCTAATGAAATCTTCGTAGCATCATTTAATTTTGATCCTGTTTTAGTTTTTATGGCAACGTATACCTTTCCATATACAGGTGGGTATAATTCATCTCCGCCATAAGCGACAACACTTTCAACGTTGTCGTAAATTTTAGACATAATGACTTCATAATCTTGCGCTGTAACGGCACGGTATTGAGCAGAGTAGTATCTAGGAGCATTGTATTTAATAGATTCAACAGACTCCTCTACAGACCCACCAAAGGCGATCTCAGCAACAGTTACATCTACATCAGATGCAGCGTAAACTTGTCCATTACTATCAGTAATTCTACCAATGAATGCAAAGGATGATATGTCATTTGCTTCTGCACCAGCAGTAACAAGGTATTCAAGGTCAATAACCTCACCATCAGTTAACTTCCTTCCAATTATGTCATCACCAAAGGTTAACTCATATCTCATATCCTCGGTTTCAGATAGGAAGTAAATCCTGTCTGTTGCCTTTACATTAGTAATATTATCTACTTTATTATAAACGTCTGAGCTAGTGCTACTTTCGTTTGCTCTCACACTAACTTTTAGGGTAGCAATATCTGCATCAGCAGTTGGTACCACATAATTCTGGGCTGCAAAGGTGTTAACAGTGTATGCAAAGTTGATAATACTACCCTCTTGCATTTTTACGCACTTAAGTGATGCGATTCCTGTTGTCTGATCTACCTCTGCTGTAAATGTATCTAAACGATTCCAAGTGTAATTACCACCAGTTGCAGTTGCACCTTTAGATAAGGTGACCGAAGCAGGCCATGCTCCAGCAGTTTGTGTAGTCTGTACATCCAAATGCAAATAAGCACTTGCTGCAACAATAGATCTGGGGGTATAGTTTAATAGTTTTGCAATATTAACAATATTGTCTCTTACAGTCGAAGACGCTATAAATGCCTCATTCATTGACATATTTGCCATGAATGCTGTATAATAGGTATTATAAGCAAGTGTATCAATTAGATACGATAAACCCGACCCTTCAAAGTCAAAATCGGAAAATTCACCACGAGTTCTCAGATAAGACTTGATAGAAGACTTAATATCTGTAAAATCTAATGCTGTTAAATTATTCGGCTGCATTACGGTCTCTGTAAGACGAAAGTGATATTCTCAACTATAGGCAATCCGACGATTTGATATGTCAACTCGACAGATATTGCGTTATCATCATAATCAGGAGTACACACCAGTTTGCGGACGGCAATCCTAGACTCGTGGTTCTGTAATGTATTTAGTATCTCACTCTGAATTGCATCAATTAGAAAGGGATCTAGTGGTTCAAAGAGTAACTTTGAAACTCTACATCCAAAATTGGGCAAAAATGGTTTTTCGCCGGGAGTGGTCAATATGATATTTTTTACTGACTGTTTTATAGCTTGATCATTCGATACCGTGGTTATATCTTTCGTAAAAGGGTTCTTAGTAAAACCAACGGGGATGTCTTTAAAACTCCGTGATTTCTTAAAATCCTTACCAGTAATCGGTTTGAGTGCCATTATTTCTTCGATTCTCGTTTCAAATATGCATCGCTACGAGGATCAGTGATGAGGTACTTACAGTACTCCCATCCTTCATTCTTAAACTTCTCGCCCATATCAACTGGACGATTAGCATTACCTTTATAGGTCTTCTCTTCCATGACGCATAGAAATGTCCTGACTATTTAGCCAGCTTCCTTGATAGCTTCTACTATAATGCGTTTAAGTTGCTTCTCTTTCTTCTTGCCAAGTCCAGCTCTAGTATCGATCTGCACTTTTAACCAATATACGAATGCAAGAACGATAATAAATTGAATGCCTTCTCCCCAAGACATATTCCAAGCTTCATTAAGATCTAATGAAGCTGCAGCTAATAAGTTAATCATCTATTTTCCTGTAATAAGACCAAGTAACACTTTGAAAAATCCTTTAGCAGCGGAGCCTTCGATTTCATCAAAGATGTACATATTTAACCTAAAAGCATAATTCGCTTCTACGATCAATGCATTGATCTCTGACTCGTCTAAAGGGAAACTATCTAAGGTTTCTCTATACTTTGTCTTAAATGCCTTAGCATCAGGGATGTCTGGGAAATCATAAAAATGAAGACCTTCACCTTTAGGATTGTCTAATGCCTTTTCAGCAATTCCCCTTAAAATCTGTCCACCAGATAAATCACCGATATATCTCGTATAATGGTGTGCTATGAGTAAATATGGATTATCATTCGCAATTTCGTTAATTCTGTAGCAATATGTGTTACATGCCTCTGTTGGTATCTGCATGTCTCTCCATACAGGACCATAGTAGTATCTAAGGTCTCTCTCAAGACCGTTAACACGCTCTAACTCAGGATAGCATATCTTCTTAACCAAAGGGTCTCTCGACTCTCTGATCTGATTCTCCATCGTTTGATAGACATAATAGAAATTCGTCAGTAATTGACGATACTTTTCCTTATCTAATACGCCTTTGAGGAACCCAGCAACAAACTTAGTGTTTTCTGCTGCTGAGTGTGATACTTTAGTACCTTCTTTCAAATCCAGTGCTAATCCCATTAGCCCTGACCTCTATAACGCTTTGGAGCCTTGTTGCGGGAAGATGCCACATATTTGGTGTGCTTACCTCTCCCTTGTCGTGTTTTCTTTGGTTTTGACTCAACATAACCATCATTTGAATTCCAGGCAACTGCCTTAGCCATAATTAATCTCCAACGAATACATTTTTAGAAGAGCCCGCAATAGTTGCAAAGCATTCACCACTGATACCTCCATTTAGAGGATCTTCAAACCTACATGCTAATTTCCCCATGATATACACGGATGATGTTGTAGCTTTGGCAACTCTCTTGTGTTTTCCACCGTCACGCTTGTCCATAGCAGTGTTAAACTTTGGAGCGCACGGTTTTGGTGGTGGGGGATTCTTACAGCAACAAAATACTAATAAGTTAGTTGTTTGCCCCTTGTGGTTAGTTAATACATCCTCGTCTATAATAGGACAAATGTTGTTAATATAGACAGTGGGTGATTTCTTAAATTTCGGTCTTTGAGCCTGAGGGTTCCATTTGACCGATCCTTGTGCTGTGCTTAAAGATTGTGGCGTAGAGCCAGAGCACGGCGTATAACATTTTTTTACGTCGTACTTATGCCCTGGGTTAGCTTTACCTTCTCCAGAGCATTTACCTTTAAAGTATGCTGCTTTCTTTGCTCCCATTATACTCCTTCTGTGTTAAATGTCAAATGGATTGCCGTATGCATCAACACACTTACCCATGACCTTAGATGCAGCGGTAAGATTGTTTTTGATTCGCATTTTTCCACTTGCTGTCCAATCATCAGCACCAGGACCGAGTAAACCAGACATAGTGTATGATGTATTTGTAGTAGATCCGTTACCATTATTAGTAGAACCACCAGCAGTAGTAGATGGAGCAGGACAAGTTACGTGTCCACACCCACTTTCTACCACTTTACATCCTATAGTCACGTTTAAATCCATCTGATCGGTAGTTGATGCCCGATATTGTCGCATATTATATTTAGTCAGTGTTGACGCATGAGGTAAATCTGCGAATCTACGTTGTACTGTCTCCACTAATACGCTAGGATAGTTGACATATTCAGGTACACTCTCTTGTGAAAGGTTATCACACTGCGTTGTGAGTGATTCTTCTCTAGTTTGCTCCGCTTCTGCTGTTTTCTTACGGTAGTTTGCCATTTCTTTCTTATACTCATCCGTAACATCCGAGGTTTTCGTCGTCATGTCCTTTACATCTTGCGTTTTATTACCGTATTGAAGGTAAACTTCCCTCAATTTGTCAACTTTGTCCTTAGAATAGCGTCTTTGAGGTAAAGTATAGATGTCCTGTGCCGTAGGATCCATTATAACCTCTTGATTTGGTTGTATAGCCGTAGTTTCTTTCTCTTCATACGACGCAAGTCGCAGCTCATCCACTGCTTTATCCTCTGGACGGTCTAATGCTTGCATCATTTCAGGGAAAGTGCCACTTGATCGTAACTGATCATAGAAGGTATCAACACCTGCATCGTCTGTAGACATGCCTGGACAACACTTAACAGTGTCCTCACGGAAGATATTGCTAACATATGCCCTTGGTTTATCAGCAGAAGAGTATCCAGACCCAGGATTCTTGATAGTAATAGTAGTTAATACACCATTACCCCAATATCCCGATGCTTCTGCACCAGTTCCACCGCCTCCAGTAATGGTTACAGTAGGATCTGCACTATATCCACTACCATGATTAGTGATACGAATACGATTAACCTGATTATCATCTCCTGCTACCTCAGCTACAGCAGTCGCATTACCTGAAACTGTTACTGTAGGGGTAGAAGTATACCCACTACCGGGTGTAGTGATCAATATTTCCTTAAGTGCACCATCTGTGAAGGTGCCTTCTAACTCTGCTTCTTTACCAGTAGTCGATCTAGGAGTAGTACATACGAGCTCTGGAGGTTTACCTAGTGTTAACCACCCAGATCCACCATCATATACATTAAACCCTGTAATAGTGCCATTTGTGATGATTCCTTCCGCTTTAGGCTCTAATAATGTGTTATATACGTCTGGAGACCCTCCATCTATGCTTGAAGTGGTGTATTGTATGCTTTTATCGTAAAATTCATACTGTCCCATCAAACATGAGTGCGTTTTTACGCCTTTTCCTGCTAAAACAGTGACAACATGCGATCTAGAGGACGTATATTGCGTATTATAGGTAAAATCGCTCCCATTTCCGTCCAAATAGACCAAATGTTTCTTAAAATGGTCGAATTCGGTGTGAAAAGTCTTAGTTATGACGTGTCCGTTAAGAGTATCGCCTTCTCGGAGTGCATCAAAGCCAGGATTGCTACCTGTACCTTCTATAGGACCAACAGTAGTGACCTTTAATACTATAGTAATAACTGATGTAGTAAGATCATGGTGTGTCCATGTATAGTTTAATGTATAGGTATCGTTGACTGCATAATTCTGTCCAGGTGCCATCAACTCCATAAACGTCCATCTGGTACCTGTGAATGCAGAAGTGTCGTAATTATAAACAGGTGCGATCCTACATTTGACTCTGAGACCTTGCTTAATGCCACTCTCAAGTGCTGCTCCTTCAAATATAACTATCTGCCCTTCATCTCCATACTGACCATCATCCTCGTCTCCCGACACCCAAGTATTCTGTGAAGTGATAACTGCTGAACCTGCATATTCAGTTTCATTCCATACGTCAACGTCAATACTATCGGGTGCATATACAAAATTAACGTCTAACACTCCATTAGGTAAAACTGTGGAAAACGCATCATATTCAAATACAATCTTATTAGAAAGAGTGCCTATACCAAACACAGTAGGGTATGGACAATCTGGATCACCAGTTTCATCTCCCATTGGGTTAGTATATGAACAACTTGCTTCTTTCGGTGTAGCAGTGAAAGCTGTACAAGGGTGACAATTAGAAGTGGTCTCAGTTTCATCTGGATCACCATTAGTTGCACCAGACGTAGCAGCAACACCTTCTTCAATATAAAAACAAGGTGCACCTATAGTACCACCTTCGCTCCCCATATCAAACAAATAACAAAACCATGTATCACTATCCATCTGTTCAAATGAAACAGCAGACGGTCTATAATCATAGATTATATTAATAGGAGGATTACAAGATGGTCCCTCTCTAACGACTCTACCACAGAAACTTGACCCTGTGCCACTTTGTCCACCTGTTTGTGGTGCCTCAGTGATTGTAGAGTCATACATGACCCTATTACGTTGGAAATTACTTATATTAAGGTTAGCATTAATTTGAGTTACATTAGGGTAACTCGTTAATATCATTTCTACTCTCTTACCTGTACCTGACATACCACTAGGCCAACCTGTGGTCGGCGGGGCATAGGCATCACAATGCAGTCCAGATCCTATCGTTGATGTAGAAGCATTGTCACATAGATCATTCGTTGAATCACTGTGACATCCACCGTATGTGCCCATTAGTCCTTCTTGTTAGATTGCTCAATACTATTTAACCTTTCATAGATCAAATCGAGGTTTTCCTTGTAATTCAAATACTTCTCTTCATTGTGGGGGCGGTAGAGTATAAGGTTTGTGAATGTCGTCGGTAATGCTTCGACATACTTCTCTATATCGCCTATTCTAGACCCTATTGCCTTAAGACAATTGTTGACGACTTCATGTGCAATCTCGTTATCCTTAAATCTAGGATCATCTTCGAGTTGCCGTCGTATTTCTTTTTCGATGTCCAGATGTATCTCTGAAGCTGTCAACGCGGTTGAAACGTGGTTTCGCGGGTCAGACATCTCTGTTTCTTCCATAGTACCTACCTCTTCATTCCAAGGGATTAAAAACCAAGTCATTCTTCAACGACTTTCTTAAGTGTAAATGACTCTCCGATATCGTCTAAGTCATATTCGAGAGTATCACCTACCCTCCATCCAAGATCATCACAGATCTCATCAGTTAATGAGAGATAGATCTCTCCATACTCATCCTCATTGATAGTGATTGTGAATCTCTTGGACATATCAGGTTACCCCATTATTATAATCTGTTTACTTGGGTTTTCTCTGCCTTATGTGTCTTCTTCCATCTCTCCCATTCAGTGACTACTAACTCAGCATCATCACACTTTGAGTTTTGTGCTAACATCTGAGCACATTCGTAAATTCTTGGATCCAGAAACCCTTCGTGCCTGAGCATTACTTCGAGTGCCCATACTCGGTCATCCTGTGAATCTTGTCTGAATTGCATAGTCATTCTCTGGGGGGAATTTTTACTGGGAAAAAAAAATTGAATTCCATTGAAAAAGATACCCATGTGAGTATATAGACCTCTTTCGGGTACCTTTGTAGGTTAGGGTAGTTTGCTTTTTTATATATAAGGCCCCCGAAGGGGCGACATCCAAGGCCAGCACTGTCTTTTGGAGGTGCTTTCATGATTGTTTCAGAGATCACATAATTTAGTTAGTCATCACTTAGTCCTGAATGTGTATGTCTTAAGTATAACATACTGTGGGATTGCTGTCAATAGATGTAAACAACTGTTTTTTCTTAAGTATCAACAACCTCCCAGTACCATCCAATCGATTTGATATAATCAAGGGTGGAATGTACTGGGGAATTGTGTCTATATTCCCCTCTACGGTTTCTAACATCGTCCATGTACAATCCTAGTGCTTCGAGTGTATCGAAAGTGCCTTGAATTACCTCTGAGTTGTTGTAAACTTTGTATTGCATGATTGAGAGAGTTGGTTGTTAACCCTGACAGTGTTATTATAGTCGAATTGTGATAATCTGTCAAGAATGTGTCGTAATATTGTTAACACTTGACAGATCGGTAATTAACGTGCTAAGACTTCAATTAGTGGAGACATTTATCAAACATATATAACACTTACCTATATTTAATTAACCATTTAAAAGTTTTCCACAATTTCACGATTACCTGTGGAAAAGTATCATTTAGTGTGTGGAAAATCGTTATCACTTAGTCTATGTAATCTATGCTTTCTAATGTATTCCCACATTACAACGATTAACTCCTTAGATGTTATCCAAACGTAGTGTAATTGTTTATTGATTGATATACTTCCATTGCTTTGATTCTGTGTCATATCTTTCTATTAGGTGAAAACGGTTGTTATAAACTAAGACGTTAGTCTCTCTATAGGGATGTCTACTATGTTCTGCTACTTCTGGCGGTAAGTTCCACCTATGTGTTGTTACAGTTATATACTCTTTACCAATGAAATTAACCTCGCCTTCGACATCATCAACTCTAATGATTTGTCCTCTGATAAGATCATCATTCATGGGCAGGATTAGGCGACGTTTTGTATCTATAAAGGCAGGGAGATTGCAGGTGCGGAAGTGTTAATAATTTTGTAAAGATCTCCAGGGTTTGATGTTACTTAGGGTTGTGATTGCCTGTGGAAAACTTTTACTTTCTTTTACGGATTTGGTTTGCTGTTTGATAGTTTTGGGGGTTGCAGTCTGCATAGAATTGTGTTAAGAAGTAGTAACGGATTGTAGGGGTTGGGTTAACAAGTTGTTCGTAAACATCTTGTGGGAGTGATTGATACTTAGTGGAGTTATTCTTCATCGTCTTCGATATCATCTGGTGTGGGGAATTCTGCTAACTTAGCATCACATAGTGCTGAAATCATCGTCCATACTTTCTCACCTGAAAGACGTTCTTCTCTACATAAATATTCAACCGTGTCTTCGATTGCGTGCATTACTTGTATTGCTTCATACTGTAATTGCTGAGTTTCGTTGTTAGTCATGTGGAGAGAGATTGTTGTACTAAGTGATCGTGAAAAATAACTAATTCCACCAAGGGGGGAAATTTAGGATCGATAGTTTCTGACTTAAGTTCTTTAACTGGGTAATATCTCCCGACTGAATCATCATAGAATAAGACATCTGTGTTGAGTTCATCTGTACTTAGTGTGCGTAATTTGTCGAGTAGTTGTTGATAAGTCATAAAAAATGCCCCTAGGTATGTTATTACTTAGGCGGCAAGATCTTCAAACCTCTTAATAGTTAAATCGTGTAATTCTTGGTCACTAAGTGTAGGAAACTCAGTGCTTAATTCCTCGTAGATGTTCTCAAGGATCTCTTCATTGTGTAGACAGGACATGTTAAATAGTGAAATAAATTGGTTTACTGGGGATGATACTTAGACCAAGCACATTGCAAGGTCTTTTAGATAATCTTCGACACAATCTTGTGCATCGTAGATGTTATCGAAGGATCCGAGAATTGTCTCGGTACCGATAATACAACCTTTAGAATCATCGTAATTCATAACACGAACTTTGAAGATATCTCCACCGTAGTGATATATCTCAACGTTGTCTAATTCAGACTGACGTGTATAAACATCAAACATATTGTTTGAATGACGCTTAACATAGTCGAGCGTTAGATAGTCATCTGTGAGATCGATTGACTGAGAAAAAAGTGATTTAGTATTCATAGTATTTTAGATTAAATGTGTTTGTAGGATTGTTTGTATTCCTTGATTATGTCCTTAATATAGCACAGATTCACGCAAAAATCAAGCGGTCTTGTCCCTGTTTGTAGAGTGGCACAAGATCGCTTGACAAGGAATAGCATAGGATTTAATGTTATAATTGCTCCTCAAATTTGGTGCTAAAACTAACAACTTGTGCACCTGAAGTAAATGAGTCTAAGTAACATTGTATCTCTTCTGCTAAATGTCTAGAATTGATCTCATCTTCTGCTGTGAGTTCTATATTACAGGTGAAAGTTGCTTTGGTTAACATGTTAGAACCTCGCTCTAATTGATGGGTCTGGACGTATCATTTCGGATGCAGATTGCAATCCGTCGCTGATAACGTAGCGGGAATCTTCACTCTGGTAAATGATAACACCTAGGAGAATGATGATGAGTATTTTCATTACTTACCTCCTAGGAATTGTGGACCATTAAGTATAATATCTCTTACATGTTCTCTATCTAAAGTATCACCATCACCCCATGAATATTCGGGCATTGATGGATAAGTGCACATCTGTAAGTATAACCAACTCGCTTCAACTATCATGTTGGCAGTAATACCTTCAATGGGATATAACCCATCTTTAGTATTATAGAATGACCAAACATAATCAACGAAATCTTGTAAGTTATTCATCAAACTTCCTCCTCATAAGTTGTTACTAAGTAAGCAGGATTGTGCCAAGTTGAGATAGAATCATACTCTTCAATCTCATTGTAATAATCCTTACAAACTTCAGCGTAGAGAGTGTCAGATAGTGGGGTCATGGTTAGTGAGAAATAGTGAGGATGATTAGGGCAGAAAAAATAGCACTTAGGATTAATATCCTAGTGCTATTCCTGAATAGAATGGAATGGATTGACCGTTGAAAAGTGATACAAACCAAGTCCAATTCTTTTGATAAACTCTAGTACCTACATTAGCAAATTGAGAGCAAAGTGCATTTAGTCTGCTTTTTGTAGTAACTGACTGCCAACCACCGTCAAAAAGTGTGAGGTCGTTGTTCTGATCTACCTTTGCAATTAGATTGCCGTGAAGGTAAACTAGAGCAGTCAATTCAGAGTCACTGATTACAACCGAAGTGTTAGAAGATGACCAGTTGTTTCTGTTAAGAATTGCCTGATTCATTTGTGCTTCGATCTTTCTCATAAAAACTCGTGATTTGTTTGACTCTTATAATATAAGCGATTTCAAGGTGAATTGCAACCGCTTGTGTGCCAGTTCCTCAGGTGTCCCTGTGTAGGAGTAGGACAGCGTGCCCTGAAGGGTTAGGCAAGAAGACCCTCTCAGTCCATCGCCTCGTTGCGATGCGATCAAAGAAGACGTAGGCGTGATCCTCCCACTTCTTGTAAGCGTTCCACCGCTTGTTAGGCATGAAGTGAGGAGACCGTAGGCAGTTGTTGGTGGGAGTCCAAGACGGATTCATAGAGCAGGTGTAACCACTCTTTTAATATACAGGATAACGAGACCCTAGGGGGTTTCAGTGTGGCAGTTTATCAACTGGCATAAGAAATAGGTGGGATGCCGTCTTTAAAGATAAGATCAACTATACCCTGTAATCGCTTATGAGTTCTTGATGCTAACTTGCCAGACATAGGCACTGTTACATAACCACAAGGTTTCTTGTAAAATTGAAACATAGCAGCAGGGATTTCACCTGATTGTACTCTCTTTCTGTCGTCAGGATGTACTCTAATAACACGACCAATCGTCTGTGCCATCTCTATAATAGGGAGATTTCTTAACAACACAGTGTGAGTTAAACCAGGTACATCTATGCCTTCCGATAATATCGAGTAATGGAAGACTACAAACCTTTTGTTATCATCAGCACCCCAATCTTGAAGAGTTTGGAAGAACTTATCTCTCCTAACTTTCTTCTGATTAACATACGCTCCATGCTTACTTGTGATGTGAAGTATATCATAACCAGCAGACTTGAGGTCTTCAATAACACTGGTTTGACTCAACATTCTCCACATTACTTTAGTATTAGGCGCAGCAACTAGGATTTTAGGTGCATCACCCTCAAGAGAATCTACTATATTAAGTATATTCTCCGCATCAACATCGTGTGCATTGTGCTTATCCCGCACCAAATCCGTGTCAAAAGGTACAATTTGAGGGGATAAGATCTTACCACTCTTTATTAATTCTTGGGCAGGAGTTTGCTCCAATGTGTTACCGTAGACCCTGTTATTGTCCAGTCCACGTTCTTTACTATCCCCTCTACCTATGCGTGGGGTTGCTGTAAAATAGTAACGACGATTAGCATATCTAGATGTTGCTAACACTGCCTCGTGAAAGTGTCTACCAGTGCTATGATGTGCTTCATCAAAGTATATGTTATCGATGCGTATGTCACTATCAACAATACGGTGCAAACTGTGATAGGTAGTGAATATTATATGGTGTGTATCATTGTTGCTTATGTAATAAGCAAGGTCTTCAGGGTTAGTGGTACTAAACTCCTTAACTTCACCACTATGTACATGTGAAGTGCGGACATCTTCACCCGCTATGTTATTACTAAACTCCTCATGTAGTTGATTAGATAATAGTATGCGTGGTGCTACTACTATACTAATAAGAGGTGTAACTGCAACCCTTAATTGTTCAGCAAGGTCTGCGATCATAATATATGTTTTACCACCACCAGTGGGGATGATAATTTTACCAACAGATTCGCATTGCATCATATCAAATGCTCTCTGTTGATGTGATAGCAACGAAATACTCAATTCAGTTAATCTCCTTTTGTATGTGTTCATTATAAAACAGGATTACCCCAAATGGGGCAACCCTGTGTAGGTTTCTATACTGTCACACACTCTTTAATCTCGACCTGCTTTGGTTTACCTTGATAGGGTAATTCATAGCAATTCCATACACCGTCACGCTCAAATATATAAGCATATTCTTCATTAACCTCGAAGTAATCTGCATCGTTAAGATCTAACCTAGGTTCAGTATCTTCACCTCTATCGTTATAATATAGCACGATAGGTGTGTCCAGTTGTTCTCTCTTCCAATTGGTATCTGAATCAATACAAGATACATCGCCACCGTCAATTAACTCTGCTACTTTATCGAAAGTGTTAAACTTTGCTTTTAAAGTAACACCTAACCATTGAGGATAACCATCATAATGATGATAAACAGAGAGGATAGAATCGTCTGCTAAACGAATTCCAATGCGTGATCTTGTGCTCATAGAATGTTACTTAGGATTGGATGGATTGCCGATCTGAGGTATAACATGGAAGTCTAATACTGTGAATAACCTATCAAATATGCACTCATTTATTTGAGCGATCATATTCACTTTAGTTACAAACTTCTTAGACTGAGTTGTATAATACCCCTCAGAATCGAGGACTGTTTGTACTTTAAGAAACCATCTTTCTGATGTGTCCCCTGTGATGTTTTTCACAGGGTACCAATCATAAATGTGATCCTTATTAGGTGAGATAATTTGCATTAATTACTCACTATCTTCTGATTGAAAATCATCAATTACTGCCAACAGTTCTTCAGATGTTTGTGCATCTTCAAGAAGGTTAAACAGTGCAACTTCAGGATTAAATGCCATTTGATTGAATAGAATAAAGGACGTTTGGACTGGATAGGACTTACACACACGATGCCTATTAGGTGAGAGAAACAAAACTGGACTTACTCCTAAACGATTACCGTTTAGAAACCTTACATAGCATATCAGGAAAGAATGCCGTTTTTGTTTCCCATATTATTAATATAACATGGATTCTGCCCTGTGGGGAGAATAGTGGACAGTTTAGAGATCGTCCTCATCTGGCACAGGGTGTGAGTCTATATCAAATTC
>Ga0066836_10000657_pt1 | contig 17088 bp, 15 predicted proteins | sample ETNtaG_18_FD_71568 | JGI IMG/M metagenome (GOLD analysis project Ga0066836, IMG submission 71568) | Marine microbial and viral communities from oxygen minimum zone, Eastern Pacific Ocean - ETNP201302SV91 | ecosystem: Environmental > Aquatic > Marine > Oceanic | place: Pacific Ocean: Eastern... | reverse complement strand
GTCATCCCCGCTTGAACCACCGGCCTTCTGTGCCAATTCCCAAGCCAAGGAACCCATAGAGGCGGTTCGTGCAGAACCATCCGACACAACGACTTCGTCCAAATCCGATTGAACAGAAATGGTCGTTGGAAGAAGCATGAATATGAGCAAGGCAACGCAAAATGTAGCGGCCAAAACCTTCTTCATTGGCTCGCTCGGTATTCCTTCTCCTCTTAAGCACAATCGCGGGATACCCGACGTAGAATCCGGTTGTCAAACTCAATTTCAAATCGCGAGGTCCCTAAGGACCTCGATGTCATCAGGGGTGTCGAGATTCAAATGAAGGTGCAAATCATCCACATCGAAACGCTCCGGTGAACACAATTCTCGGAGTGGTGTGTCGGGTTCCGCAGTTCGAATCCGGCTGACATCATCTGGCATCAGCAAGAGAGGATGTCCTCCGCGTCCATCCATTGCCGGACAAGCACAGACCTCCTTTGCCATCAGTTCCAGTAGGGTTGAATCAGAAAACCCTGGGCGATCCACTGGAACGACCAGTAATCGGAATGCTCGCTCACCACCTTTGGTATCGAGAATTTGCTTCAGTCCACACTGCAACGAACCGGTTCTTCCAGCATCTGGATTGGGGTTAATGACGACGGTCCGTTCAGGCAATGCCAACAGAATGTCCACACTGAGTTCCGCCCGAGTCACAATCACCGGTTCCAGTCCAGCGTTTTCCAATCGCTCAACAAGGTGCTGAACGAGTGGCTTTCCACCCACATCGACGAGAGCTTTGGGTTGGCCCAACCTTGCACTGGCCCCTGCGGCCAGCACAATGCATCTCACGGTTTCACCTCAGAGGTCTCGAATCATTTCTCGACCGATAATCATCCGTTGTACTTGAGAAGATCCTTCGTAAATTTGCATGACCTTGGCCGCCCTCATCAAGCGGGCCACAGGATATTCTTCCGAGTATCCATAGCCGCCGAAGATTTGTACGGCATCCGTGGTAATCTCCATCGCCGTATCTGCAGCAAATCGCTTGGCGTGTGCCGCGCTCTCTGTATTGCGAATGCCATTGTCAGATTCCCACGCAGTCTTCCACGTCAGTGCACGACTGGCCTCAATCTTGGTCTTCATGTCGGCGAGCATGAATTGTATGGCCTGATGTTGGTGTAACTTCTTGCCGAAGGTTTCGCGTTCATCCGCATACTGCAGTGCATGCTCGAATGCGGCTCGACTAATCCCTGTCGCGTGTGCTGCGATGTTTGGTCTACTCAAGTCGAATGCGGTCATGGCGTTGAACCAACCCTTTCCTTCGACACCACCGACCAAATTGGCCGCAGGCACACGAACATCTTCGAAATTGATTGAACGAGTATCACTGGCTCGCTGCCCCATATTGGTTTCTTTCTTACCCAATGATAGACCATCAGAATTCGCATCGACGATGAACGCACTCATGCCCTTGTAGCCAGCCGATTTGTCGGTATAGGCGAGCACGAAAAACCAATCCGCCTTTCCGGCACCGGTGATCCACATCTTGGATCCATTGAGAATGTAATCGTCGCCATCCTTGACAGCCGTAGACTGGATGCTGGCAACATCGCTTCCGGCTCCAGGTTCGGTCACCGCATAGGCTGCAATCCGAGGCGCTTCAGTCAACCTTCCCAGATACTTTGCTTTCTGTTCTTCAGTGCCTCCGGTAATGATGGGTGCTGCGGTAAGCCCATTGCTATAGGCCGCAGTAGCGAAGCCCGGGTCGCCCCAAGCAAACTCCTCTTGGACCACGACTTCATCCATGGTCCCCATGCCCATTCCACCGTATTCTTCGGGGACGTGTAGATTCATCAGTCCCAAGTCGTGGGCGGCCTCAATCGCTTCCATTGGGAACTCACTGGTGGCATCCCAATGCTCTGCCATCGGCCGAACATTTTCGGCTGCGAACTCCCGAGCGAGCTCCTGCAACATCAGTTGCTCTTCTGACAATGTGAAGTCGACCATGTACCTTCCACCCGTTTCTCCGTCTTAGCCTTACTCACACAATTTCCGCAGATGTTCTACAACCAATTCGGCTGTTGGAATGGTATAATCTTCGAGTGTTGGAGCAAAAGGAACCGGCGTATCAATTGCACCTACAACCACAGCAGGTGCTTCCAAACTCCAGAAACATTGCTCCTGGATTCGACTGCTAACCGTATGGCCGAGGCCACCTGTGTATTGTGCCTCCTGCAACACCAGCAAGCGTCCAGTTCTCGCAACACTGTCAACACAGGTCTGTGCATCAAATGGAGCGAGTGTGCGTAGATCGATAACTTCGATTTCCTTCCCATCGTCGGCCAGCGTTTCTGCTGCCTTCATTGCGACATGTACCATGGCACCCCATGTTACGATGGTTGCATCGATCCCACCCCTGACAGTGTTGGCTTTACCCAATTTGTAAGTATCCCCTGACTTGAGGGCTTGAGCCACACTTTCGGTATCGACTTGCATGTGGATTCGATCACCCCATCCTGTCATCCCACCTCGCAAACCATACATCCCGAGGTGTTCGAGAAAGACCACTGGGTCAGGTAGTGCCGCCGCCTCAACCAAGAGGTCGTAGGCATCTTGCGGATTGGATGGGAAGACGATAACAAGACCTGGGTCATTGAGGAACCATGACTCGATCATATTGGCGTGGAAAGGCCCACTTCGAGTTTTTGCACCGAGCGGAATACGCACGACCATCGGTACATCTGCACCCCACCTCCAACGCAATTGCGCCGCGTTGTTGATGAGTGCATTCATCGCTAGGGCTGCGAACCCACCAAACTGGATTTCTGCTACTGGGCGCATCCCACCGAGGGCGGCACCGGTTGCTGCGTGGATGATTAGAGCCTCTGACAGGGGCATATCCAACAACAGGTCGGAATGTCCCTGATTCTTGAGTGGAACATTCATTCCGAATGCGCCTGAGACCTCCATGTCTTCACCCATGAACACGGTCGATGCGCCATATCTCTCAGCGATGGCCACCATCGCATTTTGGATGGCACGGGAATAGGACCACGCATTGGCTTCACTGGAGAATTCGAGAGTCACCTGCCCGGCTTCTACAGTTGGCTCATTCTCTTCAGCAGGATTGCCGATCCGATCCAGTTGCATGCGGTGCGAGTCCGCGTCATGCAATGTGGTCACACCACGACGAACACTGTCGCCTTCAGGCCAAGGCATTGCTTCCATGGCGACTCTACCAGCATCAACGTAAGCCTGCTCTTCCTCTTCCATCTGGGTTAGGGTCGCATCTTCAATACCCATTGAGCGCAGCAGTTTGCGATGATTTGGCAACGGGTCCTTCGCTTCCCAGTATGCAAGTAAATCCTTGTCGACATATCCGGGGGGTGTACCACTTGGTGAACCCAAGTACAAATCATCGTGGTGATGTGCATGGCCACATCCGCGCATGGTTTCAACGTGGATCAAGACCGGGCCGCCACCCTCCATGGAGAATTCTCTGGCCACAGCCACACTGGTGTGGAAGTTTAGAGGGTCCGAACCATCGATGGTCCAAGCAGGAATCCCCATGGCCACACCTTTGTCACCCCATGTTTCAACTGCGGACTGGCCGACGACAAATGTATCCAGTGCGATTTGGTTATTCTGAATCATGAAAGCGATCGGCAATCCTCTCGCCCCGGCGAAATTCATCGCCTCCCAAAACTCCCCGGAGGATGAACACCCTTCACCCACGGGCGCAAATTGGAATCGACTCATGCCCAGTCGTTGACTGGCCAAAGCCATACCAGTCGTTGTTGCACTTGCGATTGGCAATGGTGCAGTCGGAGGTAAAACGCCCAAAGAAAGGTCACCAATGTGGAGATCCCGTCCTCCTGCGCCTTCATGTCCACCATTCATGTTTGAACCGGTTTTGCCGACTTGTGCTGCAAATAAATCGGTCGGAGTTTGTCCCATCGCCATCGCCAATCCGATATCTCGAATCATCGGTGCTACGATATCACCGGTATGCTGTGAGCCCGCTGGAAGGTCCTTGGCCAAATTGAGTGCGGTCGCACATGCGACAATTGCTTCTTGCCAGGTAGAGCGGAAACCTTTGCCCCCAAAACGACCACCATCTGGCGTTTCCATTCCTGTCATGAAGATGTCTTTGAGGTGCTCATCCAGCATCCTCGTCCGAGTCATCCAACGCTGCCAATCAAAGCGCTGATCCACCGTCACGGTTGCTGCATGGGCAACCCTTCGGAAGCACAGTCGAACATCCAGGACGAAGCGTTGTTCACGACGTGACAAATGCAGAAGTCCCCGTCGGCGAGGAATGACTTCAGTCGCCATTATTCCAGCTTCTTCAGCACGGCTGGAAAGGTTCTCTGACAATTTTTGGACAAAGGCTTCACTGAACAAATGGAAATTGGGCCCATCGAGTGTTTTCTCCGTATACTCGTCACTCACTTCATCAAACAGCCAACTGATGAGTCGTAGATGCCCGTCGTGTCGCTCGGCAATAAACCGGATGAGTTCATCTTTCACTTCACTCATTTCAACATCGGAATTGAAATCCAAATGAGCACGTGGTTTCCAATCTGCGCCCCAAATATTGGGTAGTTCAGATTGTGTCATTCCAATTCCTCCGAAGCCTTCGACCGGGGTAGGGCATACAAAGGATACGGGTTCCATCCTTCGCCCATCAAACTGCACCCCCATCATCCATTACATCGTTCAGTGCACGCATTGTGACTCGGGTGACGACGATTGTAGCGATTACTGTAGCAATCAGACCACACACCAGCATCACCACTGCACCAGTTGATTCGGAGAATGCGGCAAGTCCCTCCTCTTTGAGAGCGAGCTGTCCAAATGCCCATCCGTAATAGGCGTAGGCAAAACAATAGACGATACTTGCACAATTTGAGATTGTGAACGTCTTGGTGTTGACGGGCCCTGCCGCCAAGATGTAGTTCAACCACTCATCGGGAATCACCGGTGAGAGTCGCACAAGAACTGAAATCCGCAAACTTTCTTCACCGATAGCCGAATGGATCCGTTCCAATTTCGGTTTCTTCGAAATCGCTTCTACAAGTCCTTCTCTGAACAACCATCGTCCAAAGATGAAGGCGCCGAATCCACCGATCATTGAACCGATGAAGTTGACCAAAACAGCAAGGTGTAAGGGGAAAACTGCACCAGCAATCATCTTGAGAATGGGTGTTGGCAATAGCAGCATAATTGCTATAGATATGGCTACTACAAATCCAAGAAAGCCAAGTGAACCTGCGCTTTCAAAGATGTCAGCCACGCTTTGTTGATTGTTGAAGAAAATGAATGCACAGGCGACACAAGCAGCGACGAATACCAATCCTAAAGCGGCACGCAATCGATGCTTGCCGAGTTGACTTTGTTTCAGATGATTGACGTTATCACGTCTTTCAACAAACCCAAAATCCTTCTTTGCAGATGAAATTTGAACCATTTTCATTCCTCTTCATCTGCGGCTTCAGGAAGGGCCTCAAGGCAATCCACAACCATTTGCTGAGCATCTTCCAATTGCGTGGAATACATCCCCAAATGCTCTCTTACTGGAATGCCCATGTCCCAGAAGAGATCTCGGATGATTTCCATGGACAGCCTAGTCATCCGCAACGTGTTCGGGTCGACGGGGACCATTCCTGTAAATTTGGTCAGAATAGCGACCTTATCCGGCGGGTCCATCAAGCGCTCTAGTTGCTCATCGAGTTCACCTTCAATGATCTCTGCCTGACTTTCCATGGCGTCAATAAGTCTGGACCTGCGTTCTGCTTTAGCAGCAGCAATTGCAGCGTCCCGTTCATCTTCAGATAAATCTTCATCGATTTCTACACTGACCTCTGCTCCGAGAATCAATTCATCAAACGCCAGTCTTAGCAAGCGTTCCAAGACATCATGGCCGATATCAATGTCCTCATCCATTCGGGACACTAAGTCTCCAACGAAGGCTGTGTCGATGGCCCCATCGCCCAGTAATTCTTTCAAAATCGGTAGGGACCAAGAGGGGTCTCCAGGAGTTACGCTGACCTCAAAGAAACCCGTCCCACTACCAGTGCGAATATCGGCAGGTGGTTCAACGAAGAGTTTCTTTGAATGCTTGTCCAACTGAACGAGCAACCTGTTCATGTCAACGGGTTTCCCCATCACCTCGGAGACTCCAGCTTTGGCAGCAGACACCAGATACTCCTCTCCAACATTTGAGGATAGAATCACAATTCTACATTTGAGTGCAAATTCAGGATCGGATGAAAGGCGGCTGGCTGCATCGATAGCATCACCTGTTTTCCATTCGCCATCGAGGAGGACTACATCGGGCATGGTTGCCAATGCAGTTCCTTCACATTGACGCAGCGTTCCAGCCCGAGTCACGGAGTATTCCTCACGCTCAAGAGTACCTGCAAGGAGGTTCCTGCGCCCCTCCTGCTCATCCGCGACGATAATCGATGCCATTAGAACGGCCTACGGCCGTTATCGACGACCTTTGAACATGGTCCTTCCAGAACCGTGCATATCAGTACTTCAGGACCGTTGAATCAATCTCGGAGTGCCAAGCGTGGATGCCGCCTGCGAGATTGAATAATTTCGATGAATCATGGCCTGATTGCGATAGTGCATAGGCGGCCATTGCCGAGCGACCTCCCGTTCTACAATACAACACAATGTCACGATCCTTTGGCAAATCAACGAGCAATATATCCTCATGTGGAACCAGTAAATCTGTGTCGGGTAGAGTGGCGATACTCGCTTCCATATCATTTCGAGTATCGATGAACAAGGGATCCCAGCCCTGCTGACGCCTTCCGGTGTATTGTGTTGGAGAGATTTCAGCAAATGGCATTTGCATTGGCTTGACACCACAGAACCCTTCGTAATCGATTAGTTCGGTCACCGGTTCTCTTTCGATTGCCGAAAAACTCAGTGTTCTCATCGACATATCGAGGGCATCATAGATTAGCAGCCTGCCCCGCAAAGGCTCACCGATTCCGAGTAGAACTTTGATCGCTTCAGTCGCTTGGATCGAACCGATAACACCGGGCAGGACCCCCAGAACCCCTCCATCCTCACAAGACGGCACGGATTCGGGTGGCGGTGGTGTTGGGAACAAATCACGATAGGTCGGCCCCTGGTTCAAATTGAAGACAGAAACTTGCCCCTCGAATCTGTAGATGCTACCATAGACCCATGGTATGCGAAGTAATTCACACACATCATTGACGAGATATCGGGTTGGGATATTGTCGGTTCCATCGATGACAATATCGTGCCCCCTGATCCGCTCCATCGCGTTTTCTGAGGTCAGCCGATCCGAATGAACTTCCAATGAGATGGCCGGGTTCAATTGACGCAAACGCAGCATTGCTGAATCGGCCTTTGAAGCACCTACGTCTTGGTCTGCATGCAGAATTTGTCGTTGCAGATTACTTCGTTCAATCGTATCATCATCGATGATGGTTAGGTGGCCAATTCCCGCTGCTGCAAGATAGAGTAGGGCCGGAGAACCGAGCCCTCCAGCGCCCACACAGAACACTCTCGATGACTTCAGTTGGGCCTGTCCCGCTTCACCGATTTGAGGCAAAGTCAGGTGCCGCGCATAGCGGGCCTTGTCCTCAGGGGTCAGGTCCTCCATGACCTTCGCTCAGTGGACGTTGTCTTCAAGCCAACGCTCAGCATCTATCGCTGCAGCACATCCTTGGCCTGCCGCCGTAATCGCTTGTCGATAACGAGTATCGACGACATCTCCTGCGGCAAATACGCCTGGGACATTGGTCATCGTGTGTTCGGTGTGAATTAGATAACCTTCCCCATCTGTCTCAACCTGCCCTCCGAGAAACTGTGTAATTGGCTTGTGTCCAATTGCGATAAACGCACCAGTGCAAGCGATTTCATGTTCACTGCCATCGCGCGGGTCTTCGAGAACAGCTCCTGAGAGTCCCTTCTCATCAGACAACCATTTCTTGACTTGACGGAAGGGTTGGATTTCGATTTTTGGATGATTGGCCGCTCGCTCATACATGACTTTGGAGGCACGGAATACATCTCGACGATGCAAGAGGGTCACCTTGGAGGCAAAACGGGTCAGGAATGTTGCTTCTTCCATCGCCGAATCGCCGCCTCCGACAACGATGATTTCCTCATCGCGAAAGAAGGCTCCATCGCAGGTTGCGCATGTTGAGATGCCCCTTCCTTTCTGTTCATCTTCACCTTCAGCGCCAAGCCAAATGGCTTCTGCACCTGTGCAAATAATCACGGCGTTGGCAAAGAATTTCTCACCTTCGGTTTCGACCATGAACGGGCGCGAACTGAAATCGACGCTACCGACATTTCGATCTTGCACCTCAAGGCCAAAGCGTTCGGCCTGTGCCCTCAGATCCATCATCATCTCAGGGCCACCAATACCTTGTGGATAACCCGGGAAATTTTCGATATCGCTCGTGAGCATGAGTTGCCCGCCTGACATGTAACCGGCAAACATCAGTGGGTTGAGCATGGCGCGCGCGGTGTAGAGTCCCGCAGTATACCCTGCGGGCCCTGAACCGATGATGATGACGTTGCGTACATCCTCGCCCATAAGTCATCGGCGTTCACGACATCTCTTCAATCTTGACTGTGAACAAACAGAATTAATTTACTGGAATGAATGCGCAGGAATCCACATCTTTGATAAGCGTAGATTCAAGGTTCAGGTTGAGTACAATGGACACATTGGTTGAGCCTGAATCAATTGGAAGTGATGGTTTGCCCATCATGCCTGCACCTCCTGCATGGTACTGGATGCTGCTGGGTCGAATCGTGGTTCTTACCATCGTTGGATATTCACTTTGGTACTATCAGTTTGAGTCATTGATCACCGTCATGGTCGTATTCATTCTGGTTGTACCGATGGAGAAGATTTTCCCTCGACATCGAGAACAGAATGTTCGTCGACCCAAATGGAAACTCGATGTGACGTATGCTCTTTCTGCACCTTTTCTCAATATATTCGGTGTCATCTTTGCAGTCATCATCGGATTCTTCTCGTTCACATGGGCTCTCGGCCTAATCGTCCGTTACTTCGGCCTCGTGGCAATGATTCCAGTCAGCATCCAACCGTTGGTGGCTTTCGTTCTGTTCGATTTCGTCGGATACTGGGCGCATCGCTGGTATCACGAGGTCCCCGAACTATGGAAGTTCCATTCCATCCACCATTCGCCTGAGCACATGGATTGGATCAGTGGATTCCGAGTCCACCCCCTAGATTTCGCTTTGATTGCGCCCGGTTTTTTCTTCCTAATATTCGCCGGATTCCAACCTGGGACCAGCGGCATCCTTGCCGCCTTGCAGATTATCACGGGTTTGTTCCTGCATGCGAATGTCAGTTGGAGATTGTGGCCATTGCATCGCCTCATACAAACACCCGAATTCCATCACTGGCATCATGCCAATGAGAAGGAAGCACACTGTTCGAATTATGCCGGCTTCTTACCACTCTGGGACATCATGTTTGGGACCTACTACATGCCTGACGACAAGCGTCCTCAGGTTTACGGTGTGGATGAGGATGTGCCCGATGACATGTTGGCCCAGTTGAGATACCCGATTCGTGAATGGAGCAATCCATTGAGATTTATCCGCCATCCATTCCGAACCATTGGGTCATGGTGGCGATTCTACATGCAAGTGCTTAGGGGTGTAAAACACTCAACATTCCGCAAGCGCGGACCGTTCTATCCCCCTTTCAGGGATTAGCCATCGAAGCGATGGCAGAAACCGCAGCTCGCGCGTGGGGTTCCAATCGCGGTCCGATGTGTTGAGGTTCAGCCCCTGGGCCAATGATTCCCAGGCCGACAGGTTTGTTCCAGGTGAGTTGTAAATCGATGATACTCTTGATGACGGCTTGACCCATTGCAAGGCCATGTTGTGTCTGCCCTTTCTCTATAATTCCAAGGCAAGCCGCACCTTCGATATCATCCCTAGACAACAATCGATCGAGGGCCAGTGGAACTTCCATCGCACCTGGGACCCAAGCGACAGCCTCGACTGTAAGTTTTTGCTTACTTGCTTCATTGATAGCCCAATCAAGCATTTTCTGAACTTCTGATTGGTGAAATGATCCACATACAATTGCGATTTTCATTTTCAATTCCCCCGGCTTTCCATCAACCGCTTCGTGGTCTCGACAACCGCTTGTGTCATCGCATCGATTTCAATATTGACTTGGTCACCAACTCCCTTACTTCCAAGAGTTGTAAGCCTCAGAGTCTCCGGGATGATGTGTACGTCAAATCCGCCCTCCCCACTCGTTTTTCCAACGGTGAGTGAAATACCATCAACGGCAATGTACCCTTTCTCTTGGATGTATTCGGCCATTTCTGAGGGGCATTGAATTGTGTAATCCTGATTTTCTACGGCCACAATTTCTGCGGTCCCCATGATGTGACCACTCAACAGGTGTCCCCCCAACTCATCGCCGAATTTTAGTGCACGTTCGACATTGACATTGGATCCAGATGAGAGTGACCCCAATGTCGTCCGATCCAACGTTTCTGGAATGACATCAAAGGTCACCGTATCGCTGATGGATGTAGCGGTCAAACACACACCGTCGATGGAGACAGAGGCCCCGATTTCAAGTCCTTCAGTCGATGGGATTTGTACATCGATGGTGACAACAGAATCTCCGCTTACAGACTGGATACAACCTGTTCCCTGAACGATTCCAGTGAACATCAATCACCGCCTCCAATTTCTTCTTGGCGCTTTTGCGCCCATTGTAGAGTGAGAATTTTGTCGATGATTTTCCGCGTACCATCCAAATCTTCGGTCAATCCCTCGACGCGAACCAACTCAATTTGGTCAAATCCACGTTCATCCAAGCCAGCACGAATCGCACCTTCAGCGTGTTCTTGATCAAAACCGATGGCGATAATATCGGGTTCAACCATCGGTAGAATGTCATACATTGGCACAGATGGTGGATTGCCAACCATCGCGTGGTCAACCGGTTTTAGTCCCGCGACCATTCTCTTTCGTAAATCCTGAGATGTAACAGGTTCATGCTTGCGCATGCGAACGGTATCGTCGTGTGCAATCACCACAGTGAGGTGGTCACCCAATGCCTTGGCCTGTTCGAGATAGTGAAGGTGACCTGCATGGAGCAGGTCAAAAACGCCGACTGCCATGACTCGAACCATCAGACCCCTCCATCTATTGAATGGTCAAAAGCCCTCATGATATCTTCGCCAGTTAACATCGGTATGCCATGAGTGGATGCGTAGGCTCTCGCATCCTTGACACTGAGTGCTCGATCTCCATCAGGCTGTAGCATTTCAGCTCCGATTGTACACGGTGCCAATCCAGCCAATCTTGCGATTGCGACGGCCAATTCGGTATGCCCTTGTCGAGTTGACAATCCTCCGGGTGCCTCTCTACACAATGGGATATGACCTGGTGTTCTGAATTCATTACCAAGAGCAGCCATCGCTTCTATAGCAGAAACACTCCTCATCTCACCGGCCAACTCCCCGAATCTACGTGTGGTCAATGCACGGTCATAATCTGTGATTCCTGTGTAGGTATCACGATGGTTTAGTGAAAGCGTGAATGCACTTCTTGTATCATATTGTAAATCGTCTGTAATCAATTTCCCGAGAACCGGATTCTCTTCGACCAGAGCTGGATGAGTGTGGATATCTTGTAGCCAAGGAAGTCCGAACTTTTCTCCTACATCATCGCCAATCGCGAGGAAGAGAAGACCTCCACAATCTTGGCGCAGCCGACGCATTACAGCCGGAGTTGCTGCTGCTGCCGGCCAAAGTAAATCCGTCTCACATTCACGGAAATCAGAATCGAACACCATCACTGGATTGCCCTGAGAAAAGGCCTCCGCAGCCTCTCGAATTAGATCTGAAGTATCCATCGCCCTCGCGCTCCGTAGGGGGCAAACAACCCCGTTCTTTTCGGTCCCTCGCGTTCGCCACTTCCTTGAAAAGACGTCGGTGACGCATCGTAGATGCGATACTAGAATTTGGCCCGCTATCTTATGTGCGATACCTCATCCCAGTCCATGCGCCCAACTCTCGCTTACGTCTTGGTGGGTCTACTGCTGGCTTGCATTCCAGCGGGCGCTGATTTTGAGAATGTCACAACAGATTCTGGGCTGGAGTCCGTGGATTCGGGTCCAATGACAATTTGGGCATCTTATGGCCCCGGTGTCGCTTGGGGAGATTATGACCAAGATGGTGATTTAGACGTCTTTTTGACGGCTCGTTTCGACCACCTTGGACAGGAAACTGCTGAGTTGCTTGGATATCAACAAATCTCTGAAATTCCGGAAGGACACAGCGATCAAGAAGCCTTGCTTGCCACTTCTACCGGCCGAAGTCACCTGATGAACAATCAAGGAGATGGCACATTTGTTGATGTCTCAGATGAAGCGGGTGTCGGTTCATCCAATGTCACCACACTTGGTGCTACATGGGTTGATTTTGATGGTGACGGTGATGTCGATTTGTATCTGTCAAATTACGGCCGTGCAGATTTGATTAACCCCAATGGTTCGGGCGAAAACAATCAGATGTTTGTCAACAACAATGGTACTTTCCAAGACGTTACCACTGAAACTCGATTGGGGAATCCCGGACATTCATCCGGTTCGGTTTGGGCCGATTATGACAATGATGGAGACATGGATTGTTATTCCTTGAATTTTGGAATGGTTGACGAATATACTGGCCAAGCTCGTAGAGAAAGCAACATCCTGTATCGAAACGATGGCGATTCAAATGGGGATGGCGTCCCCGAATTCAGTGATCAAACCGCTGAGGCTGACGTCTATGGACAGAGTGATTCCCCATCTGTGGATTTTGAAACACTGATTGGCCCCTCTTTACAAATTACCACAACAGCGCCAGTGAATCCAAGTACTCAAGTTTCCCTTCCACCAGGGATTAGCAATTCGCCCGAGGGTTCGGGGATGTCTTGGGCAGCGGTTTGGATCGATGCTGATGGAGACGGCTGGCAAGATCTCTTCGTCGCCAGTGATTTTGGCATGTCACCATTGTATCACAACAATCGAGATGGAACCTTTGAATTGATGACGATTCCAATGTCGATGGACATCCAAGGAACGGGGATGGGTACCCATGCTGCCGACATCGATTTGGATGGGGATTTGGACTTGTGCCAATCCAATTTCGGTCCAAATTATCTATGGGTGAATCAGGGTGACTCATTCTCTGAAGATGCAAGCGAGGCTGGAATCAACACCAACATATTGGTCAATTGGGACTGTCATTTCTTCGACTATGATTTGGATGGCGACATGGATTTGTGGTTCGGTGTTGGAAGAATCAACCAATACATTTCCAATCAATACAATTCTCTGTATCGAAATGATGGTGACGTAGATGGAGACGGGTACCTAGACTTCACCGATGTTGCCACCGAATTGGGCATTGCCGGGTCGAATAAGACGATGGGCGCAGCTTTGGGCGATTACGATAACGATGGAGATTTAGATATCCTGATGGCCCACTCCGATCGCACTGTAATGCTGTGGCGCAATACGGCGGTAGAAGATGGAAGCGGGGGTTGGCTGAAAGTTCGCTTACACGGGGTAGATAATGGTTCCAATAGTCATGGGATCGGTTGCTTGGTCAAGGTCTACCTTGAAGACGAAACCATCCTCATGCAACAAGCATACGTTGGAGACGGTTTCCTTGGAAGCAGCGACCCAGCGATTTTCTTTGGTTTAGGTGAACAAAGCATCGACCGTATCGAAGTCACTTGGTCAACCGGACATATTCAAACGATTGAAGGCGTCCAAATCAATTCAGTTCTCGATGTTGAGGAGGAACTCCCCCCTCCAGTCATAGATCTCTCTGCCTATATCTTGAGCATCATGGGCCTGGGGGTCATTCTTCTTCTTTGGCCGCTACTCCAAAGAAATTCATGATGAGAAGCCCAGCAATACCCAATCCAATCAATCCGAGAATCAGGGTACTGGAATCAGCAATTGTTGAAGTTTCAAGTTCAGGTTCATCCACGACATTTGGCATATAGCAATCGAGTTGGTTGACATTGTGTTCGGCGAAGAATACGTTACATTGCAATGATTCGATTTCGGTATTCTGCAGGATTACATGTGACAACCGCGTCGATGCCAGTTTGACCTCGACCGCTTCCAACTCTGGGTCGTTTTCGTAATAGAATGGGTCCCCATCTCTCAATCGAGTAAACTGGTCTCGAATCAATGCATCCATTGTTTCACCCAATGCTGAATCTGGCAGGTGGTCTTCAGCCAACATGCCGATGAATGGATCGATGTGGCCGGGGTCCTCTGGTGTGTAGGCTTGGGCCAATCTGTTGGCCACATCTGGGTCGCTGGTAATTTCACTATAATTCGTTACTGGAGACAATCCAAATGCTTCTCTGATATCACCATAATAGGGTACGCCATGATCACGGCCACGCTGGATGTCCATGGCACACAAGTCCATCCCACCCGCTCCTGGCATCCCGAAAAGGTGATTTCGCAAATCTTCACCATAGTAGATGTCGTTGGCCGGCTGAACCTGCATGGCCAACCCACGAAGAATCGGTGAGATGCCTCCTTCTTCTGTCACTGGACTCGTTGTCCAAAAACCATCGAATAAACTCATCACTCCATTTTCAATCGGCTGACGATTTTCATCGACGCGTAGGAATACATCTCCTGTTTGAGAATGCCCCATTCGGAAGGCGACCGTGGCAAATGCGCTGGTGACCTGTGGATTGACACTGGAATCAAATCCTGAATAACCCTCAAGGGTAATTCCCAAACTGGGTAGGAATTCTTCGTAGGTAATGGCTTGAATTTGCGCCGCCACCAACTTCCTCGCGAGTTGGAAAATTTGCTCGTCGTCCCAGTCCGGGTTTTGTTCATAGATTTGATCCGCCAATCGGTTGTGTTCTCTCAGGAAGAGAACATGTAGAGACATGAGAGCAATGTGTTCGTTTGCCCTTGAATCACCTGCAATAAATCGCACATCAGCACTGAATCCAGCAAACGACATCGGTGGCGCTGTGTCATCATCATCTTTGGCGACTGGCAATAAATCTCCATAGGGGTTCTCACTGACCTTCATTCGACCTCCTTCATAGGACCGCAACCAATTGGTTGTTGAATCAGATGAACCATAGATTACGCTGCCATCGATCCATGTCGTAATCGAATTCGGATGTTCTCGATGCACAACCCCCTCATCATCCACAACATCGACGTATAGGGACCGGAAGAAACGAATTTGCGAACCACCAGGTGCCCCCATCACAGAGTCATTTTCATCGATGTCAATATTCGCTTGTTCAGGTGTTCCATTCTCACCGACTCGCCCATTCTGAGTCAGTGTGAAATCAATTTCGTGAGTAATGAATTGTCCCCACAACCAATTGAAGTCAGAGAGTCCCCTTTCGTCAGGGATAACCCCTGGTTGCGCACACACAATGTTGCTAATTTCGCGCGGGTTCGGCAGGTCGGCCAAACCCATCCAAGCAGCGTTTGCATCATGTGTTGAATTTGCGACACGTCCGAGCAATGTTCCAGCTTGGCCCCAATCTGGGTGCTCAGAATTGACATCTGAACCGTCAGCATTCGGGAAATTTGTTGGAGTCGTATCGATATCGTAACTTGTCGCAGCCATTTCAGCGCTCATGGTGCTGGGTAATATCATCAGCATACAAAGTCCAATGGCGACTCCCATCTTTGTCGTCAAACTCCGACGACTCACCCTTTCCATGTTGGGGTGGCGGAGACCGAAATGGGTTAAATTGTCGGTCGAAAAATTGCGAACCTTCAATACATACGAGGTGTAGGTAAGTTCGGCCTTTGAAAAATAAAAGGAGAATGCATCCGCACATCCTTTTACCCAGAGACCGTTTCGGCCGGCAGGTCGGAGGGAACCCTATGCCACTAAGACTTGGACCAGCCGGCGTACCTTTGTCCTGTAAAGGACGGACAATCGTCGAAGGAATGGACGATATCACCGCTCTTGGATTGGAAACGATGGAGATTCAAACGGTCAGAACCGTTGCTCCACACCACTTCGATCAATACTGGCAGGCAGGCATTCTTTCATGGAAGACAGGGTTTGAGATGAATCTCCACGGCCCATATTATGCTGAACTCTTAGGGGACAAGCGTGAACGCAGTCGTACCCTATCGAAAATGGAAGCCAGCCTCCAAGCGGCGAAGGTCATCAACGCTCGACACATTACATACCACGTTGGACCATATGGGGAATTCAAAAGAGGGCCAGAAGCCAACGAACAAGTCGCCAATGTGATGGCGGGTGTCGTGGACCGCTGTGCTCAAATTTGGAACAACAAGGATGAGACCGAAGATTACGCAGCATTTCCCTGGGTCATCGAAAATAGCCCGACTTTAATCGGCGTCGAAACCAGTGGAAGACAGGAATTGTGGGGCAGTCTCGAGGAAGTACTGGAAGTTACAAATCACGTAGAGGGTACAGTTCCCGTCATCAATCTCGCGCACATACACGCACGCGGAAACGGTCGCTTGCGCACCAGTGAAGACTTTGGTGAATTGTTTGATCTTGTAAGAGAAAGCATTGGTGGCAAGACATTCTATTGTCACTTCAGTGGAATTGAACACCGCATGGGCAACGCCCTCCATTACACCCAAATCAAGAAGTCCGACCTCAAATTTGAGCCTCTTGCAGAGTTCCTTGCAGAGGATGGCGATTGGCTTGACATTACGATGATTTCCGATTCACCTCTACTCGAGCATGACGCGATGTTCATGCTGCAACAGTGCGAGCGTGCAAGACATCGACTGTTTGAGAAACAGGCACGAGATGATCGCCGAAGAAAGTTGGCGATTGCACAGGGTATCGACCCTGATGAATTGGCGGCCAGAGAAGCCGAGGAAAGGGCCAAGCGAGAAGCGGCTGAAAAGGCCCAATCCACACCTCCTGCACCAGCGGCCAAGAAAGCCGAGAAGCCCGCTAAAAAGCCCGCCAAAAAACCCGCCGAGAAGAAAACCAAGAAATCATCAGATGATGGACCGATGGCCATTGAAGATGAAGAAGACGACGACCTCTTTTGAGG
>Ga0066836_10000655_pt1 | contig 17125 bp, 14 predicted proteins | sample ETNtaG_18_FD_71568 | JGI IMG/M metagenome (GOLD analysis project Ga0066836, IMG submission 71568) | Marine microbial and viral communities from oxygen minimum zone, Eastern Pacific Ocean - ETNP201302SV91 | ecosystem: Environmental > Aquatic > Marine > Oceanic | place: Pacific Ocean: Eastern... | reverse complement strand
CCTACAAAAGTTGTTAATGATGTCAATAAAATAGGTCGGAATCTCCTTGGTCCAGCTTCTAAAACTGCTTCTTTTATACTATTTCCTTCTCTTCTGTATCTATTAATAAAATCAACCATTACCAAACTATCATTGACAACAACCCCTGTTAATGCTACAATACCCATCATAGATAGAATAGATAAGTTCATACCTAAAAAGATGTGCCCTACAACTGCACCTGTGACACCAAAAGGTATTGAAGACATTACCACAAGGGGCTGAAAATATGACTTAAATGGAATAGCAAGAAGCATATAAACAACTATCATTGCTAAAATAAAATTTTTCCCTAAAGATTTTAGATTATCGCCTTGCTCTTGTTGCTCTCCTTCAAGAGAATATGATAGTGAATTATACTTCTGCAACATTCTAGGAAGTATAGAACTAGTGACAGTTGCTATAACCTCATTCGCATTTGCAATTGTAAGATCCACATCTGCGGTAACATTAATGGCTCTTTTACGATTTTTTCTTTCAATTGATGCTAATCCCTCACCTATCTCTAATTGAGCAATTTGTCTAACAGGTATTGTTGAACCATGAGGGGTGCGAATCATCATGTTTTCTAAATCGGATATCGAAGCTCTTTTACTTTTTGGATATTGTAGCATTATTTTTAATTCGTTTCTTCCTCTTTGAACTGTCTGTACTTCTAATCCATAAAAAGCTTGTCTAACTTGAGTCGCAACCATTAGCATGCTAACTCCATAGTTCTTTGCGGCGGGTAATAAGTTAATAGATATTTCTTCTTTCCCAACATTATAGGTATCACTAACATCAAAAACACCAGGAAATTTTACTAATTCAGATTTTAACTCATTTTTTGCAGAGATTAGCTCATCCATATACTTACTTGATAGTTGAATATTAATTGGGTCTCCAGCCGAAAAAAGATCAGATTTAAATGATAGCTCTTTTACTCCTGGCAGACTTGGCATAATCTTTCGCCATTCTCTCACCACATCTTCTGTACTAATGGTCCTATTTTCAGATGGTGCAAGTTCCAAAGCAACTTCTGCCATATTTGAACCAGCATAAAGGGCATCTAAATTTCCAGGTCCACGCGAGGTTTTTGTGAGCATCGGTAAATAACCAATAGTTGACAACCTATTTTTTATTATCATTTCATTGGGAAAATCAGAATTTAACTTTGCTTCTAAAACTGTGGCAGCTTCATCAAGTTTATTAAAACCTTCTTTTGTTACCTCTAATGGAGTTCCCGAGGGGTATTCAATTGTTGCAATAGCTAAATCATCTTCAACCGCAGGAAAAAATGAAAACTTTAAAAATCCGCTACCAAGGATACCTATAGTTATAACAAAAATACCTGCAGCAACTGATAGTGCTGAGAATGGATGCTCCACTGCTTTTAATAGTGTTGGCTTGTAAAAGTTATGTATTATGTAAGAAAGACCTTTAACAATTTTATTTTGGATTATTCTCCATTTTTTTGACATTGATAGTAATACTGGATTTTTTGGATCTTCATCTTTACTGTGAGCAAGATGTGCAGGAAGAATTGTCAAACTTTCAATTAATGACCATATTAAAACTGAAATAACTACTAAAGGAAATATTCTCCAAATGGATCCTATTTCACCTTCAACTGAAAGCATTGGGGCAAAAGTGGCCATAGTAGTAAGAACTGCAAAAAATACTGGCGTCGCTACCTGCAAGGCACCTTTCACGGCTGCTTCATTAGGTCTCATCCCACGCTCTTTAAACAAAGCAATATTTTCACCAACGACAATTGCATCATCAACAACTATACCTAAAACTAGGATAAAAGTGAAAAGCGAAAGCATATTGATTGATAGATCCAGTGGTCCAAATAACCAAAACCCACCCATAAAGGATATAGGTATACCAAGAGAAACCCAAAAAGCTAATTTTGGTTTTAAAAATAAAGCTAAAACAATGATAACAAGTATTAGGCCCTGCTGTGCATTACGAACAATGGTTTCTATTCTACCGCTTAGTATACGAGCTTCATCATCCCAAGCAGTCACTATAGCAGATGGTGGTAATTGTGTGTTTTTATACTTAACATATTCTCGTATGGTTTGGGAAACATCAAGAGCATTTTGATCACCAACTCTAAACACTGTGATTAAATTTGAATTTTCTCCATTAAACATAAAATCAAGATCAAATTTATCAGAGAAAGTATCCTTAATATTGCTAACATCTCCAAGATATACGATTGATCCATCATCATCTACAATAACAGGAATTTTGGAAAAATCGTATGTTTTATACCCTTGACTATTTGATCGAATTAAAATTTCTCCATCTTTAGTCTCAATACTACCACTAGGCATATTTAAGGACCAATCTTGTATAGATTTAGCAATTTGTTGGAAAGACAGATTATATTTTCTTAGTGTACTCTCTTCTATATCTATAGAAATTTCTGATTCTAAATCTGCAACAATTGATGTAAAAGTAATCCCAGGTAATGCATCGATTTCATCTTTAATATTTTCTGTAAGTTCATTTAAAACATTATCATCTAATTCACCATGAACGGCTACTGATATAACTGGATTGGAGCCTGCAATTTTTCTGCAAACAGGTTTTTCTACATTTTCTGGAAATGATTCAATTGCATCTACTTCTGCTTTTATCTTATCAAGCATTTCATTTAAATCTTGTCCGGAAATCACTGTAATATTGACATTTCCTACATTTTCAGATGCGGTTGATGTAATCTTTTTAACGCCATCCAAACCCTGGAGCCTCTCTTCAATTTTTATACAAATTGCCTCTTCAACATCAGAAGGTGAAGCTCCAGGATATACAGCACTAACATTAATGATGTTTAAATCAATTTCTGGAAAAACTTCCATTTTTAATAGTGGAATGGTAGTCGCACCAGTAATGATTATTAGCATCATCAATAAGTTTGATACGACTTTATTATTTACAAACCAGCGTATTATTTTTTCCATATTAATCAGTCGAGTTTAAAAGTTACTTCTTGACCATTAATTAAGGATGAGAGTCTCGACTGTAAAAGTCGATCTTCTGCTTCAATTCCCTCATCAATTAATGCATACTCATTTTCGTATCTTAGAATATTTACAGTTCTATTTATTAATTTCATATTTGCATCAACAACCCAAACAGATTCATTCCTAACATTATTTCTAGGTAAAACAAAAATCTGTTCTATTTCAATTCCTGATATAGTGGCCTGTATATATTGACCTACTAAAATCAAATTTGTATTTCTACCTGCATCATTAGCTATACTTGCGACTACTGATAACATTCTAGTGTTAGGATCTATTTCAGCCTCTGCCCTAATCACCTTACCATTTACTTTTTGTCCACCTATATCAAAAACAACATTTAGTTGTTTACTATAAGGTATTTGCAAACCATTAAACTCTAGCCCTACAAATTTTACATCTTGGTCAGCTATTGGCAGTTGAACTTCAAAATATTCCGTTGCATAAATACTCCCTAATATAGTACCTGGAAAAACTGTTGAATTAGCCTCAGTATTTTTTGACCTAACTCTCCCATCAAACGGGGCGATAAATATTGCTCTATCTAAATTTCTTTTTGCTCTCTCTAAATTAGCTTTTGCAGCTTTGAGCGTTGCCTTTGCCTGTGCAAGTTGAGGTTTACGGAGTGCTAGATCAGTCCCTGATCCTCCACCTACTCTACCCCACTCTTTTGAAGCAAGATCTGACTCTGCTTTTTCTCTCTCTAGATTTACTTCAGCGTTCAAGACATTAGCTTCTGCTGTTATTAAGGCTAATTCATAATCTCTTTGGTCTAGCTTAATGAGTGTGTCTCCTTGGTTAAAACTTGATCCAGCTTCCATTTGTGATGAAATCCAATCCACTCTTGCATTTAGTTCGGATAATAAATTTAATTTTGATTTTGGTTTAATAAACCCCTGAGATGAAATAGTTGCATTCACAGTTTGAGGAATCAACATCATCGTTTTCACAAATGGAATATTCTTTTTGGCGTCCTCTGCAATTGCGGTTGGTTTATTCTTTATCATAAAGAAAGCTACGATAAATGATAATATTAAAAATATTGGGCCTATATATTTTTTCATTTTGGGTCTCTAATTATTTTTTATTGTAAAATTTAAATCTCCACCCATTGCTAATATTAATGATAGTCTATTTTCAATAGACTGTCTTTGCAAGAAGAGATACTGCGATTGTATTGAGTTGTATTGTCTTTGACTATTTAGAACAGATTCAAGAGTTGTAACACCTTTATCATACCTTTCTTTAGATAGATTATATGCATCCCTGGATTGTTCTACTGCAGATTCTAATGCATTCATTTGGACTATTAGTGATTGATCATAATACATATATTGTTCAATTTCAGAAAATGCCTGTAGTAAACCTTTTTTTAAATCTTGTTTCGATTTTTCAAATGAAGCTTCTTGAATTTTAATAGCTGATCTCAACCTTTGACCATTGAATATTGGCGAGGTTACTCCTAAACCTAGATTCCATACTCCAAAGTCTTCATTTAGAATTTCTTCCAAATCCGGTGTTGACGTTCCCATTGAACCTGTCAGCATAATGCCCGGGAGTAGGTTTCTTTTTGCTTGAGCAATGCGATGGCTATTGGATTCTATTTTTAAAATAAGGCTACGTATATCTGGACGTCTATCAATAATTGCAGCAGGGATGCTTAACGGTATAGGTGGTAAATATTTTGGCAATTTATTTTCTTTGATAAAATGACCTGATGGATATTCCCCCGTTAATAATTGTAACTGACGATTGATAGCTACTAATTGATTTTTCCTATTTTCCATTTCGATAATTGCTGTTGATACTGATGTCTCTGATAATCTGTAATCAAGACTGGATCTCAGCCCTTTTCCATATCTATTTTTGACTAAATCTCTAATTTCTACCAGACTTTCATAGGACCCTTTTGAAAGATCCAACTGAGCCATAGCCTCTACTGCCTGGAAATACAAAATTGCACTTCTAACAAGAAGTGAAAAACCAATATAAGATAGATCATATGTTAACGCTTTATAATCCTTTTTTGCTGCCTCTCGCTCATTTAACAGTCGTCCCCAGACATCTAATTCCCACTGAAGATTTAAGCCCAATCCATAAGTAGTATTATCAAATTTCATTACATTATTATCTGAGTTTTGAGATTGAGCCAAGGTATCAGATCCTTTTGGGTTTAAAAAATCATCAGCAAATCCAAACGCAGATAAATTTTGCACACTCTCTGATCTATTAAAACCAAGATTTAAAGAAGGCAAAATTGAAGCGCCTATTACCTTTGAATTGTATAGACCAATTTTTTGATTCTGAATCAAAGATAAAAAATCTGGACTTTCTGTCTTAATTAATGATAAAAATTTATTTAACTCTTTGTTATTAAAAGCAACCCACCATTCGCCAGCAGCAGCATTATCACTATGCATCGGAATAGACCATTCTTTGGGAATATTGATCTGCAGTTCTTCCATGTTCAATTCTGGCTTTGAGATACAGCCAGATTGAAAAATAATAAACAAAGAAAAAAAACCACTCAAGAAACGTGATACCATTTTATTAGTTTTCCAAATTTTGAATAATTTTAGAAAGTACTTCTTTAAATATTTCGATTTCTTTATCAGGTATTTTTCCTCTTGCTTCTTTCCGTGTTTTTTCCATAATAGGAAGAACATCATAGAAAAGCTGCTTGCCAGAATTAGTTAAAACGACTCGTTTGATGCGATGATCAATTTGGTCCGAAATACGAACAACTAAACTTTTCTTTTCCAAGGAATCAATAATGCGAGTAATACTCGGCTTATCTTTCAAACATATCTCGCCAAGTTTTTTCTGAGAGGGTGATTCAAAATGCCAAATTGGCCCAAGTACCATCCACTGATCCATAGAGATATCTATCCCTGAATCCAATACATTTTGGACAAATCTCCCTGTCATTGAATTGTGAGCTGATCTAATCAGCATACCAAGATTCATGTGAAACTTTAATAATGCTTCTTTTGACATAATAGAATATTAAAAATTATAAAGTTGCATTTGCAACTTTATAATATATTTTTTGAAGTAATCATATATATATATATTAAAAAATTATTAAATATTAGTTGCCAATGAAACTATATAAATTAAATAATATTAATTGGAATTAAAAAATTAAGAAGAAATATCTTCTGATCTAATTGGAAGTTTCCTTATACGTTTTCCAGAAGCTGCGAAAACCGCATTGGCTATTGCAGGCGCTATTGGAGGCAATCCGGGTTCTCCAACTCCGCCAGGCTTTTCATTGTTTTTGATAATGTGAATATCAATTTCAGGGACTTCATCCATTCTTAAAACTTGGTAATCATCAAAATTGCTTTCATTGACCCTACCATTTTTTACAGTCATTTCACTTTTTACTGTTGCTCCAAGTCCAAACACAATTGAGCCCTGCATCTGCGCTCTAATAGTCATAGGATTAACGGTCTGACCACAATCGATAACACATGTTACCTTGTGAACTCTTAAATCATTAGAGTTTTCTATAGAGATTTCAGCTATCTGCGCAACATGAGTCCCAAAACTGTGATGGTAAGCAAAACCTTGGAAATGCCCTGAAGCAAGATTGGATCTCCAACCGGCTTCTAGAGCTACTTTACGAATAACAATTGATGGTCGTGAATTATAATCTAAATGTTTTAATCTTAATTCTATAGGATCAACCATTAATTGATCTGCCACTTCATCTATGAAGCATTCATTTGCAAAAGCATTTTGTGAATTAAATACTGCTCTCCAGAACCCAAGTGGCACATCTGTTTCAAAGGGGATTGCTTTTATTAACTTATGATGAAAATTATATGGAATCTCACTTGCTCCATCAGTAATCATCGTATTGCGCAATTTATTTTTGACAACACCTATATTTACTGCCCACTTAGCAATACCTGGTAAATCTGCACCATATTCATTAAGTGCGTTTCCAGTAAGAGGATCAGGAGAAACAACTACATGCTTCCAAACATTGATATCACCGCCTTTAAGATCAGCTATTAATTGATGAACACTTGAAGGTCGCGCAAAGCCATGCTTTATATCATCTTCCCTTGAATAAATAAGTTTTATTGGAGATTTAATTTTTTTTGATATATGTACCCCTTCTTCTATAAAATCATTAAATGACTTTCTACCAAAACCACCACCTAGAAAAGTAACGTTAAGCTTGATTTTTTCCTCATCCAAGCCAGTAACATTAGCTGCTCTACTAATTGCATTAGTAGGATTCTGAGTGCCTGCCCATATCTCACAGCTCTTATCCGATACATTTACTACACAATTACAAGGTTCCATTGCAGCATGAGTTTGAAAAGGTAAATAATACTCTGATTTAAAAATATTTTTGCTTTTTGATAGAAATTTTGAAGGATTACCTTCTTTTTTGACAGTGCTCGAATTCCCACTGACAAGATTTGTTAATTGTTCTTTATAAATCTTACTATCAGCGTTTACAGGATGTTTTTTCTTTTGCCAATCAACTTGCAATTGTTTTCTGGCTTTAATCACGGACCAAGTATTTTTACCTACTACAGCTACTCCAGATGGTATAATTAAAACATCTACAATCCCTGACTGCTTTTTAATTAAATCTGCATTGGAACTTTTATATGTTGCTCCAAAAAACTTTGGCCTTTCAACCATTGCATAGAGCAAACCTTCAATATCTATATCCATAGCAAATGTAGCTGATCCATCAACCTTCATTTTCGAATCGGTACGCAACATATCTTTCCCAATAATTGAAAATTCAGAAGGGTCTTTAAGCTTTATCTTTCTTGGGATCTTTATTTTTGAGGCTTCTTCCACAAGTGAACCAAACGTAGCAATTTTCCCACTTTTTCTGTGAAATACAGTGCTGTTTTCAGCATCACATTCAATAGGACTGACCTTCCATTTTAGTGCAGCAGCTTCAATAAGTATATATTTTGCTATTGCCCCTGACATCCTCATCTTTTCCCAACCATAACCTTTGATTGACATACTTCCACCCGTACCCATAAAATTGTCTTTTGAAACTTGTTGTACTTCAATTTTATCCCAGTCTGCTTCCATTTCTTCTGCAATTAACATTGGCAAGGAAGTCCATACCCCCTGTCCCATTTCTGCTTTTGCAACAGAAAGGATTATAGAATCATCACTTAAAACATTTATAAAAGTATCTGGTGAAAAATTTGAGGTTGTTAATTTATTTGCAGCAAAGGATAAGTTAAAACCAATTGCAAAACCCGAACCAATTATGGATCCAACTTTAATAAATTCTCTACGTGAGATTATATTCTCTTTATCCATTTTTGATTTCTTTTGCAGCGGAGTGAATTGCTTTACGGATTCTTTGATAAGTACCACACCTACAAATATTCATTTTCATAGCATTATCTATATCATCATTTGTGGGTTTATTATTTCTAGATAAGAATCCAACCGCAGTCATTATTTGGCCTGATTGACAATAGCCGCACTGGGGCACATCATACTTCACCCAAGCTTTTTGAACAGGATGGGTACCATTATCCGACAAACCTTCAACCGTGGTTATTTCATCTTCTAGATCTAAGAAGTCGATGGATGTCTGACAAGATCTTGTTTCTATTCCATTGATGTGGATTGTACAAGCACCACACAGACCTTTTCCACATCCAAATTTAGTGCCTGTTAATTGTAGTTGATCTCTGATTATCCACAGTAATGGTGTATCACCATCTGCAGAAACAGTTCTTTTCTTTCCATTTATATTTAAAACGTATTTTTTCATGATGAAGTTTAGAAATGAATTTACTTACACATTTATTAAGTTTTTCATTTTCAACCGGTTTTCTTCCACTACTCCATCCTTTTCCGTAATCTTATAGACAAACGATTCTTGATAAAATTGCAACGCTCGGTAAATTATTCCATCTTTAAAATGTATGGCTGCACCACCATCAATGGCATAACCAGGCATAGCTTGACCATTTAATAACATTTTATGTACAGCAGGTCGTCTATCTTTCTCTTCTTGATAATGAGGGCATGCCATACCATCGATAAAACCTAGACAGTCTAGAGTATTTAAATTACTCGCCCAAGAATCAGTTATGCCCTGCTCAAACCAACATATGGCACCCGCACTCACCCCTGATAATATTGTACCTTCATTATATGCTTTAAATAAAAGTTGATCCAGTTTCCATTCACGCCAAACAGCAAGCATACTTTTAGTATTTCCACCGCCTATATAAATTATATCTGCCTGATTAATTATACTATCTAGTCTTGGAGTTCGCTGAAAAAGAGTGATGTGTGATGGTGAACAATCTAGTTTAGAAAAACAAGAATAATAATTAACAATATATGATTTATCTTCTGCGCTCGCAGTAGGAATAAATACTATATTTGGCTTCTCCTTGCATGATTGGTCTAATAAATATTTCTCAATAAGATTATGTCTTGGGTTCCTTCCGAAACCACCTCCTCCTATTGAAATGATTTGCCTTATATTTTCCATAGCCTATCTCAATTTCAATAAACTATTTACAATCCCAACATTTGATCTAAATGTATCCATGCGTAAAAATCGCCCACTCAAAGTTGATATCACGGTTTCCCCCTCAGAAAGATACATAAAGTCCTTTGAGTGTGTATTTTTAAGTTTTATTTGTCCATTTAAAGACGTAAATATTGAATACCGTAATTTATCAAATAAAGCTTCATTCTGATATTCCGCTAAAAAATCAGTTTGCTTGACCTTAGCTATAGTTGATGGTGTATTTAAAATCAAATAATGGTCACAATGCTTGCCCATCTCTACTATAACCCTTCCTTCAAATAATGCTAATTCTGTGTTATTTGATTCTTTTTCAATATCAAAAAGAAGTCTGGCTACTGAATTATCGTATATTTTAATAAACGTTCGTTCATAAATCATCATTATTGATGCAAAACCAATAGCATTGGTAATTAATTTATCTCCATGATATAAATAATCACCTTTTCTAATTAGGCCTGTTCGAATGTTGCCTTTACGCTGCACCTTACCATTTATCTCCAAGCATAAGGCAATAGGTATTGGGTCTGTCCTTGAAAACCCCATTCCCGCGCTTAGACAAATTAGAAGGATTACACGTACTAAGATTAGTAATCCTTTTATCAAAAATATTTATTGAATTTTTGATTCAAGTAGAACTCCGCAATTGTAGGCCTTTACCAGACCCACCTAATCTTAATCAACTCATTAGAATGAAAGCAAGAAATAACTAAAAAAGTTTAACCCATAACATCATAATACTATTTAAATAACCTAAAGAAAATTGTCCATTCCTATTTTCAATAGTTATATACATTGATAGATTCAAATAAATCCTGTAATTTGTCACGTAGGGTTAGAGAGGATTACAAATTTTTTTATTTTACTGACTCTTTTGACACACTTTTTATCACCCAATATTGGGCCAGAATTTACCATCCTCTTTTATAAACCCGTTTAATAAGCTACTTATGGAGTATGTCTTTGATATACAAAAATTACTCCTTAGTGCTGGTACGTACTACAATAACGCTTGGGTATAACATGCAAAAAGAAATTTTTATCAATGAAAGCATGGAGGAAACTCGTATTGCTATTCAGGAAGATAGTCAACTAGTTGAAGTATACATTGAGAAACAAGATAGCCATCGGATGGTTGGTAATGTTTATAAAGGAAAGGTAGAGAATGTACTACCTGGTATGCAAGCTGCTTTCGTAGATGTAGGATATGAATTAAATGCCTTCCTGCCTTTTTCTGAAATTGGTTCGGAGGAATATATCATTGAGCACAGCAGACCTCTTAAAAAGAATAATAAGCATGATAATATCGAAGTTGACTTAAAAAAGGGCCAAGAAATCTTTGTACAAGTTATCAAAGAACCTTTCGCAGGTAAAGGCCCCCGGGTCACAACAGAAGTTGCTTTACCTGGTCGACTGTTAGTCCTAGTCCCTAGTGCTAATTATATTGGAATTTCAAAAAAAATATGGGATAAATATGAAAGGAGACGATTAAAAAAAATTGCTAAAAAGCTTCGGGAAAGAGACATAGGCATTATAATCAGAACAGTTGCTGAAGGTAAATCTGAAGAACATATTGAAAATGATTTTAATCAACTAAATGAAAATTGGAAAAAAATTGAGAACAAAGCCAACAACGGAAAAGCTCCTATCTTAGTTTATGAAGATTTAGAGACTGCATCAAGTGTAGTCAGAGATCTATTGACTCCCGATGTAGAAAAAATTATTATTGACTCAAAACGGCTTTACAAAAAGACAAAAAACTATTTGGCTGAAGTTTCTCCTAGTTTATTGGATAGATTAGAATTATACAAAATCAAGTCTCCTCTATTCGAGAGTTTTGGAATCGAATCTGAAATCGAAAAGTTAATGCGCCCCAAAGCTTGGTTAAAAAGTGGAGCATATTTAATTATTGAAAAAACAGAAGCCATGGTTGTGGTAGATGTAAATAGTGGCCGATTTATAGGTAAAAAACTACACGAAGAAAACTCTCTAAAAATTAATTTGGAAGCTGCACGAGAAGTAGCTCGACAATTGCGTCTTAGAGATCTATCAGGTCTTATTGTTATTGATTTTATTGATATGAGGTATGATGAAAATCGAAAAAAAGTTTTTCATGAACTTAGAAAAGAGCTTAGAAAGGATAGAGCAAAAGTTGCTGTCGCACCTATAACTGAATTTGGACTTCTAGAAATGACCAGACAAAGGATTAGGGTTAGTTTATTAGATTCAATGAGTGACGAATGTCCATCTTGTCGAGGTTCTGGAAGAATTATTTCACAAGAAACTTTAATTACACGCATAGATCATTGGTTACGACGTTATAAAACACGAAATAGAAGTCTAAGATTAAAGCTACAACTCAATACAAAAAATGCAAATTACTTACAAGGTGAAAAAAAACATGTTCTAAAGGGTTTGATGTGGCAAAACTTTGTACACCTTAAAATTGAAGAAAATCCTGATATGAGGCATGATGATTTTCGCTTTTTTAGAAGAAATGATGGAATTGATGTTACTGATGAAATGAATCTTGATAAAGAAGGAATGACCTAGTAACTTTGCCGGCTTTTAGAGAAAAGATTATGTATGCAATTGTAACTATTTCGGGAAAACAATATAAGGCCTCTGAGGGGTCTCGTGCTCGTCTACCAAAACAAAATGGTGAGAGTGGTGGAAAGTTAACATTTGAAAATGTTCTACTTATCAATGATGGTAAAAATACCCAAATAGGGGATCCTACTCTATCAGGTGCATCTGTTACAGCTACAATTTTACACCATGGTAGAAATAAAAAAATTTTGATTTATAAGAAAAAAAGGCGTAAGGGATATCAACGAAAGAATGGCCATCGTCAGTGGTATACAGAAGTAGAATTTCAATCGATAAAAGTATCTGGGAAAAGTACAGAGGATGATAAATTTAATAAACAACCTATAGCTGTTAATAATTCAGGGCAGGAAGAGGAATAAAATATGGCACATAAAAAAGGGCAAGGTAGTTCTAGAAATGGCCGTGATTCAAATCCAAGTTACCTTGGTCTAAAAGTTGCAGATGGGCAATCTATATTATCTGGGACCATTATCCTCAAACAAAGAGGGACTAAGATACATCCAGGAATTAATGTACGTCGTGCTAATGATGATTCCTTATTTGCCACAGCAGATGGTATTGTAAAATTTAATAGAAAAGGTCGTAAACGAAAATTTGTAACGGTTATATCTGGTAAATAATATTTACCCCCCACTAGGGGTTTGATTTTATAAATGAAATAATTATGGGACGGAAAAAAATTACATTAATTGGTGGTGGACAAATAGGCGGAAACCTAGCATTAATAGTTGCCCAAAAGGAACTCGGTGATGTTGTCCTTTTTGACATCCCAAAGGCAGAAGGAATGGTTAAGGGAAAAGCTCTTGACCTTATGCAACTAAGACCCCATGATGGCTATGATTCAAATATTGTAGGCACATCTGACTGGGATGATACAAAAGATTCTGATGCATTTATTATCACAGCTGGTATCCCAAGAAAACCAGGTATGAATCGTGAAGATTTACTTGGGATTAACCTAGAAATAATGAAAGATGTTGCAATAAATATTAAAAACCAAGCGCCTAATGCATTTGTAATTGTAATCTCTAATCCTTTAGATGCAATGGTCTACGCTTTTTATAAAATTTCTGGATTTAAAAAAAATCAAGTTGTTGGAATGGCTGGAGCTTTAGATAGTTCACGTTTTCGTACTTTTATGGCAATGGAAACTGGATATTCAGTGCAAGATATCACCTGTATGGTACTTGGTGGTCATGGTGACACAATGGTCCCTATTTCTAGACTCGCTACAATTGGTGGTGTCCCGGTTACCAATCTAATTGAACCTGAAAAGTTAAAAGCCATTGAAGATCGAACTCGTGTGGCTGGAGGCGAAATTGTTAAACTTTTTGGCAATGGATCTGCATTTTATGCCCCTGCACAATCTGCTATTGAAATGGTTGAATCATTTCTCCGTGATAAAAAACGTGTTATACCTTGCGCATCATTGTGTGAAGGAGAATTTGGAATTAATGGGTATTTTATAGGTGTTCCAACCGTCATTGGTTCTGGTGGGATTGAAAAGATATTGGAATTCGAATTAACAGATCATGAAAAATCTGAATTAAATAAAACTCTAGATGCTGTTAAAAAAACTGTTTCAGAAACTGGTTTATAAACCATATAACATATAAAGCTCAACAACTTCCTCTGAATTACAGAGGCTTTTTTTGTTTATAATACTGCTGTAAATTGAATTACAGGTGAAAGGAATTTCAAAAATATCTATTACTCTTGTTTTTTATATAGTGGTCTATATCTGTGCACAGAGTATAACTAATAATGAAAAAAATGGAAACACTTCCACTCAAATTAAACAAACTTATAGATTTGATAAACTCCCTGATAATGGCTCTTATTTAATTACAATTGAAAATATTTCTAGTAATATCAAAATATCTGGGAAAGAAGGTTCTGGCGCACTAGTAACAATAACAAGAATTGTTTTTGGCATTACTGAAGAAGAGATAACTATGGCACACAAACTAGCATCTTCTTCTGTTAAACATATTGAAGATGAAAGTCTTATTCAAATCATTGGTGAAAACAAAAATGATTCTGAATATTTTATTGAAACTTTTATTTACTTAGATATCCCTAAAAATGTGAATTTGAATCTGCAAATTCTAGGAGGAGATGTAGACTTAAGTGATATAAGAGGAGAATCAATAATTGAAACCCTAGGGGGTGATATATTAATTAAAAATTATTTAGGACGTATTGATGTAAAAACAGAAGGTGGGGATGTAAATATCGATTATTTGGAAGGTATACTACATGCTCATTCTTTTGGAGGAAATCTAAGAATTGCAAAATGTAAAGGCGAAATATATTTATCCACTATTGGAGGAGATACTTACTTAAACGAGTTAAGTGGTTTACTTGATATACAATGTAGTGGAGGCTCCATAAACATCACAAATATTGAAAGTAGTGAGATAGTATGTCGTACTTCTGGAGGTGCAATAAAAGGAGCTAACATATCTGGTAAAAGTAATCTTAAAAGTTTTGGAAATAGTATAGAACTTGTAAATATATCAGGCAATGTTAATCTTGAGACATCTGGCGGATCAATAAAAGTAGATAGTTCTAAGGGCTTCTTAAAATGTGAAGCGGCAACTGGCGATATTCAACTGAAAGATGTAACTGGAGTTATTGAGAGTTTGACATCATCTGGCAATATAACATTAGAATCTGTTTATAATTCATCAATAATGGATCATAGTATCAATATGGTTACACACTCCGGTGATCTAATAGCCAGTATACCTAAAGAACTCCCAGCTAGTATTAAGAGTATCATCCACCAGACCACATCCATAAAAAATTTAAATTCCACAATAGCTTTAAATATCAAGGTAGAACAAAATAAAGTCGTAGGTACTCGAGTTATTGGAGGAGGCACTATTCCAATTAACTTAGAAGCTCATCATGGATTAATTGTACTTAAAGAATATTAAAATATTTATTTTTTAATACATATTTTATTAGTACTAAATTTTTGTTAGTGTTACGCTATTTATAAAAAATTTCATGAATACAATGAACAAAATATTTACGAATAAACCCGCTATGCTAGTTATAGGAGATTTAATGCTTGATAGATATATTTTTGGTGATGTAGATCGTATCTCTCCTGAAGCTCCAGTTCCTATCGTGAAGTGTACCAATGAGCAATTTATGTTGGGAGGTTGCGGTAATGTTATTAACAATTTAAATAATTTAGGCTCAAAGCCATCAATAATTAGTGTTATTGGGGAAGATCTAGCTGGCAAACAGATTTTTAAAGCTTTAAAAAATAAAGGAATATCTAATTCTGAAATAATTACAAATCCAAATATATCCACTACTGAAAAAATGCGTATTATCGCTGCAAGACAGCAGACTGTCAGAGTAGACTGGGATTCAAAAGAGTTTGATTTAAAAATATACAATGAACTACTAACAAGATTATCTCCAAAAATAAATGAATCAGATGGAATTATTATAAGTGACTATGGGAAAGGGGTTTGTACAGAAACAATACTCAAAGAAGTAATAAAACTTGCTCAAAAAAATAGAGTGCCAGTATTTATTGACCCAAAAGGTGCCGATTGGGTGAAATACTCTTTTGCAAATTTGATAACACCAAACATAAAAGAAACAGAAATGATTATAGGTAGTAAATTATTATATGATACAGATTTTGAAAAAGCTGGAATACACATTTGCAATACTTATAAAATTGATGCTTGTCTAATTACTCGTGGTAAAGATGGAATGTCATATATAAGTAATGATACGATTTTTCATTTAAGATCAGAAGCAAAAGAAATATTTGATGTTAGTGGTGCAGGCGATACTGTTATTAGCGTTGTGGCTTTAGGTTTAGTAAATGGCTTAAACCCCCGAGATGCCTCGGAAATTGCAAACTGTGCTGCAGGAATTGTTGTCGGGCATATAGGAACCTCAGCAATCACAATTGAAGAATTAAAAAACAGTTGTTAATTATTCATTAATCATCTTAAGAACTTTTATAACCAGTTTTTCAATTCCTTCTGCGGTTTCCTTTATAGAATCAGCTTCTACGTATGCTGGAGTAGACACAATTTTATTTTTTTTATCAATTACAATACCTCCTGCCCCTACTTCTTTAGTCGCAATTCCCATAGCGTTTATATCTTTAGTAATTTCTTGATTGCAGCCCCCTGTAACTATTCCACTTCTACCCATATTCTGCAGAATCTTTGCTACCATCACAGGAGCAATGCAAATTGCACCTATAGGTTTGCCCGCTTCTAAAACTTCACGGATTAATTGTTCTACATCGTTAATCACAGTACAATCCGTTCCGGTCATAGCATAGTCAAAAATATTCTTTGCCATCCCTGTCCCTCCAGGGAAAATCAGTGCGTCAAACTCATCAACACTTATAGTATTTACTGGCACTATATTACCTCTAGCAATTCGAGAAGCTTCAACTAGAATATTTCTAGAAGATTCCATTGTTTTTCCATTATAATGATTTACTACATGAAATTGATCCATATCCGGAGCCATTATTTTTACTTGTGCCCCAGCACGATCTAAAGCTAATAGCGTAATTACTGCTTCATGAATTTCTGCTCCATCTTGGGCACCACACCCTGCTAAAACAACTCCAATTATCATATTATTTCCTTTGGTTTTGTTTAATATTTCTTTTTAAGCCTGTATACTTTGTTCGCTTAACAGCCGAATTTTTAAATAACTTGCGGAAAGTTATATCATCCAATGCTTGCCAGTCTTCATCTGTAAAGTCTAATATTTCTTTACGAGGTTTAAACATCTTCATATCCGTTTCTTGTGCATACTTTTGATTCCATGGACAAACCTCTTGACAAATATCACAACCATAAATCCAACCATTTAGATTATGCTGTTCTTTTTGATAATCACCTCGATACTC
>Ga0066836_10000653_pt1 | contig 17135 bp, 17 predicted proteins | sample ETNtaG_18_FD_71568 | JGI IMG/M metagenome (GOLD analysis project Ga0066836, IMG submission 71568) | Marine microbial and viral communities from oxygen minimum zone, Eastern Pacific Ocean - ETNP201302SV91 | ecosystem: Environmental > Aquatic > Marine > Oceanic | place: Pacific Ocean: Eastern... | reverse complement strand
AAGCTATTTTTAAACATTCAAGAGAGAGGTATTTGCCATATAAAATTTTTTTAGATAAATATGGTAAAGGATATTCTTGGTACAACTGAAGTATGACAATCTATGCTTTATCTACTGGTTCGGGGATATCAGGAATAGCTGTAATAAGAGTTTCTGGACAATATACCTCTGAAGTCATAAAAAAGATAACAGGATCAAATTTACCTAAACCAAGAGTCGCTACCCTCTCAAAATTCAGTAAAAATGGGGGAAAAGAGCTGATTGATGAGGGGGTAATTATATGGTTTCCTGCCCCAAATAGCTACACCGGTGAAGATATGGCGGAGTTTCATGTGCATGGCAGCCGCGCTGTAGTTAAAGCGATGCATTTCGCTATAGAAAAAATAAAAAAATGCCGATTAGCTGAACCTGGAGAGTTTACGAAAAGAGCATTCCAAAATGGAAGAATAAATTTATTAAAAGCAGAAAGTATTGCTGACTTAATTTATTCAGAAACCGAAATTCAGAGAAAACAGGCTTTAAAAATTATGAGCGGCAAATCATCAGACAAATTTAATTCATGGAGAGAACAACTTATAAAAGTTTTGTCATACGTAGAGGCAAAAATAGATTTTCCTGAAGAAGATTTACCTAAAAATATTATGAAAGAAATACAAAAAAAATCAAACGCTGTATTAAAAGAAATTAAAAAAACAATAAATGATCAAAAAGTTGGAGAAAGAATAAGAGAGGGTTTTAAAATCTCAATCCTAGGACCTCCTAATTCTGGCAAATCTAGCTTATTAAATTATCTCTCAAAACGAGATGTTGCAATTGTTTCAGAAATTGCCGGAACCACGAGAGATGTAATAGAAACTCATCTTAATCTTGATGGTTACCCAGTGATTGTTTCTGATACAGCAGGAATTAGAAGTTCAAAAAATGAAATTGAAAAAAAAGGAATTAAAATAGCTTTAAAAAGAGCCGATGATGCAGATCTAAGGTTGGTGATTGTATCTGTAAAAAACGTTGATTTTACTAGTGTTTTGAAAAAATTACTAACTAAAAATGCTATTTTAGTCGTAAATAAGTCTGATTTAGTAAAAGGAAAGTTAAATAGTAAATTAAAAAAATATGAGCATGTTTTGATATCTATTAAAAAGGATGTAAATTTAAATGTACTAATTAAAAAAATAAAAAGTAGATTGAAAAATAAATTTACCACAACAGAAGATATTTTAATTACTAGAGAAAGACACAGACAAAATTTAATTAATTGTGTTCAGCATTTAGAGAAATTTCAAAAGAAAAAATCAGTTCAAGATTTCGATAAAGCGGCCGAAGATTTAAGAATGGCCACGAGACATCTTGGAATGATCGTTGGAAAAGTAGACGTAGAGGAACTATTAGGTAGCATTTTCAACGATTTTTGCATTGGCAAATAAACCAGCAATCAGCTTGTAAATCCATATATCATCTATAAATTTAGGCTATGAAAAATGATTTATCATTTGATGTGGTGGTAATTGGTGGAGGCCACGCAGGATGCGAAGCTGCTGCTGCTTCGGCCCGAATGGGAGTTGACACTGGTTTGTTTACCCACAAAATTGAAACTATAGGAGAAATGTCGTGCAATCCGGCTATCGGCGGTTTGGGTAAAGGACATCTCGTAAAAGAGATCGATGCTCTAGATGGAGTTATGGGTATAGTGGCTGACAAATCTGGAATTCAATTTAGATTACTAAATAGAAGCAGAGGACCTGCTGTCAGAGGTCCCAGAACTCAGTCGGATCGAGCTTTATATAAGAAATATATGCAAGAAACTCTCCTAAGTTATTGTAATTTAAGAGTTTTTTCAGATCCTGTAATTGAGTTCATTTTTGACAAAAATCAAGTGGTTGGGTTTCGCACAAAGTCAGAAAAAAAAATAAATTGTAAAAAAATGATTTTAACAACAGGTACTTTTCTAAACGGCCTTATTCATATTGGTGATGAAAGAACACCGGCAGGTCGACATAATGAAAAACCATCGACAGGGTTAAGTGAACAGTTAGAAAAATTTAAAATGAAATTAGGGAGATTAAAAACCGGCACTCCGCCCCGATTAGATGGGTCCACAATTAATTATAAAAATTTGGAAAAACAATATGCCGACACCGATGCAGAATATTTTTCTTTTTTAACAAAAAAAACTTATAATAAACAAATTGCATGTAGCGTTACTTATACAAATAAAAAAGTTCATGATATTATAAAAAAGAACCTAAAGAAAAGTGCAATGTATTCTGGTAACATAAAGGGTGTAGGTCCAAGATACTGCCCTTCTATAGAAGACAAGATTGTAAAATTTTCTGATAAGACAAGACATCAAATTTTTTTAGAACCCGAAAGTTTAAATGACAGTACGGTTTACCCAAATGGTATTTCTACGTCTTTACCAGCCGAAGTGCAGGCCGAAATACTTAGTAAAATCAATGGGTTAGAGCATGCTCGCATAATAAGACCAGGATATGCTATTGAGTATGATTATGTTGATCCACGAGAGCTTAACCCCACTTTAGAAACAAAAAAAATTAAATCACTTTATCTCGCGGGCCAAATTAATGGAACTACGGGTTATGAAGAAGCGGCTGCCCAAGGTCTAATGGCAGGAATAAATGCAGCTCTAGCTATCAAAGGACAAGCTCCACTAGTGTTGGACCGCGCCCAAGCTTATATTGGGGTTATGATTGATGATTTAGTTACAAAAGGAGTCGCCGAACCGTATCGTATGTTTACGTCACGCGCTGAATACAGATTAAGTTTAAGGGCAGACAATGCAGATACTAGATTAACACAAATAGGAATCAATATCGGCTTAGTTCAAGCTGAAAGAACAGGGATATATACAAAAAAAATCAATAAAATCAATGAGTTAAGTAATATATTAAAAAGTCTTAAAATATCTCCAAATGAGGCCGCAAAATTTAATATTAAGATAGCAAAGGATGGCATAAAAAGATCTGCTTTAGAAATTTTATCTAGAGAAGGAGTGACGTTTAATAAATTGAGATCAATTTGGAACAAAATACCTAAAGCATCAAAAAACGAAGAAGAACAGATTGAGATAAGTGCTCACTATTCAGGTTATTTAGAAAAGCAAGAAGCTGATATATTAACTTTTAGGAAAGATGAAAATCTTAAGATACCAAGTGATATAGATTATGATAGATTTAGTGGCTTATCTAATGAGGTAAAAGCAAAATTTAAGCAAATTAAGCCTAAAACTCTAGGTCAGGCCTTAAGAATTGATGGAATTACTCCAGCGGCTGCATATTTACTACTTTCTCACGTGAAAAAGATGCCAAAAAATCGTAAAATGGCATAGATGGATAGAAAAACCCAGATAGATACCTTTAGTAGATATTCTCAAGTTTCACGTGAAACAATCACAAGTTTAATAAAATATGAGGAATTGCTTATAGAAAGTAACAAATCATTAAACTTAATAGGTAATTCTACAATGAAAAGTATATGGCATAGGCATTTTTTAGATTCATTGCAAGTCATTGATTTTATTGATAAAAATCAAAAAACATTGGTAGACATAGGTTCTGGAGCAGGCTTTCCAGGCTTAGTGATCTCCATTATTGCGAAAGAAAGAAAAATTCCTTTAAAAGTAAAATTAGTTGAGAAAAGCAGAAGAAAAATAAATTTTTTAAAAAAAATTATTAGTAGACTAAATTTAAATGCTGATGTGATTAATCAAAACGTAGAAGATGAAAAATTTCAATTTGCTGACGATACATTTGTAGCCAGAGCATTTAAACCATTACCAAAAATTTTAGAACTTATGCACAATAAGGCACATAATTTAAAAAAAATTATTATTTTCCTAGGTAAAAATGGACAGCAAGTATTACTTCAAGCTTCAAAAAATTGGGATATCAAGTATAAGCAAAGGATGAGCGTTACAAGTAACGATTCGTTTATAATTGAAATAAATAAATTAAAAAAAAAATAAATTGAAAAATACTCAAATTATCTCAGTGATCAATCAAAAGGGTGGGGTTGGAAAAACTACTACCGTAATTAATTTAGCTACTGCGCTTTCATCTCAAGGTAAAAAAATCTTAGTAATTGATTTAGATCCCCAAGGTAATGCAACAACGGGATTTGGTTTATCCAATATCGAGAGCGCATCGAAAACTATATATGATGTATTGAATGGAAACAGTAATTTTGAAGACACTATACAAAACACTAAAATAGATAATTTAAAGATAGTTTCTTCAAATGTAGATTTGTCTGGTTTAGAGGTTGAAACTGCTACTGAAAATAGAAGAGCTTTTTTACTAAAGGATAAAATTGAAAAATTTATAAACAGTTCAAAAAATGATTTTTCTTATATTTTTATTGATTGTCCACCTTCGTTGAGTTTGCTTACAATTATGGCGCTTGTTGTGGCCAAATCATTAATAGTACCATTACAAGCGGAATTCTTTGCGCTTGAAGGATTAAGCCAACTAGTAAAAACCATAGATAGAATTAAGATTAAATTAAATCCAAATTTAGAAATCAGAGGCGTGCTACTAACTATGTTTGATAAGAGAAATAAACTTTCTTCCCAAGTAGATGATGAAGCTAGAAAATTTTTTGAGAACAAAGTTTATCAAACGGTTATTCCAAGAAATGTAAGACTTTCAGAGGCACCGTCACATGGTGCCCCCGTACTAATTTATGATAAATCATGCTCCGGCAGTAGAGCCTATTTAAATTTTGCTGAGGAATTTTTGAAACAGGAAAATATACTGGATAGTGCTGCTTAATGATGGAAAGTCGTATAAAAAAGGGTTTAGGTAGAGGACTATCCTCGCTGTTAGGAGACTCCTCTAAAAAAGTTGAAACAAATAAAATTTCAATTAAAGATATAATAAGAAATAAGTTTCAACCTAGAAAAATTTTCAGTAAAGAAAATTTAGAAGAACTTACTAACTCTATAAAACAACAAGGTGTTATCCAGCCAATAATTGTTCGACCAAGCAAGTCTTCGGAAGGTAAATATGAAATTATTGCAGGCGAAAGAAGATGGTTAGCTTCACAAAACGCAGGACTTCATGAAGTTCCGGTGGTTATACTCGATGTTGATGACGTTAAATCATTAGAATTTGCCATAGTTGAAAATGTCCAAAGACAAGATTTGAATGCAATTGAAGAAGCTCAGGGATATCAAAGACTAATAGATGATTTTAATTATAATCAGGAAAAGCTATCTGAATTTATAGGAAAAAGTAGAAGTTATATAGCTAATTCCCTAAGATTGTTATCACTTCCTGAAGAAGTTTTAATAATGGTTCAACAAGGCGATTTATCAGCAGGACATGCTAGATCTTTGGTTGGATTAAACAACTCTGCCGATCTTGCAAAACAAATTATTCATAAAAAACTTTCGGTTAGGCAATCCGAAGTTTTGGTGAGACAAGTTAAAAATAAAAATTTTAAATTAATATCTAAAAAAGATTCAAATATTCTTGATTTACAGAAAAACCTGGAAGAAAAAACAGGATTAAATGTTTCTATTAATAATAAAAAGAACAATACAGGTAAAATAATTTTTGAATATCAAGATATAGATCAGCTAGATAAACTAATCAATACTATCAAGAATAATTACTAGCTTTTTTGCAAATTTCCGTAAAAAAATTAAAAAATATAATTTTTGATATTTGCGGATTTTTTTTACATTTTAATTCTGTATTAGTAGTATCATCGATCATTTTTTTAAGATCTTCTAAAGACCAAATAGATAATTGCTTTTTTACCAATGATTTTTCTTTCCAAAAAATTGCAGGTTTGGAAGTATTAATTATGCTATCTAAATTATTAGATTCGGATTCTTGTTCTTTCATTTTCAACAGACGTTGAATTTTATTATTTAATATTCGTAATAATAATATTTGATTAATAGCATTATCATATATTTCAGATAATATTTTCTTATATTGTAAAATATTTCCACATAAGCACTCGTTAACTAGCATGTCAGATTTGTATTCACCGGAAAAATTTATTATTTTTTTTATTTCATCAAGTTCAAGATTTTTTTTATTAAGTGTATATGATTTAATTTTTTCTATTTCGTTTTTTAAATTATTTCGATCTGCATTGGATTTTTCTACTAATATGTTTATAGATTCTTTAGATAATGTTATTTTATTTTTTCTAAACTCTGAATATGCAATAATTTCTAAATCTTTTTCATTATCTAAGTAACATGGGATGCAAACAGTTTCTTTATTTTTTTCAAAAAAATTTCTTAATTTTGATTTTTTGTCTAAAATGTTAGAAGAAATTATTAAAGAGGTATTTACTGGATGTTTATCATAAATATCGCTTATTTTTTTGAATATTTTGTCACTAGCTTCATAAATGTTCACTATTTTTTTGCTGCTAAATAAGGATCCCGAATAAATTGAATTATATAAATTTTCTTCGTTTTCGAGAATTTCATTTTCATAAAATGACAAAATTTCAATATTATCATCATTTTTTTTTGAATTAATTTTGATAGATTCTATAATATCTTTTTTTAATCCAAAATTTTCTCCATATAATAAAAAGAAATTATATTTTAATAAATTCGATAAATTTTTTTGTACTTCGTAACTTTTGATTATCATTGCGTTGCGAGAGTCGCTGTTAGTTCAATAAGTATATCTTGAAATATTTTATTTGTTAAATTATCAATTAATTTATTTTCTAATCGTATAGTTTCTGAGTGCTGGTCTTGTACTTTATATGAATCAGAATAAATAATGTTGCGTTCCAGTAATTGCTTATTTGTATAAATATCTCCTATGGAAACTTTAATATTTAAAGTGATCTTATAATTCAATATTTTTCCAGTGCTGCTTTTAACGGTTGCTTCCTTATTTTTTGAAACATTAATTAATAAATTAACGTTTTTCACTCCCACGTCTTCTTTTTTATATTGGGATGCATTATATAGTTTTGAATAAATTTTTTTGCCTATTTTTTTTTCACCCTCTATAGAATAATTCATGATATTAATTTTTATACCAGACGAGCTGAAAATAGGTTTATATCCAGAACAGCCACTAATATATAATAATAGAATCACTAAAATAGTATGGTGAATTATTTTTTTCATTTTTTTGTTATAAAGTTTACTAGTTTATTTTTAATATAAATATTCTTAATAATAGTTGTATTTGCTATATGTTTTGTGACATTATCCACTTCTTTAGATTTCTTTATAATCGTTGGTTCTTTTGAATTTATTGGCATTTCCAATATTCCTCTTTTTCTTCCATCCACTTGAATTACAATTTGACAATTTTCCTCTTTCAATAATTTAGGATTATATATTGGCCAGTAAAATTCTTTATTTATTTTTTCACAACATTCATGTGCCAGGTGAGGAGTAAGTGGTATCAATAGCATTGCAATTTTTTCCCATTCATTTTTTATGGTTTTATTTGAAGTTTTGTTATTATTAATATGATCACAAAACAAATTATATATTTCATGCATATTAGCAATAACTACATTATATTGAAAATTATCTAAGTTTTTAGTTACGTTATAAACTGTTTTATTCACAGCCTTTTGAAGAGCAATATCTTCAGAATTTGAATTTGAATCTTTTTTATTTATTATTTCATTGTTTAACTTCCAAAGTTTTTGAATAAATTTAAATGCGGCTGACACTCCTTCCTGTGACCATTGAACATCTCTTTCAGGTGGACTATCAGATAACATGAACCATCTAATTGAGTCCGCGCCATACACGTCAATCATTTTCTCTGGATCAACAATATTTTTTTTAGATTTTGACATTGATTCAGAAGATCCAACTATAACTTTCTTTTTATTATTTTTAGTTACGAAATGTCCTTGAGAGTTTTTTTCTATTTCATCAGGATATAACCATTTATTATTTTCGCTTTTATAAGTCTCGTGACAAACCATACCTTGTGTGAATAGGCTTTCGAATGGTTCAATATATTTAAAATTTTTATTTTTAAATGCTAAAGCGCGCATAAAAAATCTTGAATATAGCAAATGCAAAATTGCATGCTCAACGCCTCCTATATATTGGTCGACAGGCATCCAATAATTAATATCCTTCATTTCATATCCATATTCTTTATGTTTGGGAGAACAAAATCTTAAAAAATACCAAGAAGAATCTACGAAAGTATCAAGAGTATCAGTTTCTCTGATAGCCTTTTCACCAGATGAAAGTTTAGTAAATTTCCATTTAGGATGCTTTTCTAATGGATTTCCTTTTATATTTAAGTCAACATCTTCTGGTAACAAAATAGGTAAATCTTTTTTATCAACCGGCAACGCTTCTCCTTTCTGATTGTATACTATTGGAATAGGACAGCCCCAATATCTCTGTCTTGAAACACCCCAATCTTTAAGACGAAAAGTTATTTTTTTTTCTCCAAAATTTTTTTCTGTAATGACTTTTATTGCTTTTTCAATAGCTTTATCTACTGTCAAACCATTTAAAAAATCAGAATTAAATAGTATTCCATCTTCAGTATAGGCCTCTTTGTTAATTTTAAATTTTTTTGGCTCTGCTTCTTTTGGTCTAACAACTGGCAAAACATTAAGTTTATATTTATTTGCAAAATCTAAGTCTCTTTGATCGTGTGCCGGACAACCAAATATTGCTCCAGTTCCGTAATCCATTAAAACAAAATTAGCAATATAAATTGGAAGTTTAATTTCTTTTTTGAATGGATGTAGTGCAAATAATTTAGTATTAAAGCCAATTTTTTCGGCTATTGCCAAAGCCTCTTCTGTAGTTCCAGTTTTTGAGCACTCCAGCTTAAACTTCTGAAAATCTTTATTGTTTTCAAAGTTTTTAGAAATTGGATGATCAATCGAAAGAGCAATAAATGAAGCGCCAAATATGGTATCAGGTCTTGTAGTAAAAATTTTTATTTTCTCTTTTTTTTCCTCAAGATTAAAATTTATTTCACAACCAAAAGATTTTCCTATCCAATTTTTTTGCATAAGCTTAACTTTGTCTGGCCAATTTGTTAATTTTTCTAGTTCATCTAACAAGTCTTGAGAAAATTTTTTAATATTAAAAAACCATTGGGAAAGTTTTTTTCTTTCTACGGCAACTCCTGAACGCCAACCTTTCCCATCAATCACTTGTTCATTTGCCAAAACTGTTTGTTCAGCTGGATCCCAATTTACATAGGTATCTTTTTTATAAACTAAATTTTTATTAAATAGTTCTATAAAAAATTCTTGTTGATGTTTATAATATTCTGGTTCACATGTAGATATTTCACGTTCCCAGTCCAGTGATAAACCAAGAAGTTTTAATTGCTTCTTCATGGTTTCTATATTTTTTTTTGTCCAATCTTTTGGATGCAAGTTATTTTCGCGAGCTGCGTTTTCAGCTGGTAAACCAAAAGAATCCCATCCCATTGGATGCAAAACATTAAAGCCTTGAAGTTTTTTATATCGAGCTAACACATCTCCAATTGTGTAGTTTCTAACATGCCCCATGTGAATTTTGCCCGATGGATAAGGAAACATTTCTAGACAATAAAATTTTTTTTTATTTTTATTTAGAATAGAAGAATCGGTTTTATTTTTAGACCAAATATCTTGCCATTTTTTTTCAATATCTTTTATATTGTATCTTTCCATACTTAAAAATTTTATTGAAAAAAATTTTCAGAAAACGAATTATTTTAAGTCTCCTCTTTTAAACTTTTTCTTATTTTTTAGGGTTTCTTTTTCAAAAATAACTGCTTTTTTAAGGATAGCGACCTGAAGCTCTTGTTCTAGTGTTGAAGAAATCTTTTTAACAACGCATTTTTGTTGAATATTGCAACGTTTTTTATGCACAATTATTCTTATTCCGTCTGATCTAATTTCGTTAGTTAAAAATCTTATTGTAATTTTAATAGATTCATCAGATGACGTTCCTTCGTTGTACCAATCTGTAGTTATAATTCCGCCTGAATAATCGACATTCGCAAGAGGTAAAAAATCAAGTATCTCTAGTGTAGCTCGCCACATAGGATTTGAACTAGCAAATTGATAGGATGTTGCACCTCCCTTATTACGAAGCCCTTCTATAGATATGCCTTTTCCCTCTTCTAAATTTTTCTTTACTCGTTCTTTTGAATTAGGGGAAACTTTTCTAGCATCAGCAGGATCCCAAATGCCGCAAGAGTTTAAAAAACTAAAAAAAACTATTCCTATTAGGAAAACTATTATTTTTTTTGGGATACAATTTAAAATGGTCATTTGTCTATAATCTACACTTAATACACCAGATTTCATCTGAAAATGAACATTTCTAAAATACAAAAAAACTAATAAAAACGCCACTTATTCGTATATAAACTAGAATGTTGTATAAATACAACATATTTAAAAAATTATGCTATTACAAAGCTTTTTTAATACTTTTAGGTATTTTGCAGTGTTATTTTAGCACCAATTCATATGAATAAATAACAACAAAAGGAGTTAACTATGAATAAATTAACTAAAATCGGAGCATCTGCATTGTGTGGATCTCTGGCTGCTATTTCAGCTGCAAACGCAGGTGACTTAACAGTAACTGGTGGCGTAGATATGTCTTGGACATCTCTAAAAAATGAAGTCACTGGTAACCCAATCGGTATGGGTTCTAACTTAACCTTCAAAGGTTCTGGAGAACTTGATAACGGTTGGAGCGTAGACCTTTCAGTGGCTCATGCTAATGCAAACGCGTATTCAAATACGAACGTTACAGTTGGCATACCTGGATTAGGTGATGTACGTATCGACCAAGGTACTAGCGGAACTGGTATAGACCGAATCGATGACGTTACACCTTCTGTTTGGGAAGAAGCTGACGGATATGGTTTAGGATCTGGTATCGTAAAAGTTGCTGGTACTTCAGCTGGTTCAACAGTTGAATTTACACCATCTGGAACACCTGATGGTTTAACTGCTCGTCTAGCATGGTCGCCTCAAGTAGGTGGATCTAATGCTGGTGACAAAGCAGGATCAGGAACTATATCAGCTGTTGGTAGAAGTGGTTGGGATATTACCCTTACTGCTACTAGCGACATAATTGGCGTTGAAGGACTTACTGTTTACGGTGGTATTTCTTCAGTTGACCAAGATGTAAATAACTCAACGACTTCTGGAGACAACGATGAGAAGACGCTTGCAGTTAAATACGCTGTGGGAAGCTTTACACTAGGTTACCAATGGTCAGAAGACGATCTTGGTACTAGCTCAGGAGCTACTCAATACGAAATGGATGCCTATGGTATAACATTTAGTATCAACGATGATTTATCAATCGGGTACAACAACATTGAATCAGAACAAAGCAACAGTACAAACGTTACTACTGAAGCAGATTCTATTCAGCTTGCGTACTCAATGGGTGGAGCATCATTCAGAATAGCTGATGGTAATGTAGATAATAAAAACTATACTACTGGCGCAGCAAACTCTGAAGAAGCAACAGTAATATCAGTATCACTAGCATTTTAATTAGGAGAAAGGCAAACACATGAATAAATTAACAAAAGTTGGTTTTTCAGCGCTTTGTGGATCTCTGGCTGCTATATCATCTGCAAACGCAGGTGAGTTAACAGTTACTGGTGGCGTAGATATGTCATGGGTGTCGCTAGAAAACGCAGCGACAGGTAACCCAATCGGTATGGGTTCTAACTTAACCTTCAAAGGTTCTGGAGAACTTAATAACGGTTGGACATTTGATGTAGCCGTAGCACATGCTAATGCAAACGCATTTTCAGCTGCATACGTAAACATCACAATGGGTGGTCTTGGAACATTAAAAATTAACCAAGGCGACAGCTCAAACGGTATATCTGCGATTGATGATAAGATGCCAACTGCATGGGAAGAAGTGTGGGGGGCTGGTCTTAGCACGGGTATCAAAACAGTTGTTGGAGCAGGTTCAAGCATGAACATTATGTACGCTTCTCCTACAGTGTTAGGTACTTCTATCACTGCAACTTACGCGCCTGCAGCAGGTCAGACTGACACAGGAGATAAAGGTGTTGGCGGAACTAATGCAGACAAAGGTGACGCAATGGATGCAACAATAAATATTAATCCATCGCTTGGAACAGAAATTTTATCTGGTCTAAACCTTTTCGTAGGTGCTTCAAACACAGACTACACGAAAAACAACGCGACATACCAAAATGAAATCTATGAAGCTACAGCTGGTGTCACATTTGACATTGGTCCAATTTCTATTGGAGCTCAAAGATCAGGTCATATAACTGGTATCGAAGTAGCTACTAGTGCTGCTACACACTATAGAAGTAACATGTATGGAGTTGCATTTAATGTAAATGACGACTTATCCATAAGTTATGGTAAACATGAAAGTTACAAAGCTCTATCAGTGGGTGATTCAGCAACAGCAGCTCAAGGTGATCACGGTGAAAGAACTATTACCGCTACATCTTGGCAAGTTGCATACTCAATGGGCGGCGCATCTATTAGATTAGCCGATACTAAGGGTGACAATTTGTATTATATCAGCACAAGAGACGAAGGAGCAACAACACTTTCAGTTTCTCTAGCGTTTTAAAGCATAAAGAAATTTTTCTTTAAAAAAACCGGCCTTTTATAGGCCGGTTTTTTTTTGAACAGTCGGATACCTCCAAACCCCTGAATATCTAATAATTTAAGTCTACGCAGATTTTTTTCGGAGATACCTCCAAGAGCCAGCATTTTTATTTTATTTGAGTATTTTAAGTAATTAAATTTGTGTAAATCTAAAAATCTTTTTGATTTTTCTACATAAAAAATGGGAGAAAGAAATATTGCGCTACAATTTTGTAGAATTTTTGTATGAATTTCTTTTTGATTATGCGCTGACCCTAATATTTTTATATTCCTTTTTTCTAAATTTGAGAATTTTTTTGTTTTATTAAATGAAGGTATATAAACACCATCCGCTTTAAATTTTAATGCAAGCTTTATATCGTTTGATACAAACAGCTGATATCTTTTTTTTTTACACTCTCTTGCTATTTTAATTAATTTTTCTTCTCTTTTGCTATCGTTATAATTTCTGTAAATGATACCTATATTTAGGTTTTTATTTTCAAATATTTGTCTATTGTATTGATCTAGAAAAATAAATAAATTTGGTAAATATGTATGCATAATAGTTTGGAAAACCTTAAGCTAATTCAGAATAAGGTTAATAAAATAGTTAATAAAAAACAACTCAAAACTGATCCTAAAATAATAGTTGTTACTAAGACATTTTCCTTGAGCAAAATTACACCATTACTAAATAGTGGTCACATACATTTTGGTGAAAATAAAATTCAGGAAGCTGAAAATAAATGGTTGGAAGCAAAAAGCAAAAATACAAATTTGCAGCTTCATATGATTGGTAAGCTTCAGACTAATAAAGCAAAAAGAGCGGTTGCCTTGTTTGATTATATTCATTCTCTCGATAATGAAAAATTAGCATCAAAAATTAGTCAATATGAAAAGGAGTTAAATAAAAAAATTAAATTATTTATTCAAATAAATCTTGCTGATGAATCTCAAAAGGCAGGAATAATACCGAATGAGCTTAATGATTTTTATCAGTACTGCTCAAAGGAATTATCTTTAAAAATTATTGGATTAATGTGTTTACCTCCAATTAATTCTAATTCACAAGAATGTTTTAATGAACTTAAAAAAATTGCTAATAAATTTAATTTAAAGGACTTGAGTATGGGAATGAGCGCAGATTATGAGACAGCTATATTAAACGGCTCAACTTATGTGAGATTAGGAACAGTAATTCTAGGTGATAGAAATATTATTTAATTGAAATTTTAGTTCTTTTATTAATTAGCGGAAGTATTTTTAGAAAATCTTTTTTTGAAATCGCTACGCATCCACTTGTGGGTTTATATTTATCATGGCTTAAATGCAAAAAAATTGCACTTCCTTTCTTTTTTTTAACAGGTGAATAATTATATTTTATATTAATAAAAATATCATAAATTCGATCTCTTCTATAAAGTTTTTCTGCACGATATGTAAATGGAAAATTTATTTCTCGATTGTACTTTTTGCTTTGACTGTCGTTACACCAACCCATGTTTCTTTTAATTGGTCTATTATTTATTTTGCACTTCTGTAATTTAATTCTGTCTTTTCTATAATATAGCAAACCTAGTTTAAATATTCCTTTAGGTGTTGCTAAATCACCTTCTTTTTTTAAGTATGTAGATCCTGATTTACCAATAGAGCATTTTAATTTATAACCCTTATATAAAAGATAATGTTTTTTTATTATAATATTCATATAATTACTTTTAATGAATAACTACACTATATCAATTTTTAATAATAAAATCTTTTTAGAAATTATTAATGAGATAAAATCATTTTCTAAGTTTACCGCAAAGTATTACGAGGATCTTGATTTATGCATCGCAGACTCTAAGAAATTAAATCAAATTACTATTTTTTTTGAAAGTACACTAAATAAAGATTTTGTTAATAAAATAAAATTATGTGATATTCCATTAATTTTGATTTCTAAAAATTTAAGTCTAAAAAAAAATATATCAGGTGAATTAAAAGAGCATTTGAAGATGCCATTTACTATTTTGGATTTTGAAAAAAAAATAACTTCACTTTTTGCAAAGTCTGAATTTAAGAAAAATTCTTTAATAAATCTAAATGGCTATACGATTGATAAAAATGAAAGAAAAATAAAAAAAAATAATCTGGAACTTCAATTATCTGAAAAAGAAATTAATTTTTTAGTGTTGTTTAGCATAAACAACAAACCCATAAGCAGAAATGATGTTTTAAAAAATGTTTGGAACTATTCTTCAGAAAGCGAAACCCATACAGTTGAAACTCACATTCATAGACTTAGAAAAAAAATTTTAGAAAAATTTGGTGATAACAATTTTATTAAAAATAATAATAAGGGTTATTACATTTGAAAAAGAAATCACGAAATTTTATTGCTAGAGATTTGTTTTCTACAAAATATAGAAAAAGAGTTGTTAGAGCTAAAAAAGGCAAGGGTAGCTTTAGAAGAAAAAAAAAATAATTTTAATTTAATCTAGCTCCAATTTTTTGAATAATTTTTGAAGACATTTCAGTTCCTTTTTTCAAACTTTCCATTATTGATAAATTATTAATTTGACCATGCAAAAAACCTGCTGCAAAAAGATCTCCCGCGCCTGTTAAATCAACTATTTTTAAATTTTTTTGACTATCACACTCAACTACTTCGCTTTTTTGTATTGCTATACTTCCATTTTTTCCTCTAGTGATGACAAGAAGTTTTCCAAGCTGTTTTCCAAATGTAATGACTTCATTAAAATTTTTAGCGTCAATTAAAGATAAAATTTCTTGTTCATTAGAAAATGTAATATCTAATTTATTATTTACTAAATCAAAAAAACTTTTTTTGTGACGTTCGACGCAAAACTGATCCGATAATGACATTGCGGTTTTTTTAGATATGCTAATAGCTTTATCAAATGCCTTTTTAGGATCTCCCTCATCCCACAAATAACCTTCTAAAAAAATTAGTTCACTATTTTTAACTGCATTTTCATCAATATCTTTGTCGTTAATTTTTCCTGCAATACCTAAAAATGTGCACATAGTTCTTTCGGAATCTGGTGTAATTAAAATTAAGCAGGTTCCTGTTGGAATTGATTCTTCTTTTTTTTGATAACAATAATTTACCTTTTCATTTGTTAAGCTTTTTTCATATTTATTACCTAAAGTATCATTATTAACTTTTCCAATAAAAGAAACTGGATTTCCTAATTGTGATAAACCGACAATAGAATTTGCAACCGATCCTCCTGCTACTGTCTCTTTAATTTTCAAATTTGATAAAAGTTTTTTAAATTCAGCCTCATCAACGAGTTTCATTGTACTTTTGGTAAGATTATTTTCAGTCAAAAAGGTTTCTTCTACTTTGCAAATAACATCAACTATTGCATTACCAATTCCTAGAATTTTCATAAATTAAGCTTTCTTTGTTTTAATAGGCGACTTTCTATTAGGATAACAAGTAATGCAAATTTTACAAGTTAAACCATAGCATTCTCTAGCCTTACAATATTCTCTTCCATAATAAATTATTTGAAGATGAAGTTTATTCCAATATTTTTTGGGAAATAATCTTTTTAAATCCCTCTCAGTTTGAACAACATTTTTGCCATTAGTTAATCCCCATCTTTGGGCTAGTCGATGAATGTGTGTATCAACCGGAAAAGCTGGCAGACCAAATCCTTGCGATATAACCACACTAGCAGTTTTATGTCCAACCCCAGGAAGTTTTTCAAGATCCTCAAAAGTTTGCGGAACTTTGCTTTTGTGTTTTTCGATTAGCTGTTTTGAAAGCAAATAAACACTTTTAGCTTTTACTCTAAAAATGCCTATACTCTTAATTAATTTTTCAATTTTTTTTCTTCCTAATTTTACAAAGTGTTCTGGTTTATTGTATTTTGGATAAATATTTTTTGTTACATTATTTACGTTAACATCTGTAGTTTGAGCAGATAACAAAACAGAAACTAATAAAGTAAATTTATTTCTATGTTTTAAAGGAATTGGTGTTTTTGGATAAATCTTATTTAATATTTTTAATATTATTCTAGATCTTTTAACTTCATTCATTTAAAATTCAAAACGTCTCTCATTGAATAAAGGCCAGGTTTTTTATTCATTAGCCATTTAGCCGCTGTGAATGCTCCTTCTGAATAAAGCGCTCTATCAAAGGCTTCATGATTTAGGGTAATAACTTCTTTACCACTTGAAAAACTTACTTCATGTTCACCAACAACCTCACCTTTCCTTAATGAACTAAAGTTAATTTTTTTTCCATAAGGAAAAGATTTTTTGTTTAAATATTTTTTCCCCGTTAATTTATAAAAGTCCTTATTCTTTCCAACAGCTATACCTTTTCCAAGCATTAGTGCTGTACCTGAAGGGTGATCTTTTTTGTGCTTATGGTGAATTTCAAAAACTTTGCTTAAGAAGTTGTTCCCAAGAGATTTTGATGTAATTTCAGTTAAATACATCAATAAGTTTATACCTAAACTCATATTTCCAGCTCTAAGTATTGGTATTTTTTTTGAATATTT
>Ga0066836_10000652_pt1 | contig 17146 bp, 14 predicted proteins | sample ETNtaG_18_FD_71568 | JGI IMG/M metagenome (GOLD analysis project Ga0066836, IMG submission 71568) | Marine microbial and viral communities from oxygen minimum zone, Eastern Pacific Ocean - ETNP201302SV91 | ecosystem: Environmental > Aquatic > Marine > Oceanic | place: Pacific Ocean: Eastern... | reverse complement strand
CACAGAACTAGCATTTTTAAGTATAAATGCCGCATCATCTGCAGAACCAATTTTTACAGGTTTGTTTTCATTGGAACTAGTTGAGGAATTTTCTTCACCAAAACCACCCATTATAACCGAGATAAATGAACGATTCATTGCTGCACACATAATATAAGATAAAATAGCACCGGAAGAACCTACTAAAGCACCAGTTATAACTAAAGCTAAATTTCCTAAGGTAAAACCTATTATTGCAGCCGCAAAGCCTGAGTATGAATTAAGCATAGAAATAACTACTGGCATATCTGCTCCACCAATAGGAATTATTAATAAGAATCCAAGTATTAATGATAAAACCGTTATCATTAAAAATAAATTCCCATGAGATCCAGAAATATTAACAATCATCCAAATTGAACTAGCAATAAAGACTAAGAATAAAGTTAAATTGATCGAATGTCTAAAAGGTAAAATTATAGGGGCGCCTGTCATCAAACCTTGTAATTTTAGAAATGCAATTACTGAACCTGAAAAAGTTATTGCACCAATAAAAATACCTAGAAGCATTTCTATAATGCTCGAAGTCTTAATAAAACCTCCATAAAGAAGCCCGAAAGATTCAGGCGATAAAAATGCTGCCCATGCAACAAAAACAGCTGATAAACCGCCCATGGAATTTAATGCAGCAACCATTTGAGGCATATCTGTCATAGCAACTTTTTTAGAAAGAATTGTACCTATAAGGCCGCCAATAGATATTCCACTAATAATCAGTATCCAATTCGTTAAATTATTTTGATCTAAATTTATTATTGTCACAAGAAAAGCTAAAGCCATTCCTGACATTCCAAGATAATTTCCTGTTCTGGCGGTATCAGGCGATGATAAACCTCTTATAGCAAGAATAAAAAGGACACCTGAAAGTAAATATAGCATAGTTGTTAAATCACTAGTCATCTTGCTTACTCTTTTTTTTATACATTGAAAGCATCCTTTGGGTTACTAAGAAACCACCAAAAATATTTATTGATGCAAAAATAAGAGCAAAAAATGAAACAATTTTAGAGATTAAACTATATGTACCTGATGAATCTGTTCCTATTGCTATTATTGCACCGACAATAATAACAGCAGAAATAGCATTAGTTACTGACATTAGTGGAGTGTGAAGCGCTGATGTAACTGACCAAACGACATAATAGCCAACAAAAATTGCCAAAATAAAAATACTTCCAAAAAAAACTATCGGGCTAATATCCATGGTCTTTCCTATCTATTCTTTAAACTTTCAGCTAATTCACCATTATTGACGATTAATGTTTCTTGAATTATTTCATCGCTAAAATCTAATGCGTCATTTTCACTATCAATCAAGATTTCTAAAAAAGCATATAAATTTTTAGAATAAAGACTAGAAGCATCAGGAGAAATTCCATTAATTAGTGAGGTATCACCAATTATTCTTACACCATTTAGTTCTACTATTTCTCCTGGTTTAGATAAAACGCAATTACCACCTCTTTCAATTGCCATATCAATGATAATAGATCCAGGTTTTAAAGTCCTAGTTACCTCTTCATCAAGTAATATAGGCGCTTGTTTACCAGGAATAAGGGCAGAACAAATTATAATATCTTGCTGCTTAATATGCTCAGAAATTAACTTTCTTTGTTTCACTTGATATTCCTCCGACATTTCTTTTGCATATCCGGAATCATCTTCAGCATCATCTTCATCATCAACCATAATAAAAGATGCGCCTAGACTCTCGCATTGTTCGGCTGCCGCCCTTCTTACATCAGTTGCGGATACAACAGCTCCTAATCTTTTAGCTGTTGCAATAGCTTGTAAACCAGAAACTCCAACGCCCATTATAAATACTTTAGCTGGCGCAACAGTTCCTGCGGCAGTCATCATCATTGACATAGATTTGGAATAAAATGATGTAGCTGTTATGACAGCTCTATAACCAGCTAAATTTGCTTGAGATGAAAGGACATCGATTGATTGCGCCCTTGTAATTCTTGGAATCATTTCCATAGAAAATGCTGATAAGGATCTATTTTTAAATACATTGAATTTAGGCATATTATCATAAGGATTTAAAAGACCAACCAAACAGGCTCCTGATTTTAATTCTAACAATATACTTTCTTCAGGAATATCAACTGAAAGAAGGATATCGGATTTTCTAAGAATATCCTCTTTTTTAGTAATTTTAGCTCCGCATTCTAAGTACATCTCATCAAAAAAATAACTATTTAAACCAGCATTTTCTTCAATAAGAATTTCATGACCCTCATTAACTAATTTTTTAGCTATATCAGGGACAATAGCTACCCTTTTTTCTAATATATTTCTTTCTCTTAAAGTAGATATAATCATCAAAATCACTTAAAAACTCACAACTGTGTTACGCTAATAAAATACTATTATCTAGCTTTTTTAATTATATTATTTTGATTTATTTTTGATATTTATCTTTCCATTCAGAGTATGGCATTTTATAAATCAATTCTCTAGCCTCTTCTGAGGTAATATCAATTCCATGCTTGTCTGCTGATTCTTTATACCATCTAGCTAAACAATTTCTACAAAAACCAGCAAGATTCATTAAATCTATATTTTGAAGCTCTTTTTGATCATGAAGATGATTAATTAACCTAAAAAAAGTATCAGATTGAATTTGTATCTTTTTTTCTTCATCCATATTAGACTCCTTTAAAAATAGTAATATATAGAGAATTATTGCATGGAAGAAGTTATATCTGAAGAAGAAAAAAAACATCTAAAGGAATTATTCATAAAGAAAAATTATAATTCAATCCTAAAATCTTCAGAAGAAATATTATTTAAATATAAGAAAGATTTATTTCTTTATAACTTAATTGGCATGACCTTAAACGAGGTTGGTAAAAAAGAGGAAGCCTTAGAAATTCTCTTAAAAGCAACAAAATTATTTCCTAATTCATCAGATCTTTTTTTTAATCTTGGTAATATATATTTAGGAAATCAAAACCAAAAAAAAGCAATCGAATGCTACGAAAAAGCTTTCGATTTAAATAATAATATTAAAGCATTATATAATTTGGCAAATATTTGGAATATTGAAAACAATATAGAGAAATCAAAAGAGCTTTATAAAAAAGTTATAGTTTTTGAACCCGATAATCATCAAGCGCATAATAATTTAGGTAATTTATATAAAAAAATTGGAAAATTTAAAAAGAGCGTTAAACACCTTAAGAAGGCTATAGAAATCAATAAATTTATTGAAATATATCATATTAATTTAGCAGCTTCTTATAGAGAATTAGGTAAAAATAAAGATGCAATCCAATCTTGTACTGAGGCTTTAAAAATTAATAAAGAATCGGAAGAAGCATATTATAATATAGGAATATGCTATCAGGAAATTGGTGAAATAGATCTTTCTATTGAAGCTTATAAAAAAGCTAAAATTAAAGATTCTAAAGAAAGATATCTATATGCTTTATATTTGAAAGGTAGGATAGATGAATACTTTAAGGAATTTGAAATTATAAAACATTCCGTAAAGCATTCATCGCTTATGCAGGCTTTATCAAATCATAGCTATTATGCTTACAATAAAGATTTGGATTATAAATTTTGTAAATCAGGCCTTAATTATATTCATACTGTTGATACTAAAGAAACTTATCTGAAAGAGGGTAATCTTATTGATGACATAAGGTTAATTTCTATAGATCTAATTGAAAACAATAAAAACCAAAAACTATTAAAAAAAGGTTTTCAATCTGGTGGGAATATTTTCTTAGAAGATAAAGAACCCATAAAGAAGTTAAAAGAAATAATTATGATTGAGTTAGCTAATTATAAGAATAAGTTTAAAAAAGACGATAACCTCTTATTTTCAGATTGGCCAAAAGATTTATCATTAACAGGATGGATAGTTGAAATGAATTCACAAGGTTTTTTAAGGTCTCATATACATGAAGGAGCCTGGATTAGTGGTAGCTTCTATCTTAATATTCCTAAAATTAATAATAATGAAAACGAAGGAGCAATTGTATTTCATTATGATAATGAAGATTTTAATAAATCAATTACTAGTAAAAGAGAAAAAATTATAAATCCAAAAGAAGGTGATTTAATATTATTTCCTTCTTCTTTATATCATAAAACCTTGCCATTTATTTCTTCAGAAAAAAGGATTTGTATAGCTTTTGATATAAAAAAATTATAATTTGAATTCGATTAATATGACAAAAAAAATTAGTGAAGATAAAATTATTGCAAATCTATTAGAGCTTTACCAAAATAAACGCTTTAAAGAGCTTGAAGACGAGGCTTTAAATTATGTTGATGAATTGTCTAAAAATATAGCATTCTTAAACCTTTTAGCGGCAACAAAGAATTATTTAGGAAAATATAATGAAGCTGTAAAATATTTTAAAATAATATGTACCTTACAACCAAATGAAGCACAAAATTTTGCAAATGCCGGTACTGCTCTCCATGATATAGGTAAAAATGAAGAAGCAATAAAATATTTTGATAAATCACTTAGTTTACAGCCTAAAAATTTTAAAATTCTAGCTCAAGTAGGTTATATCTATGTCTCAAGATTACAAGGCGATAAAGCTCTAAATTACCTAAAAAAAGCATTAGAAATAGAACCTAGACCTGAGATTATTTTTAATATAGCTGAATCATACAGACTATTAGGTAATGAAGAAAAGGCAGTAGAAAATTATTCTAAAGCAATTAAAATTAAACCTGAATTACCTCAAGCAAATTATAAATTAGGATTACTATTTCAGGAAAAAGGTGAATATGAGCAATCTATTAAATATCTTAAATTAGCTGGTGAATACTTAGATTCAGAAGAAAAACTTCTTCAAAGTAAATATTTAATTGCAGATTATAAAGCTTTTGAAGAAAGTTTAGATAATATTCAACATAAAAAAGATTCAAGCCGATTATTACAGCAAATATCTTCCCATGCATCTATTCATCTGAATCAAGCAGATAAATATAATTTTTGTAGAAATCCTTTTGACATGATCTTTCATGAGAATATATCTGAATTAAAAAAAGGAAATTATTTCTTATTACAACTTTTACAGGACCTTAAGAATCCAGAAATTGACCTTAGACATCAAGATCTTTTATTTAATGGCAGTCAGTCTAATGGTAATATTTTCGATATTAAATCAAAATCCATAAATACTTTAAAAAAAATAATAATAAGTAAAATAAATAAATTTAAAGAAATTCATATAGATTCTAGTTCTAATATAATCAAAAAGTGGCCTAAAGAATCAATTTTAAATGGTTGGTATATTAAAATGCAAAAAGGAGGCTACTTGGATCCTCATATACATGAAAACGGTTGGGTTAGTGGAAGTATTTACCTTACTATGCCTGAAGATTCTGATGAAAACGAAGGCTGTATCGAATTCTCCTTTGAAGCAAAAAAATTTCCACCTTTAAAAGGAAAGGGACCTAAAAAAACCTATAAGCCATTAGTTGGTGATATAATAATGTTCCCTTCATCTTTAACCCATCAAACAACACCATTTAAATCAGTAAAAAATAGAATTTGTATAGCTTTTGATTTAAAACCATTTTAATAAATTATATATCAAAATCTAATGTTAAAATTTTTTATTTCTTTTAAATTCTTTTCTAAAATATCATATATCTGATCTGCGTAAAAATATCGCTGCTTCAAGTCTTTTAATTTATCTTGACGAATCTCAATCAAAACATTTGGTAAGCCTTTATTTGTGGCATGTCTATTTAAAGTGTCATTCTTTAATTTTCCATTATAAGGTTTATTATCGCCTACCCTACCTGGAAGATTTTTAAGAAATAAATTAGCTAATCTATTATCCATATCCCATAAAATACCATACTCAATATCTCTAATTTTTTCTTTCCATATTGGAGAAAAGCTATGAATTGAAATAATTGATGGCACAAAACCTTTTAAGATATTATCGTTTATTATTTCTTTAATTTTTCTATCATAAGGCAGATAAAAATTTCTAATTCTTTTTAATTTCTTCTGCTCATCTTTAAAGAAATTAATATTTAAGTTTCCTTTTATTATTTTATTCTCAGATAATTTTGGAATTAAAGTTGGGTCATCAAGACCTCTATTAGGATCAATTAGCAATCTAGAAAAATTTGACATAATTAGATTACAATTTAATTTATCTGAAAGTCTTTTTGCCACATCTGAAGCGCCAATATCAAAAGCTATATGACTTTCAAGATCATCTTTATTCATTCCTAAATTATTATATTTTCTTGGGATATAATTTGAGGCATGATCGCATAAAACTATGAAATCTTTATTTTCACCTTTTTTAATAATATAAGGCTTAAATTCATTTAAAATCATATTCACTATAAATCTTATAAAAATTATTATTTTTATAAATTAATTGAGTAAGAAATAAATAAAATAATTAGGTTTCAAGTAATTATTAACCCTGGCGAGCCTTAAAACGTCGATTAGTTTTGTTGATAACATATAATCTGCCTTTTCTTTTTATAAGACGATTATCCCTATGCCTACCCCTTAATGATTTTAAAGAATTTTTAACTTTCATTTTAAACCTCTGAAAGCCGGAAAGTAAATGTTACCCTTTATTTTGTCAAGATTTCAATGTTATTATATATTAATTGCATTCTAATTTATAAGGTATTAAAAATTTTCCTATGAAAAAGTATAAATTTGCATTATTGAGCGGAGGCTTTGATCCAGTTCATATAGGACATCTTGCTATGATTAAAGAAGCAAATAACATAGCTGATGAAGTAATTATTCTACTTAATAGTGATAAATGGTTAACAAGAAAAAAAGGGAAGCCATTTATGGTTGAAAAACAAAGAGCACTAATACTTGAAGAATTTGAAAGCATATCAAAAGTAATTATCCAAACAAATGATGATGATGATAGTAGCAATAATGCAATAATTGAATTTTATGAGGCGAATCCAAAAAAGACTATATGTTATTGTAATGGTGGAGACAGAAGTCAAGAAAGCAAAATCAGAGAAAGTGAAACCTGTAAGAATTTAGGAATTAATTTAGAATTTGGCATTGGAGGGATTCATAAAATTGAAAGTAGTTCTAATTTAACTAAGAACCATTTATCAAATAAAGAAACAAGGCCATGGGGAAATTTTCATATTTTAGCTAAAGGTATAGGTTATCAAATTAAAGAAATTAATATTTCGCCTGGTAAAAAACAATCTCTTCAAAGACATAAGTATCGTTCAGAATACTGGCAAATTATTTCTGGGGAAGGAATGGTTTATTTAGAAGATTCAAAATGCAAATTAAAAGAAAACGATAATATTTATATTCCTAAAGGTGATTTGCATAGACTCGAAAATATTGGAAATAAGATTTTAACTTTAATAGAAATACAAATAGGTGAAGAAATTTCAGAAGAGGACATAGAAAGAATTGAAGATGATTTTGGCCGAATCTAGTTAAGGTAACATTGTTGTCTTATATGTTTCTGAAGGTTTATCTTGAGAATGAATAGCTAAATCAATCCAAGAAATTAATTTTGGTCTAGTTTCTCTTGGATCAATTAACTCATGGACTGAAAAATTTTCTGACCTAGGAAATGGTGAGGATCTTTTGGATAGCAAATCCTCTAGTTCTTTTCTTTTCTTATCTGGATTATCTGATTCTTCTATTTCTTTCTTAAATGCTATTGCTACTCCTCCCTCAACAGGAAGAGCTCCACTTTCGGCACTTGGCCATGATAAAACATATCCATCGGGTGAAAAATGAGCTGCTCCGGCAACACCATATACCTTTCTTACAATAATACTTGCCCAAGGAACTTTCGATTGCATTAAAGATGATATAGCGGCAGTTCCATGTCTAATAGTTCCTGCTTTCTCAGAATCTGGTCCAATCATAAAACCTGGCTCATCAACAAAACTAAGAACTGGTATATTAAATGTGTTAACAAAATCGATAAACCTTCTTAATTTCAGTGACGCTTCTGAAGTCATGGATCCAGCATAAAACATGCAATCATTAGCTAATATAGCAACTGAATGCCCATTTAATCTTGCAAGACCTGTAATTAGGCCTGACCCATACATTTTACTCATTTCAAAAAAAGTGTCTTTATCGAGTATTAAGTTAAGTATCTTTCTCATTTTATATGTTTTTCTTCTGTTTGTAGGTATTATCGCAAGTAATTCTTCTTCTCTTCGATCAATTCTATCTTGTGATGAAATCGACGGAGGTAAACTCAAGTAATTATCGGGAAGATAAGAGAGAAATTCTTTTATTTGATAAAGTGCATCTTCTTCATTTTCAGCTAAATTATCCACAACACCTGAACGAAGATGAACATCAGGACCACCTAAATCTTCTTTTGAAATATCTATTCCTAATGCCCTTTTAACAACAGCTGGACCGGCAATTAAAACTTGAGAATTTTTTGTCATTACTGAAAAATGGGATGCAACTAATCTTGCTGCAGGAAGCCCTGCAACAGGACCCAAAGCAGCAGTTGCAACAGGTACAACACCTAAACACTGGGCAAGTGTCTGAAATCTATTTCTAGAAAAAACTGGCTCACTATTTGGAATTGTTGGTTTTTTTGCTGAACCCCCAGACCCAGTGACTGATCCACCACCACCTTCATGTAATCTTATTAAAGGTAATTTATATTTAAGAGCTAGTTCTTCTATATAAATACTCTTCCTTAAACCTGCTGGATTAGGAGACCCTCCCTTTAATGTAAAATCTTCTCCACCAATAATTATTTGTCTTTTATTAATCTTACCAAAACCTAGAAGAAAATTAGCCGGCGTAAAATCTTTTAATTCACCTTTTTCGTTATAACTTGCTGATCCAGAAATCTTTCCTATCTCTTCAAAAGAATTTTTATCAAGAATTATTTCTAATCTTTCTCTTAATGTATTTCTTCCCTTTTCATGATGCTTTCTGATCGCATCTTTACCGCCATGATTTCTGGATAAATTCTCTCTTTTTTGTATTTCTTCAATTTCTTTTTTCCAAGACATTTTTTTCTCACACTTTTTTTGCTATGATAGTAAAGAAACTAAATTTTTTAAAGCTTATATAATGATTGATTACAAAAAAGCTCCATACATAGAATTAGAGGATTATAAGGCCCCTAAAGGAATTAATTCAAATTATATAATTATGCCCGATGGAAAGAAGATTAGATTAATTTATTGGAGAAATTTATCTAAAGATAAAATAAATAGGGGGACAATATTACTTCAGCAAGGTCACAATGAATTTATAGAAAAATATTATGAGACTATTCAAGAACTTTTGGAAAGGAATTTTAATGTAGTAGCCTTCGATTGGAGGGGTCAAGGGTTATCAGACAGAATGATCAAAGGGAAGAAAAAACAATATATAAAAGATTTTGAGATTCATGATGATGATCTAAATTATATTATAAATGAGGTAATAAAAGATAATTTCTCTAAACCTCTTATAGCTATTGCTCACTCAATGGGTGGTTGCATTTTATTATCGTCATTATTTAAAAATCCAGACACATTTGATGGAATGATATTGTCTGCCCCAATGTTAGGTTTTAGAAATGAACATTTATTGATGAGTTTAATTCCTATATTTAAATTTTTTCTTAAAAAAACATCTTATTTCCCTCTCTCAAGGCCAAATATGGGAATTGAAAGTCCTTTTTTAAACAATGGTTTAACAACTGATCCTTATAGATATAAAAGAACTCAAAGACTTGTAAGAAAAAAACCTGAAATAAGATTATGGGGTGTTACTATAGGTTGGGTAAATGCTGTAAAAAAAAGGTTATCATATTTAAGAAAGAAAAGTCTAAAAAACGAAATTCAAACAGAAATACTTATCTTTAATAGTATTAATGATAAAGTGGTTAACCCTAATAACACAATTACAATCGGTAGAAAATTTAAGAACTGTGAAGTTATAAATTTACCAGAAGTTGAGCATGAAATATTTATGGAAAAAGGTATTCACAGGAAACACATGTGGATTAAAATTGATAATTTCTTTAAAAAACTAAATATTTAATTTCTTTTAATAACTAACCCTTGGCCAGTAGGTAGTTCCAAAATTATTTGATCTTTCGATTGAAAAAAATTCTTATGAGCCTCATGCTGCTCCTCAAAACCACTCCAGCCATAATCATCTATTACTATATGTCCTCCAATTGAAATCTTATCATAGATTTTCTTTAGTAAATCAATTTCTGTTTTGGCTGAATTAAGATCAAAATGAACAAAAGAAATTTTATTCACTACTTCGTCTTTATAGCTATTTGGCAGTAAACCTTTGATTATATTAATTAATTTATATTTTTTTAACCTTTTCGAGACATCATCAAATAAAGTTTCTGAATGTTTTGAAAATTTATGAGTGGGAGGATTATCAAAAATATCATAAAGATAAAACTTCTTTTTATGCTTAGTTAAATTACAATAATTAACCAAAAATTCGGCTACATTGCAGTCATAACATCCAAACTCAATCATATCACCATCAATTGTTTTGCACTGATTAATTGACCAACTTAAAATATAAATTCTCCATATAATAGATCTATGTAATTCATCATTTTTGAAAACTTCTTCAGCATTTTCTACAAAATTTGGCTCTTTAAGAAATCCTAATATTTTTCCAAATGTAATAAGATTATCTGCAGCAAAAAAATTAGATTCGTCTGTGTTAATAGGAAAATCTTTTCCCATTTTAAAAAGCCAATCCCTTTTTGCAGGATCCTTTTCTACAATCATTCTAGCTATCGGAGGAAAAAAGCTCATAAATTACCTATTAATAAAATCAATCAAATTACTATTCATAATTATTCTGCAACATTTAATAAAGAAAGTTCTTCTTTAAGATAATATTTAAAAGAACTAAAAATTAAACCTAAATTATTACTCAATTTTAAAAAATTATCTTTTTTTAATTTTAATGAAGATTCTTTCATATATAAATCCCTTCTAATCTCTAGCTGGATACCATAAATGTTATTATTTATATTTGTATGTTTCCTTAAAATAAAATTTCCTGAAAAAGGTTTGTTAAAGTTATAACTATAATTATATAAATTTAATTCTTTCTTAATTTTATTATTAAAATCTATTTTTGAGGATTTACCATTTAAGTCACCAATAACAAAATCAGACAATTTATAATTTATAGTTTCTTTAATGTCAGAAGGCATAGAATGACAATCTAAAATAAAAGCAAATCCAAATTTACTTATACAATTATTAATAATCTTTTCTGTAAAACTATGCCAGTCAAAATAAACTTTTGAAATTCTTTTATGATATTCTTCAATAGAGAGAGGTTTATCATATAAAAAAATGTCATGCGAAACCTTTCTAGGAATTACTCCATAACCCGAAAGAGATAGTGGTGTCTCTTTTATTTCTACTTCATCTTTTATATCTAAGAAAAGTTTTTTATCAATTTCTTTATTATCCCGATTAACATCTACATAACATCTTGGAAAATCAGCTTGTATAAAATAAGTATCTTTATCTAATGCCTTAGAAAATAATTTATCCACACAATAATCTTCAGAAGCCCTTAATAATGGGCCCTTTAATATGGTCTGTCCGTTTATTGTTTTATTATAATTGGTTCCAGAATGCGGGAAGGAAAATATCAAAGGGCTGTAAGGTTTAATAGGAATGTTATATTGAATTAAAGAATTTTTCATAATAAAAATATTAATAAAATGCTGATTATTATGCTAGGAAATTCTATAATAAATTATGAATGCATCCTCAAAAGAAAATAAAGAAAAGTTAGAATTATTATCTTTCTATGAAAGCAAAGCGCCTAATATTGATTCATCAAATAAGGATTATCAAGAATTTTATAATTTATTAAAAAAAGATTATAAGATAATTAATGCTGAGCCTACTTTATGCGGACTATATGGTTCATGGATATTTGAGGGTTGGAAAAAGGGCTTTTTTCCTAAAGAATTTTTAATTAAGTGCGAAATACTACTGAAAGAAGCTATAGAAAATATTCCTACAAATAAATCTTATTTATATAATTTAGCTTTATGTCTTCGGGAAATAGATAAAACTTCTGAGGCTATTGAAATTGGAATGAAACTTATTGAAATAGATGAATCAATTTCTAATTTAATGTTATTAGGTAATTGCTATGCAGATTTAAATAATACTATAGAGGCCGTTAAATTTTATAAAAAATGTCTTCAAATTGACTCTAATCAGCCAGAATTACTATATAATCTAGGATCTGGCTTAAGATCAGCAGGAGATTATAAAGGTTCTTTAGATTGTTTTGATAAGCTTATAAAAACTTATCCTACTTCAGGAACTGGTTATTTTGGAAAAGGGACAGTGTTAATTGAAACTGAATCCCTAGAGGAAGCGGAAAAATATCTATTAAAAGCAAGAGAATATGAAGGTGTTCACGAAGGAATATCAAAGCATTTATCATTTGTTTATAATAAAATGGGTAGAAAAGAGGAAGCAAGAAAAGAAGAAATACAATATGGTGGAGCAATCACTCTTAATAAAGATAATGTGGTCGGTGATAAAATACAGATCCTATTAGGAGAAGAAAATGAAAGAAATTAAAATTCAGAATGGTAAAAATATGCACTTTATTGGGTCTTATCAAATTGAAGAATTTGATTGTATTGATAATTTAGTTAAATTTTATGACAGAAATCAAAAAAAAGCTAGAGATGGTGTTGCAGGCGATTCTGTAAACAAAGATATTAAAGATTCTTATGATATTGTTATAAGGCCAGTAGATCTAATGAATGAAGAATATAATCCTGTTAAAGACTATATTTTAAAATTAATAGAATGTTGGAATCTATATAAAGAAGAATGGAAAGAATCAAGTGATGATTGGGATAATTTGAGTATAGGAACCTTCAATATTCAAAAATACCCTATTGGGGGTCATTTTTCAAAATGGCATACCGAAAGAAGTTCATTAAAAACTAGTCATCGACAATTTGCCTGGATGACATACTTAAATGATCAAAAAGATGGAGGTGAAACAGAATTTCTTTATTATGATATTCGTATCAAACCCAAGAAGGGATTAACTTTAATTTGGCCTGCAGAATGGACTCATACACATAGAGGTAATGAAGTAAAATCAGAAAAATATATTGCTACGGGTTGGATCGATTTCTTACCCACTAAAACAGAATACCAACATATTGCCCTATAGTTGAATAAAGTTTAATGAATTATGAAAAGAAAATTCCAGAGAAATTAGTTAATGAAGCTTTAGAAGCCATACAAAATAATAATTTTAAGAAATTAGAGTTATCAGTTTCTGAAATGATGGATAAATACAAAGATTCAGCTATAGCTCATTTATTCAATGCTAAACTTTATGAAAAAAAGGGAAATCATAAGGAAGTAATAAAGGCATTTGAAAAATGTTTAGATATTTCGCCAAATTATGGAGAGGCTCATAGACAATTTTCTGAATATCTAAGAACTACTAATAAGATCAAAAAATCATTAGATCATGCGAAAAAAGCTCAAGAACTTAATCAAAATTATGTAGCCTCCTACGATACATTAGGAAATGCATTAATGGCTAATAATAATGTAAAAGATGCCATAGATGTTTATAAAAAAGGTTTAGAAATTAATTCTGATGTTGTTGAATTAAATAATAATCTGGGCAATGCATATAGAAGAAATGGCGATTATAAAGATTCAATTCATTGTTTTGAAAAATGTTTAAATTTAGACCCGAATAAAGCAATATATTTTACCAATTTGGCTCTCACATATTTTGAAATTGAAGAATATATGAAAGCCTTGTCTTTATCTGCAAAAGCGAATGATTTAGAAAAAGATAATCCACATGTTTTTACTGTTACAGCGCATATCTTAACTAAATTGTATAAATTTATCGATGCAGAAAAAAGCTATGAACACGCTATTAAATTAAAGAAAGATTACGGTATGGCATATAATGGGCTGGCAAATGTACAGAAGCTTTTAGGGAAATTAGATGAATCGTACAATTCTTTACAGCAGGCATTTAAGTACAGCACAATTATAGAGCAAGATTATTCAAATTTACTAATGGTAAAAAACTATTTACTAAAAAATAGTTATAAAGAATCTTTATCAGAAGCAAAGAAGTTTGAAGTTCTAAATTTTAATAAAGATGAAATAAATACGGCCTTCAAAAACCATAAAAGTAAAAAAAGAAAATTAAAATTAGGATTTGTTTCAGGTGACTTTTATGAGCACCCTGTTAGCTATTTTATGACCAATGTTTTAAGCAACTTTAATAAAGAAAAATTTATTTTATATGGATATTACAACAATTATGTCCAAGATGAACAAACAAAATTAATAAGCAGTAAATTTGATTTCTTTAAAAATTTTAATGATCTTTCTACTGATCAAAAATTTGATAAAATTAGAAATGATGAAATAGATATATTATTTGATTTATCAGGTCATACAGCTAGAAATTCTTTGGCGGTTTTTAGAAAGAAGCCATCTCCGATACAAATAAGTTGGCTTGGGTATTGTTTTACAACTGGTTTATCTTCCATGGATTATATTTTATGTGATGAAATTGTTCTTCCAAAAGACGATGAGAAATGGTTTGTTGAAAAACCCATGAAAATGTCTAATAGTTATTATTCTTTTTCTATACCTCGTTATGGTTTAACTAATATAGAAGAAAAAAAAACAAACTCTAAAGCATTTGTATACGGATGTTTCTCAAATGCTCCAAAAATTACAAAAGATGTTGTAAAAGCGTGGGGAACAATCCTTAAAAAAACTGAAAATTCAATACTTTATTTAAAAGCTAAAACTTATTCTGATCCACAAGGGCAGCAATGGATAATGGATTTATTTGAAAGTAATGGCATAGATAAATCTAGTATTATTTTTGAAGGAAATTCATTAAGGGAAGATTATTTAAAAACATATAATAATATTGATATTATTTTGGATACTTTTCCATACCCTGGCGGAACCACTACTTGCGAAGCCCTTATGATGGGTGTTCCAGTAATTTCCTTGAAAGGTAAAAATTTTCTATCAAGAAATGGTGTAACTATTCTAGAAAATGTCGAATTAAAAGAATTTATCGCTAATAATGTTGAAAATTATATTGATATTGCAATTTCTTATGCAAAAAAAAATAAGAAGTCCTCTTTAAAGGATAAGAAAGAAATCAGAAGAAGATTCTTAAACTCTTCAATTATGGATGGTAAAGGTTTTTGCGATGAGTTAGAGATAAAATTAAATGATGCCTGGGATGAATGGTTAAAAGGAAATTAAAGTTATGAATATGCTTGAAAGCGCCAATAATCTTGTTAATGAAGGATTTAGTAAAGGTGATGAGGTTTTAATAAATAAAGCCGAAAATCTTTACAAAGATATTCTATTAAAATTTCCAAAACATCCTGATGCTAGCCATAACCTTGGAATAATATATATTAAAAAGAAACTTTATTCTAAAGCATTACCCTATTTTAATAAATCTTGTGAAGCAGAATCTCCTCATGCACAATTTTTTATATCGAGATCCTCTTGTAGATATCGTCTTAAAGATACAAATGGGTCTTTAAATGATATAAATAAAGCAGAAGAAATTGATTCAGATAACATTAAAGTAATTAAAACGAAGGGAATTCTTCTCCGTATTTTAGGTGATGAAGAAAATGCTTTTCCTTACTTATTAAAATATTATAATTTAAACCCTAATGATGCAGAAGGTTTAAACAGATTAGCTTTACATTATTCATTTAAGGAGAATTATACTGAAGCAAAGAAATATTTTAAAAAGGCCATAGAGATAAATCCTAATTATTATGAAGCTATTGTAAATTATGCCAATTCCTGCGTTAAAACGAATGATAGAAATGAAGCAAAAGAGAATTTTGATAAAGCTTTAGCTATAAACCCTAAAGAACCCTATATATATTTAAATTATGGAACATATTTTCAAGAAGCTAATAGGCACGAAGAAGCTCTAAAATATTATAATAAATGTATCGAATTAGGTGGGAAGAATGTACAAATTCTTCATAATATTGGAACTGTTTATGGAGAATTAGGCTCTAAAAAGGCTGCAGAATTTTATAAGGAAGTATTAGAACTTAAACCTGATCATTATATAAGCTTTAGATCTTTGTGTAATACAAGAACACTTAAAGCGGATGACAAAATATTAAAGTCTATGGAAAAAAAATTCTACGATGACTCAATACCTAATTCAGATAAATCTGAAATCGGACATGGGCTTTCTGTAGCATATGATTATCTTAAACTTTATAACAAAGCTTCTGAATTTATGCATTTATCTAACAAATATTGGAGAGCTACTTTTGATTATGACATCAATAAGGAAGCTTCTTTAGGTAAAAGAATTATAGAAAATTTTACAGAAGAAGAATTTAAAAAAATACCGCAAGCTGATAATGATCAACACTCACCAATATTTATTCTTGGAATGCCTCGTTCAGGAACATCCCTTGTAGAGCAGATTTTAGCAAACATTCCTAAATTATATATATGTGGAGAATTAAATTATTTTCCCTTAATAGTGAGAGATCATATATCTAATCATGAGACTAAAAATGAAAGTAAATATCCTGAAGTAATTAAAAATATTAATAAGAATTTAATAAATAATATTCAAAGAATGTATTTAAGTTATGTTTCTCAATTTACAGAAAAAGAAAGTAAAATTTTTACAGATAAGATGCCTTATAATTTTTGGCATATAGGATTAATAAAAAAAGCTTTCCCAAATTCTAAAATTATAATTTGTAATAGAGATCTAAGAGATGTAACAACATCCCTTTATGTTCAAAAACTAAGTGGGGGACATCCATTTTCATTTAATCAAAAAGAACTAACTCTTTACACTAATAACTTTTATAATTTGACTAGTCATTGGATAAACCTTCTTAAAAAAGATCTTTATATATTTGATTATGAAGAATTTATAGATAATCAAGAAAAAAAAGGTAAAGATTTATTCAAATACCTAAATTTAAAATTTAAAAAAGAATATTTAGAAACAGAGAAAAATCAAACCGCGGTTAGAACTGCCAGCAATTATCAAGTAAAAGATAAAATTAACAGCTCATCCATT
>Ga0066836_10000651_pt1 | contig 17154 bp, 15 predicted proteins | sample ETNtaG_18_FD_71568 | JGI IMG/M metagenome (GOLD analysis project Ga0066836, IMG submission 71568) | Marine microbial and viral communities from oxygen minimum zone, Eastern Pacific Ocean - ETNP201302SV91 | ecosystem: Environmental > Aquatic > Marine > Oceanic | place: Pacific Ocean: Eastern... | reverse complement strand
CTCGATTGGGCGTTTACAACAGTAACACTTTCCGAAGGGACCAATGAATATGATTGCACAGTGGGTGGTCTATCTTCAGTATCCCAAGAAAGTGGGGCAGTCCAAACAAAACTGAATGCTGATGGACAAACATTCACTCTCATGGTTGATGCTACGTCAGAATCAACCTTCACGAAAATTTCACTAAGCAATATGACTGAAACAGACTCGCCTGGTTTCTCCCTTCGGTTTTCCAAAACCGACATATTTCTGGGTGATTCGATGTCTTGGTTGGTTGTAGAAAATACTGATTTTGGTCAATTAACTGAAATTCCTGCAGAAAATTTCAGCAATGAAACATCCGAACGTTTAGAGTGGTATGAATACGATTTATCAACGCATAGAGTCAATCCGTTCAATCAAGTATACCTCATCAATGATGGTTCGTCCATATACAAAATGCAATTTTTGAATTACTACAATCAAGCGGACGAGTCACGCCATGTTACTCTCATCGCATCTTGGTTGGCAGGTGAATCCATTCCTGCGATTAGCGATCCAAATTTGGTACAAACATCACCTTGCATTATAATCGATGATGATTCGATTTGGTCACCATCCGAAGCTATTCACATAGAGGAAAATGGATATTCAATATGCGATTCGAATTGTCAACTAAACATTACAGTGACTTTTGAAAATATCAGAGTTAAAGGTACAGAAATAATCCATTTATTTTGACCAATCAGCGTTCTGCACTGATCCGAATCGCCCCATCTTCGTAGTGGACGTAGATATTGTGGGGGACTTTACTGGTCAGGGCAGCCAATGCTTCGTTAACATCTTCAGCGCTGACTTTGAACGCCTTGGCTGCACGAGCAGCTTTCCAAGGCACTTCTTCGAAATCAGATTGACGAATCCACTCGAACAGACGAGTTTCAAATTCGGTCAAGTCTTCAAAGCCCATATCACTCCCAACCGGTCAAGGGACTTGAGGCTTTCACACGAGAGATTCGGCCATAGAACGTACACATTCGTCTGCAGTTATGGTTCCATCCAGCAAAGCACACAGTGAATTGATGAAGGGCACATCACAACCAATGTCAGCGGCTCTTTCAGCAAACATCCGCGCGGCTCGTACACCTTCAGCCACCATGTGCATCTCTCCCAGAGCCCCCTCGAGTGATTTCCCAGTACCCAGTTTTTCACCGAGAGTACGATTACGTGAACGGGGGCTTGCGCTGGTAACATACAGATCCCCTAAACCAGCAGGTCCGAAACCAGTTTCTGGTTGGGCTCCCATCATTGTAAGCAATCGTTGCCCTTCTGCAAATCCAACTGTAACCAGTGCAGCCTTCAGATTGTCACCTCCAATGCTGCCACGCAATCCGTCGACAACACCACAGGATAGGGCGACGGTATTCTTGAACGCACCCCATAATTCACAGCCTCCAGTATCTTCACTTGGAACGAGGATTAGCGAATCTGTTGAAAGCCGGTCTGCAATTCTCTCAGCGACTGAAATATCATGTCCTGCCACCATTGCAGTCGTAATCACGCCACGAGCCACCTCTGGCGCGATGGTAGGTCCAGTCAATACAACCACTGAATTGGAGAGTCCCGCGGCTGAAATTTTCGCTTCTATGGCTTCAGAAATAAGCCCTGAACCCCCTTCTTCGGGTGGTGCCAACCCCTTGGCCAGATCAAGTATCACATGCGATGGTCGCAAGTGGGGAATCATGTCATCGACCACTGAAAGAATCACGCCACTAGGGAGTGCTAAAACAATCAATTCACTGGCTTCAATTGCTTCACCAATATCGGTGGTGACATCTATGTTCAATTGCATTCCAGGGAGATATTTGGAATTCTCTCCCGATTCCATGATTGACGCATAGACTTCTTCCTCAATGGTCCACCCTGTGACACGATGTGAATCATTGGCCCAACTCAGTGCAAGGGCCGTTCCCCAGTTGCCAAGGCCGAGAACTGCGATTTTGGACATGAATTGGGCTGCCAATCGCCGGAGCATTTGACCGTTGCCTATTCTGCGGCCTCTATCGCTACATTCTAAGAGATGAGCAGAGGAGCGGAGGTTAAGCAGGGGTTGCCAAGCTTGGTCAACGGCGCTGGGTTTAGGTCCCAGTCCTCAGTGGTTCGCAGGTTCAAATCCTGCCCCCTGCATTTCAGACAGCCCTCTACGCGCGCGCTTTCGTGACTCTCCTAAACGGAGTGAGGAGAGTCACTCAATGGATAAATGGAGAAAAAACAAATGGAACCTAATTCCCACAGCTAGAAGGCAAGAGATATTGTTTGGAATAGGCGAAATAATCGATAACAACATGGTCAAATTTCCTTGTGGAACCGTCGGTGCAAAGTTCGCCATCGTGATGCAGGAAGCCATTGACGCTAGATATAATGAGACATTATTTCGAAAAATCATACAGATGATGGTCGAGGAGAAGATGATCTTTTGCGGACATATCCTCATTCATCGATTCAGCGATGTTCAGGAACTTTGGCCTGAATATTCCTTGGAATAATCATAGAATTTGTTTTCCAATTTGATTATATGACGCCTAGTGACATCATTGCTCGATAATCGTGCAAATGTCCCCATTTGAGTTCATCACCATTTTCTGTTCGTTGATTCTTGGTTTGGCCCTCACCCATATTTTCGGTGCCGTGTCAGATTTGTACGAGATTCGTGATCGCGTCAAAGCGTATTGGCTCAATTCGCTATGGGTTGTCACAGTCATCATGTGGTCTATTTTTACCTGGTGGGGGCTGTGGAATCTTTCCATTGATCGAATCGAATGGACTTATGCTCAATACTGGTTCCTTGTGACCAATCTAGCCTCGATTTATTTCTTCACAACCCTCGTGTTGCCCAAAGCAACTGACGAGGGGGACATCGATTTAGAGACTCACTATTTTTCGGTCCACAAGGCATTCTTCTCGATTGTTGCATTCTCTCTCTTCAGCTCAGCGGCAGTCAATTATTCACTATTCGGAGAACCCTTGATTGGTCCAATGACAATCATGCCATCCATTGTAGGGTGTGCTGCATTGGGTGCTGCATTTACAGAATCTAGAACATATCACAAGGCCATTGGAGTGTTCATGTTTGTCATGTTCATTGCATTCCAATTAACAGACAATACAGTGATTTCCTACACACTTTAATCATCATTGAGTTTCTTCATTTCACGCCTGTAGATGAGTACAATCAAAGAGATGAGGCAAATGGGTACTCCGTACAGGAAAATCGGACTCACTGGTTCTATTGTTTGTGTACCTTGTCCAAAAGAACCGATTTTCCGATTCCATTGATCTTCATCAGAAGGTACTCCATCTCCGTTGACTGTGTTCACATGGAGCCTGTAGTGAATCCGTGTTGTATTGTCAGCAGGAGCCGTCCAATCAACCGTCCACGCACGTTGGTCATTTCCATTTTCTGTGTGTCCGACTTCATTGTCGGAAAACACCTGAACTTCATCCGATAAGTTGTTGAGAATACCACCACTCATCCACAAATTGAAACCCCCAAAATTTGTGTGGTTTTCCACTGATTGAGCACCCCCTGTAGCTGAAATACTCAGGGTGTATGTTGTGTTGGCCTCATAGGTCACTGGAATCCCTTCAAAGGTGATGTTCACTGATATGGTTGCAACTGCATTATGGCATGTACAACCATTTTCTACATCGTCAATTCCATAGGGGTACGATTCAGCAACTGGAAATTGCTGAATCATCAAACAGAAAATGAATGCAAGCACCCACTTCTGTCTGTTCCTCATGAAATTCGCGGAACGTCGAAAACACATCAAACCTCTCCTAATTTCTCTCTAGATGTTTAGACCCCCGCCGTCCAAAGGGCCAAAAGGTGAGGCGACTTGCTGAGACCATGAGCGATGTCGAAAACCCCGCCGTAGGCGGGGACGATTTGATGTCGCCACATGAATTACTTGACGACTTGGATACTGATGAGTCGGGTTGGATTGAATCTGATGAATTTGAGAAACGCGACACCTTCGACAAGGATCTCGACAAGATTCGAGCCCGTCGTAGTGGGGAAAATCGTCGTTTTCCACGTGGGATTGAAGATTTCGTGTTAATTGGGGGGCTGATTTATGGAATCCTATTCTTTGGTGGAACACTGGCCATGAGCGCTGGAATTCTCGGAAATAGTGTGGTTATGGATGAAACTCTATCGGATACTTTCCTTGACTTTGAGAATTGCACCGACCCTGGTGATGAGGTTTGGATCAACGCTTGGATAGATGATGCACATAACATCAGAATCGATGCATTCAACGTCCCAGTTGATGCAATTTACACCAATATTTCGTATAGCATTTCAGACGGTTCTAGAGATGCCAGTTACGGAATGAATGCGACACTTGAGAATGAGACTACCATCAAAATCGATTATTCAGATTGGTTAGATGATGTTTACAATCTACACGTTGAATTCACCAACAGAACTATTGAAATTCACGACATCCTTGATGAAAATGGCAACGCGACGGGAAATACTACTGAAGAATGGTCCTCAAAGGTCATGACTCAGTTGACAGTTCATGTCGAGATTAAATCACGGGCTCCAGGCATGGGTTGGCTTCCTTGGGTCGACAATTCCCCTGTGAAGGAAGCCGTCATCGAATCGGATGAATCTCGCCGCTGTTGGACCACATCTGAGTTGGGTAATTGGGGCTGGATTATGATGGGTGCTGAATGGGGCGGTGGCCGCGAAACAGCAATGCTGGCAGGTGGTTCTGCAGGTGTTCCACCATGGTGGATGGCCTTCGTATCGATGTCAATGTCGGTGTTTTTCCTATTCGTCCAATACCCGCTCATGTATCGATTCTACCACACCGAAGATGATGATATGTTGAGCGAATCACAACTCAAACGTGTAATTCAATTGGCCATTCAGAAAGCCGAGAAAACCATGCGGCTTGAGGTGGATTGGGAAACGTGGAAAATGCAGGAACGAGACATCAGTATCGATGTTCTTGTACCTTATCGCACCACCATGGAAACGCACGTTGACGTTCAAGAAATTCGGGGGTCAATGGTCACCCTAGTTCTCGATGAATTCAAGGCATTTGGAGTCATGAAACCACTTCATCTTCAGGCCAAAGCAGTAGACAGTCGAAAAGGCGTCTTTGAATCGTTAGAGCATGGCCTAGATGTGACAGTTGAAGCTCAAGGTGAGCGAGCAGAATTGGTCGATGATTACTCCAAGTTCTTTGCAAATGTAGGGACGCTTGCTGGTGTTGAATATCAGGCGATCAAAGAGGTCAAGAAGTGGTTCGCTGCATCAAAGCGCCCTCGTTTAATGGATCGTGGTTCCAAGGTATATTCGGATGACGTCGCCCTCTATGTCCGTATTATTTACAAACCAAAGCAACGTTTTGCCTTCTTCCGCTTCAAGCGTTCATATGTCGATGTTGAAGCCGATATTGAGAACTATATGCGGCGCAAGATGAAGGATTATCTAGAGGACCGTGAATTGGTGGTTAGCGCTCGAAATGAAGTACAGACATTGTCTGATCGTTCAGCCGCTGGCCGTGTTGAAACTGGTGGGGCTGAAGGCAAGCATCAGGCATTGGTGGCCAAGCAAGAAGGAATCGTGGGTACATTGCTTCAAAATCAGGTCATGGGCGACGTATTGTCGACAGTTGAATTCGTTGCGCAAGAGAAACGTGATTTCATCAACCGGTGGGGATTCTGGGGTCTCATTGTTTTCGTCTGGATTCCATTCATGGCATCGGGTGTACTTGTCGGCGCCATGCTAGGATTGCTCAGTCGCATGAAATTCACCAACGTACTCATTGCTTGCGCCATTGGTGGATTTGCCGCATCGGTGACTTGGGCTTACACCGCTAGAGGTATCATCGAAGTGATGGAACGATACCACGCTGAGGCACTGATTCCATGGTTGATCGCCCTCGTGATTGCCTTCGCAGTATTCCACCTGCGGACAAGCAAGAAGCGTCGCAGAGAAGCACTGTTCAAGGAAACAGTGCAATTCTTTGGTGGCTCATCCGAGAGTGAATCCTGATTATATTCACCCTACTACGTAGGGTGAAACCGCTATATCTTTCCGTTTGTAGGCGTACTCGTGGTAACATGACATTGGTCGACATCACCGGTCTAGAACGACACTACAAAATGGCCTCAGGGACGGTCAAAGCCCTAGATGGCATAGATCTCAAGATTGAGGAAGGTGAAAGAATTCTCTTGCTCGGCCCATCGGGTTCAGGCAAGACAACTTTGTTGAATTGCCTAGCGGCCCTAGACAACCCGACAGACGGTGATTACAACTTCAACGATCAAGAAGTTCCCAAAGGGCATGCGGAGAAAATGACGACTTTCCGTCGAGAGAACATTGGCTACGTATTCCAGTTCTTCAACCTGCTACAGGATTTAACCGTCCTCGAAAACATCCTATTGATCCAAGAATTGTCAGGTGGTCGAGATGAAGCCAGAGCTCGAGAATTACTCGCATTGGTCGGGCTTGAGGCTGAAATGAATCGATTCCCTGCAGAGATTAGTGGAGGCCAGCAACAGAGGGTTGCCATCGCACGAAGTTTAGCCAAGCGCCCCAACCTCTTGCTTGGTGACGAGTTGACAGGGAATTTGGATTCAGCAACATCTGCCAAGGTCATGGAAGTTCTAGTCAGTGCTTGTGAGGCTGAAAACATCACCACGGTGATGGTGACTCACGATGAGTCTCTGACTCAGTATGCGACCCGAGTGGTCCGATTGGATAGTGGGAAAATCATCTCAGATGAAAAGGCTTGAACTGGGGGCGAATCAATGTCGATATTGTTGACAAAGAGGCTCGCAAGAAGCCTTTGGCGCACCAAATTGCGTTTGTCAGCCGTTGTATTGATGGTGGCGATTGGTGTGTTTGCTGGTATTGCATTCGGTGCCTATGCAAATTCGGTCACAACTCTTTACGATGACATTTACGAGGATGATGAACAAGGCGTCAACCTCCCCGATGTATGGGTTGAGAACAATGCTGGGAATTGGAATGCATCCACTTCAGAATTGTTGTGTGAAGAGATTAGAGCACAATGGCCGAGTGAAACGCTAGAACTCGATCGATGTGAACCACGCCTTCGTTCTAACGGACAATTTTTCAGCCAAGAGGGGGATATTGGGATGATTTCCGCTGTTTGGCATGGTATCGATGAAGGGGAAGTAGACAAGGTTTGGATTCCCGAACACAATTGTTGTGCGGGACGGATGGCAGCGGCAGCCGATGAAATCGTCATTGATGAGCACGCAGTCGAGAGCCTTGGCCTGCAAATTGGTGATACGGTTAGAATCAGCGCAGGTGCTGGATTCGCGCTGAATTATACTATCGTGGGCATCGGTTTTCACTCCAACCATCTTTACTTCACAATAGGTGATGAGATTCTACCAGCTCAACCCGGCACATTCGTGACAGGTTACATGACCGCTGAAGGGCTTGAGGCATTGGGTAACTTCAGCGCAGGTGAGTCGAACTTGCTGCTGATTGATATCATGGGAACTCCTGATTCGCAATCTCCTGAAGAAAGTGGTTTGTCTGAATTGATTGCAGGTATTTCAGTAATTGTAAGCGAAAACGATGATTCGGCAATGAGTGTGTACGATCGAACTGGAGTATCCTCTGTTGAATTCCTTCGGGGTGATGTTGAAGGTGCTGAGAAGTCATATCCCGTGGTTACGGGAATGCTGGCAGTGGTTGCAGGGATTACAATTTTCCTCAGTTTACAGCGTTTGATCCAATCTCAAGCCAAAGAAATAGCAGTTCTACGCACCCTCGGTTTAGAGCGAAAAGCCATCATGCCAGGTTACATCATCGCACCGATTTTTATCGGTGCATTCGGTTGTATATTGGGGGCGATTCCGGGCGTATTGTTCGGCGCGCCAGCCATGGTCGAGATGTATGAAAATATCATTGGTATTCCAATCATGAATCCAGCGATACCCACCTCTCTGGTGGTTCAAATCATCATCATCTCAATGGTGATTGTTTTCTTGTCTGGCTTGTGGCCCGCATGGCAAGCCTCTCGGTTGCAACCACTGGAAGTATTACGTGGCCAACACGAGGTCCGCGTCTCATCTCGAAGCCTGCAGAAGTTGACCTCGAAATTGCCTGCAACCATCGGATTGACCATTCGTTCCAGTGTCCGGAAACCCATCCGTTTGGCCTTCACCTTCTTTGCCGTTGGTCTCTCAATGCTGCTGTTTGGTTCAATGATTATCATGCAGGATTCTATGGGGGAAATATTTCTCGGGGGTTTGGAAGATCGTCAGAGTTGGGATGCCCAAGTCTTCACCATGGACAATGAGGGTCCCATTGTCGAATGGGCAGATGAGCATGATGCAGAACATGAATTGATGCTCATATTCCCTGGAACCCCCGAAAATGACAACCGGCAACTCACTGCATACGGGCTCGAGAATGTGGCTACAGATGCCGGGGAATCGATGTATTTGGTTGCACTGAAGAAGGGTGATTTACCGACCACCAATCAAGATACACCGGAGGTTGTGATCGATGAGGGCCTCAATCACTTCCTTGGTTGGGACATTGGTGAAACCCATTCAATTGTATTCGGAACCAAAACAGTCGAGGTCAAAATCACCGGATTTACTCAAGGCGAATTTTCTCGGACTGTGTATTTCCACCGAGCAGACCTTGCAGAAATTCTTGGGTTGGAAGCAACAGTGGTCATGCTTCAGTTGCCTGATGGTGTAGAAACAGATGACCAACTCGCTGAGAATTCGTTGGGGATCACGATGCGCGAAGACACATTGGAAGCGTTTGACACAATCCTAGAGCAACAAAAAGGCATATTCATTGCAATTGAGGGTCTTGGAATTTTGATTGCCTTAGCTGTTCTGTTCAACACATTGATCATGAATCTCGCCGAGAGAGATCGTGAATTGGCAACACTCAGGGTACTCGGTGCATCCAACAACCGTTTGGGTGCGATGTTGTTTGGGGAACACCTCGGCATCGGCCTCATCGGTGGGATTTTGGGATGCATATTCTCAGTTTTAGGAACAAAACTCATGATCTCATCATTTACAACTTGGTCAGCATATTTCACAGTCGAACCTTCCAACGATTCGATTTTTATTCTGATTGGAATCGTCGTCTTTATCTCCATCGCATTAACTCCATTTGGCATGTGGAGAATCAAACGAATGGATCTCGTTGACAAGGTCAAAGACATGTCACAGTGAGGTGTTTAGATGCGTCTGGTCACTTGGAATCTCAATGGAATTCGTGCGGCCATTCGTAAGGGTTTGGATGAGTTTCTCGAACGCATTAATCCAGACATTTTGTTGCTCCAAGAGACACGGGCTTTACCAGAGCAATTACCCAAGGGTTGGGAACCAACAATGGAACATACGCTGATGCACCCAGCCGAAAAGAAAGGCTACTCTGGTGTCGCAACTTGGTCCAAGGAAGCATTCACAGACATGGGTCGTGGAACGGGCACAAAACTAGATCCCGATGACTTGGAAGGAAGGATGCTTCACACCTATCACAACGGTGTGCATTGTTTGAATTGCTATTTGCCCAGTGGTTCCAACAAAATTGAGCGGCAAATTTGGAAAGAACAGTGGATGGAAGACTTGCTTGAGTGGGCACGTCCATTCACCAAATTGGATGAACCAGTCTTTCTCTGTGGAGACCTAAACATCGCACATACAGAAGACGACATTTGGAATCCGGTTGGCAACAAAAACATGAGCGGATTTTTACCCAACGAACGAGAATGGTTTGACCGCCTTCTCACATCGGGTTGGAATGATTTACTTCGCATTGGTGTTGGGCCTGGAAAGGGCCCCTACTCTTGGTGGTCAAATCGAGGACAAGCTCGAGAGAAAGATCGAGGTTGGCGGATTGACTACGTTCTCGCCAATGCTGCTGGCGCACCACTGTTACAGCGTGCTTCAGTGATGAGAGAGGGTGGTTTGGTCGTCAGCGACCATGCCCCAGTCATCATTGATTTGGATATTTAGGTCGACCCTACGGGTCGACAAACGCTCAAATGCAGGAAGTAGTGGGCACACCCATGAGCGGTGACCTTGCAAATCGTCTCCAGCGCTTGTTGCCGAATGGTCGTGGCGTTTGGATTCCAATGGACCATGGTCTCTCAGGCTATCCTGAAAATGGCCTTGACCGAATGGATTCTATCATTGATTCAGTGATTTCAGCTGGCGCTGATGCAATCGTTTGCCAGAAAGGAATTGTCAGCCACCAATTCGCTCGAACCAAATGGGACGGGTTTGTGTGCCATGTGTCTGCCTCGACGGCACATGGTGGTGAAAATTCACAATTCAAAGTGAAAATCTCCAGTGCTTCTGAAGCACTTTCTCGAGGTGCTGTTGGTGTTTCTGGTCAAATCAATTTGGGGGATGAAAAGGAACCTGAAATGATCGTTGACATGGGTAAATTGACCACAGAGGCACATGAAGTTGGGATGCCAGTACTCGGTATGGTCTACCCGCGAGGACCTAATTTGGTAACATTACCCAATGATGTCACAGGTGGTGTGGCTCATGCTGCACGTGTTGCATATGAAATGGGGTGCCATGCAGTGAAAGTTCCTTGGACTGGGAACGCAGAAAGTTTCCGTAAAGTGTGCGAAGCAGTCCCCATTCCAGTATTGATTTCTGGAGGTCCCGGCAATGGGTCTTTTGACGAAACATTGGAAATCGTTCGTTATGCAATGTCTGCTGGTGGAGCTGGTGTTTGCATGGGTCGTCAGGTGTTTGGTGCAAAGGATCCAGCAGCATGTGTACGTGCATTGCGGGCAATCATTCATGGTGAGTAGGTGATCAAATGGAATTGTGGTTAGACGCAGCAAGTGGAAATGGGGGTACTCTCAATCCACATCCCGCAGATCGGGTGTTACTCGCCGCGGGTGATAGAATTCCAGATTGGATAGATTCTGCTTTATTTGCCTGTGAAGATGGACGTATTCTCGATTCATCGACCGCACCTGTTGGTGTTCATGTAGACATTAGTGATGCAGAGGGTCAAGACGCAGCCAAATCCATGGTAGGGCTCGTCTCTTGGATTGTGTTGACGACTGGGAATTGGCAAATGATTCCGCTTGAGAACATCGTTGCAGCAGCGCAGGGCACTGGGACTCATCTAGTGGCCCGTATCAACACATCACAAGCCATTAGAGGGGCGGCATTCGCTCTTGAGACCGGAGTGGATGGGTTGCTATTGCCGGCCAATCAAGCCGAAATATGGGCTGATGCTCAAATCATTGCAGCAGAACGTCTTGCTATTCAAAGCGAAGGAGATGAAGGAACGCTTGAAGTTGACTCGGAAATTACAACCGTAGAAATTCAATCAATCGAAGATGGTGGCGTAGGGGATCGCGTCTGTGTAGATTTGACCTCTATTCTGGAAGTAGGAGAGGGCCTTCTTATCGGTTCCTCAGCGAATGCTTTGATGTTGGTTCACGGTGAGACACTGGAGAGTCAGTTTGTCCCACCGCGCCCATTTAGAGTCAATGCTGGAGCAGTTCATGCTTACGTTTTGATGGCGGATGGTTCAACCAAATATTTGAGTGAACTTCAGGCAGGTGATTCAGTTGCTGTGTGCAATTCAACAGGTGTATCTCGCAATGCGGTAATTGGTCGGATGAAAATTGAATCCCGCCCATTTTTACTTATTCGCTATACCCATTCAGAGAGTGGGATCACGGGTCAAATATTCCTTCAACAAGCAGAAACAGTGCGATTGATATCTCCTTTAGGGGATATGCCCTCCGTCACCTCAGTCGAGGTCGGAGATATGCTGCTTGGATTTATTGGAACAAGCGCTAGACATATCGGGAAGAACGTTCTATCTATATCCGAGGAGCGCTGAGGAGGGTTTAGCATGGCAGTACTTGGTCGCGGTGAAGGACACGGGGGAATCAGCATTCTCCATGCTCTAGGTGCTGGCTATGGTTCAGCCGTTAGCATCTCTCTTTCCACCCGAGTTCAACTTCGAGACACCCCCATCAAAAAAGAGCCCGAAGACTCACATGGCCTGATTCCTGCCGTGGTCGAAACTTGGTCTGGAGCTGGGTTTCCCATGCCAGAATCTGAAGAATTTCACTGGGCCATCCGCTCGGATTTACCAATTGGACGTGGTTTGAAATCTAGTGCGGCATTGGCCGTTGCTTGTATTCGGGCTCTAGCCGATGCGACTGAAACTTCATTGGAAAATCATCAGATTGTTGATCTTGCTTCATCTGCCCAACTGGCGTGTGGATGCTCATTCACTGGTTCAGTTGATGACTCATGGTCTGCGGTTGAACCAGGTTGGAAGGTTGTAGACCCCTCTCGTCCAGCAGCAGATGGTGTATTGATGCAAGGGCAAATTGAGAAACCTGAGGATTGGGTGATACTCATCCTGAACCGTGGACCAAGAGAAATCCAACCAGATCCAGAGAGATTTCAGGCAGCAGCGGGTCAATTCCAACAAGCAATTTCTGCTGTTGAACAAGAACAAATCTTCAACGCAATGATTCAGAACGGACGTGCTGTTGCCTCAGCACTTGGGGATGTCCAAGGTCGAAAAGCATGTAATGACATGAGTATCTTAGGATGTCGTGTTTCGACAATTACGGGGTCGGGTCCATCCATTGCCCTCCTTCTTCCTACGAATCAAGAATCTAGTATCCGTCGTGTACATCAAACACTCAAACCACGTGATTGGGAAATTATCGAAACCAGCTTCCGTTCGAGTGAGGCATAAGGGGGCGTCCAGCGGTGGGCATGAGTCTAGGCGATTCGATTAGAGTGACACTCTTTGGTGAAAGTCATGGTGCTGCTGTTGGCGCTCTTTTGGAAGGAGTGCCACCAGGTGTAACAATTGATGTCGCGACATTGATTGAAGATCTACAGCGGCGTAGACCGGGCCGTCGGTTGCTATCTTCAAGGGCCGAACCGGATAATTGTGAAATCCTATCGGGTGTTTACGAAGGTCAAACAACTGGCTATCCGATTTTACTACTCGTTCGAAATCAAGATGCTAAATCACGCGATTATGGATTCTTACCCAATCAACCACGCCCAGGGCATGCTGATTTACCCGAAGCGGTACGAACAGGGGGTGCGGCAGATTTGCGTGGTGGAGGTGCAAATTCAGGTCGGTTGACTTTGGGATTGGTGGCAGCAGGTTCGTTGGTAAGAGATGCCCTAGGTGATGTGACCGTGGATGCACATTGTTGTCAAATTGGTCCAATAACTGCTCAATTCGAAGATAGGTCCGAAGGAGAAGCCAGTTCGATACTGAATTGCAATGATGAGGAGGCAGCAGACCTCATGCTCAAACTCGTGAAATCTTTACGCAAGGCAGGAGACAGTATTGGTTCAAGTGTTGAGGCTCGAATCACCAACCTTCCTCTAGGCGTCGGAGAACCTTGGTTCGAAGGTCTCGAACCTGCCCTCGCTCGAGGTTTGATGGCCATTCCTGGTGCACGAGGTGTTGAATTTGGAAGAGGTCGAGAATCAGTGATGATGCGAGGTTCAGAACACAACGATGTGTGGGGCCCCGAACATATTCCAGTCGGTGAAGATGCAGATGGCGCTCTAGGTGGAATGTCAACAGGTGCTCCATTGCGAGTCCGTGTACATTTCAAGCCTCCAAGTTCGATTTCTATTCCTCAAATGACATTGCACCTCCCATCAGGGGAAATGCGAGAACTGCAAATTGGTGGCCGTCACGACCCCGTCATTGCTCCACGAGCAACCCCCGTAGTCGAAGCCGTTTGTCGTATCATCATTGCTGATCTTCTGCAATTAAGGGAGGGTTGGAATTGAATATTCACGTTCACAAATTCGGGGGTTCCTGTCTTTCAGCAATCGAAGATATCGATGCTGTAGTTGAGCGAGTTCGTCGTTCCAAAGGTCGTGCAGTAGTTGTGGTATCAGCATTCAATGGTATTACGGACCGCTTGATTGAACAGATTGATTATCGTCCAGCATCATCCAATTCAGCCTTTACAGCATCCATCGAATTGGAACATCTCGAACGCGTACCAGAGATTGCAACATCACCATGGGCGGTTCGTTTTGCTGACACGTTACATCACTTGTCAGCATCTCTGGATTCTCATGCCAACCAATCAAATGTAGAAGTTCGAACAGATGTGTTGGCTTGTGGTGAGCGCCTCTCAAGTTTAGCCATTGCAGCCGCCTTGGACGCTCGTGGCATACCATCAATTCCAGCATGGTCCGAAGAGGCCGGCATTCGCTTAATTGGGCGAGGAGAGGATGCCCGTATTGATTCAAATCAGACCAAGCATCTGCTTGAAATTCCAATTGGGGCCGTCCCAGTCATCACAGGGTGGTATGGGGTGACCAAGGATGGGTATGCCCTGTTGGGCCGTGGCGGATCTGATTTGACAGCCACAGCAGTTGCAGCAGCTCTTGATGCATCTAGTGTGACCATCTGGCGAGATGTCGAAGGTGTACTGGCCCTTTCTCCACGGTGGACCTTACCGGCACGAAACCTGTCAAATTTATCCTATACAGAGGCCTCAGAATTGGCTTTATTCAGCGAACCGATGTTGCACCCCTCTGCGGTGGAACCTTTGAGGGCACCCGGAATTCCTCTTTACTTGCGGCCTCTACATAGTCCTGAAATTGATGGTACAATCATTGGCCCGTCCATCCGGTTAACAGAACCCCAGGTTCGTGCAGTTGGTTGTTTACCTCGTCTTGTCCCCCTGTCTTGGTCACTTTCGAATGCCCTTTCACTCACAGAGTGTGTCAGTGATGCCATGAATACATTGGGACGTGCTAGAATTCGTGTGGCTGGTATTCGTGCTCAACCGGGCCATGTTCGCCTTTTGGTCTCAAGTCGAATGGCGGCTAGAGCGAAGAGGATTCTCTCTGAGAAACCAAGTTTGCCCACTCCTGAATTGGGGGACCCCCTCTCAATCCTATGTTTCGTAGGCGAGGGGATTGGTGAAGATTCAACAATTCGAAACCAAATACAATCTTTTGCAGATGCAGCAAATATCCATTTACAATTTAGTGAGGATGAAAAGCGAGATCATGCAATTCACGCAACAGTTCCAGCGTATCAGACTGAAATTTCACTTCAATCTCTTTGTACAGCGCTTGATTTATTGGCCCAGTGAACCGATTTATTCATCGCTTGCTTCTCGCCACTGCTGGATACGCAGTGGGATGTTGGCCGCGAATAGTATGGCGACCAGAATGAAGACGAACATTGTACCTAGAGCAACACCATACACACTTGTCAGTTCAACAGATTGTGATAGACGAACAGAAGTTTCCTTGTCAAAGAATTCAAAGAACCATGGGATAATGACGTTGATCAGTAGGGTACTAGATGCAACAAAGGCTGCAATAACTGGCGTTACAACAAGGCTGATGTGATATCGGCTGAGCACTTTCTTGACATTCATGACATACACTTCGCCAGTTCGGATACTGGTGTCTAGCATTGAAAATCGGATGATTCCATTGGTCACTTCCATGTACATGACCAAGGATACAGCATAGAGAACAATCAGTTGTTTTGTCCAAAATTCCCCAACTTCAGAAAGTACACCTGCATCAAATGTATCTTTGGAGGCGGCAAATCGTAGGGATATGACAATGAATAGAACATAGGAGGCGAGTAATCCTCGTGCATCTCTGCGGAAGATTCCAAAGAATCCTGCGCCCAATGCTCCAATCACAATCAATAGATGGAAGATTTGTCCCATGGCATCAAGCCCAATCCACATGGCCATCCCATTCCACAATGTGCCATCTGCAGGGGTGACCAAATAGGTCAGCACCGCGAGTAACATCATCAATCCTCCACCAATGAGTTGGAGGGTTTGGACCATTCGATCTGCTGGCAAGAACTTCATCTTTGGAACCAATGGTCCACCAAAGAGGCTCTCAACGAACGTTGGAACGTAAACTTCTGGCACAGCATCCTTTGGTAATTCAGAACCACCAGCAGTCATTTTACCGGCCAATTTCTTGCGGGAAGGTGCCCCACTACGAATTGTCTTGCCATCGTAAAGGTGTGCGGTATCAGCGGATTTTCCTGCAGCCATCATCTCACCTCAGAATCCTCTTGCCCCTGCTAGAGCAGTTGATAGTAACATATCTGGTTCCCAATCCATTACAAATGCGCCCAATCCTCGTAATTCAGTCATTAGAATGTCACGCTCAGTCTTGAGTACTTCATATCCAGTTCGATCCAAACGCTTTGCGTCAAATTCGAACTCAAGACTGGATGGACTCAGTACGGTAACATCGAATTCACGTGCACGGAAGTCGCGAACAGCATTGATTAGCGTAGGATCACCCTCAAGCGGACTCAAGATGATTATCGGACTGCCTTTGTTGATGTGAGGCATGATTCGATTCGTGACAACTTGTAGTGGTGTGTTACCCTTTGCAGCAGCTCCAGCCAACTTGGTCAGAAGGATGTAGAGTTGCTTACTTCCAGTATCGCGGTCGACACTGTTGATGTCACTTCCATAGATTACCAAACCTACCGAGTCACGTCTACTGAGGAAAAATTGGGCCAAACTAGCTGCTGCTCGTGTACTGTACACCAATGAGTTCCGACTCACCGGTCCAGTTTCCGCAACTGCACGACTGTCTACAATGAGGATGATATCACTCACTGCATCTCGCTCGAATTCGTTCACCATCATCTTTCCAGCACGTGCATACGCCTTCCAGTTGACCTTACGCATTGGGTCACCTGGAATATATTCGCGCAGGTTGTAGAAATTTGAACCTTCACCGGGCTGTCGGATGTTCACAGCACCTGTGAAAATCTTGGGCACACGGCTCTTGACAAACGCATCTTTGAGATCCTCTGTCTTTGGGAAGACGAGGAAATCATCGTATACGTGAATTTCCTTTTCCTTGTGGAATAGACCGAATGGGTCTTGCACACGAATGCTGACTGGGCCCAATGTGTAGAATCCACGAAGTGGGCATTCGACGGTATACTCGATGAGTGTTTCACGGCGAGGGCCGAGTTCCATGAGGATGTAGTTGGCGCCTTCCTTAATCCGCATAACTTCAGGGACAGTGTCCTTCACTTCCAGAATCTTGGAGAGTGGAGAGTGGTTCTGTAGGCGAAGGGTCACTTGAATT
>Ga0066836_10000645_pt1 | contig 17199 bp, 15 predicted proteins | sample ETNtaG_18_FD_71568 | JGI IMG/M metagenome (GOLD analysis project Ga0066836, IMG submission 71568) | Marine microbial and viral communities from oxygen minimum zone, Eastern Pacific Ocean - ETNP201302SV91 | ecosystem: Environmental > Aquatic > Marine > Oceanic | place: Pacific Ocean: Eastern... | reverse complement strand
ATTTCGTCTGCCGGTGGTCCTGCTGGTGGTCCTGCTGGCGGTCCTGCTGGCGGTCCTGCTGGTGGTCCTGCTGGTGGTCCTGCTGGCTGGTCTACAGTAGGTTTCTCTTCATCTGCAAATGGTTTTGGCGGAAGAGGGATAGAAACTTTCTCTGGTTGCTCGAGATGGCCGACTGGCGAATCTCTTTGTGAGGAGGAGGTCGAAGTATGCGCAAGTAGAGGATCTTCGGTTCTTGATAAATTTGTCATCGGTGCTTCTCTGACCTGTGTAGCGCTAGTGGGTGGTGGGGCTCTTGCACTATCTCCTGAAGAAGAAGTCATGCCTGACGAAAGTAAATCTTGATTTACAGTAATCATCGTTTCTCCGCCTTCAACGTTTTCTGCATCATATTTTGTCATTACAACTTTAGAAGCATCAATCATTTCTCTTTCTCTTGTATTTCCAAAATCACCTAAATTAGAATCAAATGCTCCTGTGAACAATGAAGAACCCATGGTGTTTCCTAACTTTCTACCTTTAGGTGCCTCATATTCAAAAGCACTATCGTAAGGACCCATTTTAATTTCATTACTCGAACCCTTTAGAACAAAAGTCCATTCACCTGTAGATAGAGGGAATTCAAAAGACCAATTTCTTTCGATACCTGGGCCTAAACTCGTCACTCCTTCCTTTGACTGATATTTTGCACCGCTATTGGTGATGATTGACACATCTAGGCCACCTATTGGAACTGCTGATTCATTGCCAATAGATATCTTTGCTAGTATAACATCTTCGTCATCATCGTCAATATCCATTTTGACCGAGACTAAACTGGCCTCTAGTGAGCCATTTTTCTTCGATATTTCGTCATCCATACCGCTCACTGTTCATCCCACCATAGAACCTATACTTGAAGGCCACCGCCAGCCGTGCCTTATCTGAGCCCTCCGCGGGTGATTGCTGGCAATGACCAATCCACGGCTGCAACGGTATGATTTGAATAATCAATAGGGGAGCGCTGTCCACCATCTTTCCAAATTCTATAAACATCTTTTAGGCCAATTAAAACGCCAATTACAGGCAATACATATCTCAGTTTATCTCTAGCTCTCTTGCCCCAATGAACGTCACCGAGAAGAGTACCATCATCATGCACTATCGCTATCCTCATCGCTCTTTGTCCTAATGAGCGCCCATAACTTCTACCGGTATATTTGAAGTATAACCAATACATTGTAAGATGTACTATTAAGGATAGTAAAACGTAAGGAGCTTGTTTTGTAGTTAGTAAGGGCCAACTAAACAAGTAGGTATAGAATACGCCTTTTGTCAAAAAACCAACTACAATACTGATTAAAGATGCGTCAAGGCCAATTGCAACTATCCTTTTCCAAATTGGAGTTATTAGCATTCCTTCTGGAGCAGTGGCTGCAACCGCTTGTTGAGCCATAGTTCCGCCGCCCTCATGTAGGCTAACCGGGGAGTCGGACATGCTTCTCCCTAAGGGGTATCATTTGTCAATATACTCATTCGACTAATTTCGAATATGCCAGGCCATAAGTCCCATTTCGTTAATCCAATCAAGCCATCCAGACCAGGTCTTGTCATGTCGCAAGGTACGGTCATCGCCAATGATGATCAACCCTCGACGGGCCCGAGTTAATGCAACATTGAGCCTCCTTTTATCCGATAAAAAACCAACATTACCATTTTCATTAGCTCTGACTGTTGATAAAATTATGACTTCTTTCTCCCTTCCTTGATATCCATCAACGGTCTTTACTTCCAGACCTTTGAAGATATCTTCACCACCGTATTCTTCAACCAAATCACGAATTAATTTCACCTGTCCTGAATAAGGTGAAATAACCCCTACATCCTCTGGTAGTAAATCACCTGTTGCCAGAAGTTCTTGTAGAATATTAATCACTGCAGCAGCCTCATCCATATTTGAACGAGATGAACTAGTGTCGTCTTGGATCTCAGCCCCATGGACTGGAACAAATGCTACTGGGCGGTCCCAATCAGGCCACAAAAAACCCGCCGGAGTAGGTCGGTCGCTAGGATCGCATCCATCCTCTAGTTTGTTATCATAGAATCTTGCTGAAGGGAACTCTCTAATGCTTGGATGCATACGGTATTGTGTTGTTAGCATGTGGGCTGAAAGTCCATTCTGTAAAAGTCGTTCAAACAAAGGAATCCCTAATCCCCCCTCTTCTGCAGCAAGGCTGATTATAGTCGGAGGAAGTTGCTTATGGTCCCCAACTAGGATTAGTTGCTTACAACCTTTGACTATTGGCACCAGAGAAGATGGTTCGCTAGCTTGTGTTGCTTCATCGATTAAAATTACAGGAAAGCGACGATTAGAGAGAGTAAAATGGCCCGCTCCGATATTGGTTGTGCACAATACTTCCGCTTCACCAATCACTTCATCGATAATTCTGTTTTCTAATTCCCTAATTTCTTTGTAGTTACGATTAATGTCTCGATGAGCAAGCCCTCTTTCCTTTCCTTTTAGATCCCTAATTTTAGCTTGCATCATTTCATTTTCTTCCCTGATGAAGGCCACTTCGTCTTGCTTTGGATGCGCGCTAATCTTGGCATCAAGGGTTGCTTCTCGAAGATGCTCTCTGACCTTAACGGGACGTCCAAAACGTACTGCATTGACCCCTAAATCTAGCAATCCTTCTAACAAATTATCGACCGCTACATTTGATTCTGCACATGCTAGAATTGGGCCCCTGCCCCTAATCGTCATCGCTTTGAGAAGATGAACTGCCGTATGGGTTTTACCCGTCCCAGGTGGTCCCTGTATCAAAGATAGTCGCCGGGATAGAGCATTCTCTATTGCAACTTTCTGGCTGTCGTCAAGTGTCATAGAATCTAGATTCACTGGATGGCGCTTTTCTCCACGAATTTCAGGTGACATCTCGGCGGAAGCACCCATATCATGAGGTTGGCATAATAGTAGGTCTCGAAGTACAGTTCCCCCATCCCCTTCGGTTGAATGGAATGACACCAAGGCGTCATGCATTCGGTCATGTGCAACCCTGTTAGCGCCTCTATCTAATCTCCAAGATCCTTTTTTTAAGTCGCTTGGCTTTTCTTTTACAACGACTCTTATGCGTTTTTTATTTCTATCTAAAACTACGCCTTCAATTACCTTTTCGCCCCAAGGGCGCGCACGTGAAATGATCACCATATCGCCATGCCCAAATCGATGGAATGGTAGTTGTGTGCCGCTACGGCTCTCAAAGGAAATTATCGGCTCGCCAAAAAACCGGCCTGAAGTTTTGGCCATCAAATCAAAAAGTGCCAACCCCGCCATTACCATTCGTTGTTTACTCCACTCTTTCCACCGCTTTTGTACCTGAGAAAGTTCATCTTCAAGTTCAATTTCTATCAGCTTCGTAAAGCATTCAAAGTGGTCTTGTGAACGTTGCCATTTACTTTCATGCTCAACCATTTTTGATGAGGATTTAGAAGAACGGGTATTCATTCTACGAACACCGCCTTTCTCGCCCATACCGATTGCGTCAGGTTGCTGGTATAGCATGCTGTCGGTGGTCGCGGAGAGGTGAGGCTTAAGGAGGAAATGTTACGCCCGACTATTGTTGATGGCCATGTTTAGGCGGAAGTCGAAGAATGAAGTAGAGGGCAATGTATGCCCCTACTGCGATTTCGTCAACCCTGAGGGTGAAACTGTTTGTAATCAATGCTATTACGAACTAGATAAATCGGCCCGAGAGCAAGGTGAACCTGTATCTCAAGAGGTTTCAAGTGATATTTTTGATGAATTAATGTCTGAAGAAGACGATGATTCTTGGGAAGAAGGAGAGGCTTTGGAAGTAATATTGGCTGTCGATGAAGCCCCTTTAGAAGTAGAGCAGTATGAATCAACTGACTTTGATACTGAGGAGGAAGAAAAGGTTGATTTTTTACCATCTCGTTCACCAGAATTAACCGAAACAAAGACCCATGAGCATGTTGAGATAACCCAGGATGATATAGGGCCTATGCCAACACAAGAAGTGCCTAGATTGGAATTCAATGAGGACCCTCTGGCTGAAGTTGCAGAACCGGTTCATACCGGAAAAGGTTCGGTATATTCGCCTTCAAATGCTAAAATGGACGAAGATTTGACGGGCCATGTCGGTGGAGAAGAATCTGCATCTATCCAATCTGATGACTTTTATGAATCTAAAATTAAACTAACAGCAATGGATGCTCCGCCTCCTCCCGATATTCAACCTGCAGTACAAGTCGAAGTAGAAAAGGCCCCTGCACCAACTCCAGAAATGGTTCTACCTGAGTTGCCCGATATTGATGAAGTCCCTGATGTTGAAACTGCCGAGCCAGCAGAAGAAGTAATTGTTGAAACCCCTGCGCCTCCGATTCATGAAGACACTAGATTCTGGCCTTGGCCGGCAGGTGAAGTGTGGGACCCCAGAACAATTCACAGCGAAGTTGTTAGAGCTTTAGAATTATCAAAAGCCGGTAAAAATGACGACGCTGAGGCTACAATAGACCTTCTAGGACCTCATCTTTCTGAGCAAAATATCGATTTGTTGTATCACGTTGGCATGGTCTTGAAGTCGATAGGGCGTGAAGAACAGGTGGCTTGGATGCTCGAGCGTGCACATTCTATGATGCCGGAAAACGAACATGTAGTCTCGGCATTAGCCCACCTCAAAGTATAGGGGGATTCTGATTGAATACGCCTGAACTAGAAGTTAACGAAAAGGTCGTACTACGGCCTGTTACTCGGAGAATTCTTCCTGAAGTTATGGAGGCTTATACCGAAGACCCCGAGTCCGCCAAGGCCGCTTTACCATGGCTGACAGATGGTACTGAAGCACATAGACAGATTACAGATTTGATGATTGATTTGGAGATGCACAAGAGTGGCGAAACTGTACATTTCTGGGCCATACATTCTAAAGAAAATAATTCATTTGTAGGCATGATAGGATTAGGTGACGAATTACAGTTGGCTGCTTCTGCTTACAATCTAGGGTATTGGGTAAGACAGAATTGGCGGCGTAAAGGAATTGCTTTGAGTTGTGTTGATGCAATTTTTTCCTGGTTGAAAAATCGAACTACTCAGGCTTTGATCGAAATTACTGTTCATCCACATAATGAATCTGGACTTGCCACTTGCCGCTCGATATGTGAAAAATGGGGTGGTCTGGCAATTTCCGATTATGTAGCGATTGAAATTGGAGGACGAACAATTCCACACATCTTGCATTTGGTCCAATTAGACCGTGGTGATACTGAGTGAAACCTGTTTGGTTGACCGTAGATACCGATGATATCAGGCATCTGCCAATAGAGCAAGGGCATCCGACTAGATCGAAGGGCGTATCACACTCTGGATGTTCGGAACAACTCCTAACCGCTATGGGAAATTTTTCAACTTGGGTAGATAATAATCATGTGACATTAACTATTTTTGTAATTGCAGATCAATTAGAAGATGAATTATTTCAAAATTGGTTAAAGGATCTTTTACTAAAGCACCCTCAAATTACCGTTGGTTGTCATGGTTTAACACATCGAAGTTGGTCTGCTTGGCCGGAAGATTCCGATTCTTTTTTAGCTGCTATAGTTGAAGCAGATATTCGATTACATGATTTTGCAGGAGACCAATGGCGCCCTTGGTTTAGAGCGCCAGCAGGTTATATCGCTCCATGGATGGCACCAGTAATTGCCAAAGCTGGATTCGAATTAGATTCCTCTGTCAATAGATCTTGGTTAACTCGAAAAAAGGCCGGATCTTGGAAAGACTGGGGCGCTGTTATCAAAGCATTGAAAGATGCCGGTTTAGAATCAAAACCATGGTTGACAAAATGGGGACTTCCTACATGTGGCCCAGCATTATCTATTCCTTTTTTGGCTTGGAATGCACGCAGAGCATGGTCTAAATTGGGCCCTGCTGTAGGGCCTGAAGATGCAGAAGAAACAGTGTATTGGCATTTACTAGACCACAATCGCAAAAATGGAAAATGGAAACCCCCGCTCACACTCGCTTGAAGACTCTCCATTCCCCTCCGCCATTCAGAAAGTCAACTTCTCCTGAATCGTATAATTCCCAGCCATTCGGATTGTCTTCTATTTCAGGAGCAAGCACTAACCAATCGATATGAGATAAATCTTCATTCAATTCATTATTCCAACTAGATACATCGCTCCTCCAGTAACCTGTGATATTATTTTCATCAGCATCCAATGGGTCATGAAAGGTATACAACCAATGCATTGCTAATGTTGGTTCACTAACGAATAAAAAGTCTTGATTATCTTGAATGTCCATAGATTTTGCAGCATCATCTGTCCACATTGTTTGGCCATGTAGGCCTGCTAAAAGAGAGAAAGGTAAAATCAAAAGAATACCAAAAAAGACTTTTTTGCTTTGCCAATCGATCTCTCCATTTACTTGTTTAACCAACATATAGGCTGGGATTATTAGCAATGTAATGTATCTTCCATTATTTCCCATGATCGCCATGTGCCATGGCCATGAAGAGCCCCAGAGTATTGATTCGTAAGTCCAAAGGACTGCCACATACATCATTATGACTCCTGAAAATCCTCCGATTAAGAATGATAATTCGCCAGCCAAACGGTCTTCACTGGTTGCCATTTTTTGCCAAGTTGATTTTGCAAATGGCCAAATTACCATAGCAAATACTCCGTAAATGATTGCTGTATCAAGTAAAGCAAATGGGATAGAGAATAGGAAACGACCTGTTTCTTCAGTAATTATTGAATGGGTTCCCATCTGTAATATTCCAAGTAATAATATCAATCCAGCACCTAATGAAAAACCTAATCCAAGCATCATTCTTGGTCTTAGTAATCGAATTGGAATTATACAAGAGCAGCCCAATAGTATAATCAATGAAATTGTTGGAATTAATAGAGAATCTGAAGGTGAGGGGTTTTTCATAAGCAAAATAACAACAAATGGTAGTCCAGCAAAGGATTTTATTAACCAGTTTTCTCTCATTTTGTTAGACAAATAAAGCATTGTTACCACCATGCCCATCAGTACTGCAATCGCCGGCTCATCATACCCTTTTCCAACCGAAAATATCATTGCAGGATTGAGAAGGACTAAGCCGGCAAAGCGTTTGTCAACGAGTAGTGCCATTGCGGCTAATATTGCAATACAAAAGCCTGCCATCGCTTTACCAGAAGTTGTAATTGGTTTTACAGAAAATATTGTTGCATCATCAGGGTCTGAGGCATTTGGGTTCTCTAATCGAACATCCCCCCAATCGAGAGAATATCCTTCTTCAACTTCAACATAAGATGACTTAACATGATAATCAAGGCCGTTATCACTTACGATTAATGCAAGTAAATTAAGGGCGATTCCCAAAAATAATACGCTTTTCCAGAAGAGGTCTTGATTGTTTTCAAACCACTTCATGATTGGCCCAACAAACCGTTTAATTCAATCCTTTTGCCCCTATCAGGCAGATATGGGCGGAGTTTTAGAGGGAATCAATGTTCTCGACCTATCACGTATTCTTGCTGGGCCATACTGCACTCAAATGCTCGCTGACCTAGGTGCTAATGTTACCAAGATAGAGGCTCCATGGGGGGATGATACACGCGGATGGGGTCCGCCGTTTTTAGAAAATGGCGTTGCAGCATACCATTTATCTTGTAATAGTGGAAAAAAAATAATTAATCTAAATTTGAAAGAAGATAGAGAAATCGTTCAACAAATGATTACCAAAAGTGATGTGGTTGTTGAGAACTTCAGGCCCGGGCAACTTGAAAGATTGATTGGACCGATTAGTTCTGAAGTAATCGTTTGCTCAATTACGGGCTTTGGACAAACCGGACCGCGTTCACAAGAACCGGGTTATGATTTGGCTTTACAGGCGATGAGTGGCATTATGTCGGTGACCGGGGAACCAGATGGTGGGCCGGTGAAAGTAGGTGTTGCTTGGATAGATGTAATCACTGGTTTGTATGCGAGTAATGCGATACTAGCGGCACTATTCCATAAGCAAAAAACTGGTAATTCTCAAAAAATCGATATTTCACTTTGGGATTGTGCTATTGCTTCTTTAGTTAATCAGGCTCAGAATTTCCTGATAGGGGGAGAAGACCCTCCGCTCTTAGGTTCTGGACATCCTAATCTTGTACCATATCAAGCGTTTGAAGCCAAGGATGGCTGGCTTGTAATAGCTGTTGGTTCAGATAATCAATGGGCGAATTTATGTCGTGAATTTGACATTGAGAATATTTGGCCAACCAATGCCGAAAGGATTGCAGGAAGAAAAGAGGTTGTTTCAGTCATTCAACAAAAGGTTTCACAATTGAGGCGTTTGGAAGTCATTGCTTCGCTTGAGGGAATTCCCATATCGCCTATCAATAAGATTTCAGAGGCTTTAGCTGATAAACAGAGTGTATCAAGAGGTGTAATCTGGGAGGTAAATGGTTTGCCAACTCTTGCAAGCCCGCTTCGATTTATGTCCCTAACGCCTGCTCAAAAAGAGAATAGAGAAGTTTGACCACCGGTTCTAACAAGACCTGCACTACCTAATTGTTCGATTGCATTTTCAAAGCGCTTTTCGGAAAATTGGCGATCTTCTACCAGAAATTTTCGCAAGCCTTCGACATCAACTTCGCCTTGCTGTAAATCTGAATCTGCAATTTCTGTAACAGGATGATTGATGAAAATCTCTCTGATTTCATCTAACCTTGAGGGTATTTCCTTATCCTTCGCTTCGCATATCGCTTCGATTGTTGAAAATTCTTTAATCAGTTTTAACCCAGTTTTCGGACCAATTCCCTTTATCCCAGGGTGAAAGTCTGTTCCGATCATTATGGCTAGGTCGACTAATTGCTCCCTTGTTAATTCGTTTTGCTCTAACAATTTGTCCAGTTCGATTTTTTGTGCACGGATAATTCTACCCATTCTTTTGCTACCGTCGCTGGTAAGATTCCTAACTAGTACAGGAGCTCCATATAGCAAGGCATCCCAATCTTGCGTAGCGACAACGTCTAATTGGCCATTAGCCGCCATAACCGCAGCTTGTGCTTCCCCCTCGGCTTTTGCACGGAATGCCGGAATTCCCATCAGATGCAGCATTTCCATACTTTCTTCAACCATTTCAGGAGTATATTTTACACAACGCTGAGCCATCTTTTGGGCTGTTGCGAAATCGCCAATTTCCAATGCTGCTTTCCATTCAACTTCAGCCTTTTCTCTACGAGCGCGACGAATGTCCATCTCTTCTTTCTTCAATTCAGGATGTGTTCCATCAAAAATAAAGACGGGCTTTACCCCCTTCGCTAGTAGTGTGCTAGCCCGCGCTAAAAATCCCATCAAATGGGCTACGACTTTGCCGTTATCTGCTCGAAGTGGACCTCCGTCTCCCGTCGGAGAACGATCTCTTATTGTTGTCAAAAATTGGAAGGCAAGAAGGAAGGAATCAATTCCTACGCGCTTTCCAGCCATTGCAGACATATTGGTATCTTCAGCATCGGCTAAGTCGCGTAGATTGCAGCCCATGGCCCTGCGTTGGCGCCGAAGGTGAAAAGCCTCTCGTAATAGCGAAGGCGTGAAATGAACCAAACAAGAGGACCAGGTATGGCAGAGGCGATTATAGCGCTGAGAGGCTGGCATCCAGCTGTTTCGCGGGCCGAAGTCATTGCTATGTTCCCCGATAGTAGTATCGAAAGAACACAAGGGCGACGTCTACTCAAAATGATAGGCGAGGCTGACTATTCGGTTACAGAATTTCTTTCTGGTACTGAGGCAATCTTAACCGGTGGGGGAATTGCAGATTGGCATTCCCTTTCTTCTCTAATGGAAAAAATTGATTTTGTTGCGAAGCCAGATATGAAAGTGGAATGTTGGAGGCATGGAGGAAAAATTGCTAATACTTCTACCCAGAAAATTTCACAAAATATTGGAGGTTTATTCAATGAAGCAGGGGCTACCATTGATTTAGAAAATCCGCAACATCGTTTTGGAGTGGTTTTGGATGCCGAATCGGGACTCGTAGCGTGGGGCTGGATGGAAGGTGACGGTCCCGGTTCACAAGGTTGGTCTGCTATGCGAGCGAATAATCGTCCTTTTTTCAAACCGATTAGTTTGGAGCCAAGATTGGCAAGAGCAGTTGTTAATATTGCTGCAGGAACTGGGCAGAATTATGTTGTAGATCCGATGTGCGGGACAGGGGGATTATTGATTGAATCAGCATTATGCAATCGGCCAACATTTGGCATAGATGTCGACCCAGAAATGGTAGAGGGGGCAAAGAAAAATATTGAATGGGCAGGGGTTGATGTTGAGATTCAAAGAGCAGACGCAACTACTTTCCAGATAGGAGAAGAAGTGAGTGGAGTGGTGCTAGACCCCCCTTATGGAAGGAATTCCCAGGGGACTTTGGACCATGATGTGCTATTGTCTAGAACACTAAAAAACATTAGAAATCAAGTAAAAACGGGATGTCGTTTTGTTATGATAATGCCCACCTCTCCAGAGCTAGTAGATTTGGATGAGGAAATAAAAACCGATGAATTCTTGGAATTGTTTGAAGATAGTGGGTGGGTGATAAATTCAAGATTTTGTATTCCAATTCACAGTAGTTTAGCGCGGCAGTTGATCATAGCAACTGCTGACAAATGATTAATTAGACAATGTTTTACACTCAATTGGTTCTGGAACGCATACAATAATTCTAGAAAACGAATGAATACAGCATATGATTTCCCATTTGATTATAGGGTAGCCTTTAGCATCAGTAAATGATACTCTTGCAAATGTCGCCTTTCGAATTCGTTACCATTTTCTGTTCATTGATTCTTGGTTTGGCTCTTACACATATTTTTAGAGCAGTATCAGACCTTTACGAAATTCGTGAACGTGTCAAGACTTACTGGCTCAATTCGCTATGGGTTGTGACAGTTGGTATGTGGACGATTTACCAATGGTGGGGGCTTTGGGCTCTTTCCCTAGACCTTGAGTCATGGTATTATGCACAATATTGGTTCCTTGTGATCAACTTATCATCGATTTATTTCTTTACAACTTTAGTTTTACCTAAAGCTACGGATGAAGGGTTAATAGATTTAGAAAATCATTATTTTTCAGTTCATAAAGCATTCTTCTCAATAGTTGCATTCTCTCTTTTCAGTTCTGTTGTGGTAAATTATTCACTGTTTGGAAAACCGATGATTGGTCCTATGACAATCATGCCTTCAATCGTAGGACTTCTCGCAGTAGGTGCTGCTTTTACCGAGTCTGCTTCATATCACAAATTCATTGGGGTTTTCATGTTCATAATGTTCATTGCATTCCAATTATTAGATCATGTAAAAATCGAGTTCGCTGTTTAATGAATTGTCATGACTCAAAGGGTACTTCCTTTTTTTCTATATTTTTGTCTAAGTCCACAGATTAAGGGCGCCTTCTGCTTATGAGAATCTGTGCCACTTTGTTGTGTTAACCGAAGGTTTGGTTAAATTAGACAATTTGGACTTAATCATGACGGGCCCATTCGAATCTCCGGATGATTTCGAATCTCGCGTTGCCAAGATGATGGAAGAGAAAATGGCGAGGTTGGCTAAAATGCTAGATGAAGATTATAAAATTGTAGTTTGGTGGAAAGATGCAGATGGTAAAGTCCAAGATGAATATGCTTGTGGAGACACTCCAGAAGAAGTTGTAAATTTTATGAGAAGTAGAAGTTGGATTGAAGAAGAAAATAAAGATTCTCAAAAATATATGTCCGGTGTCCAATCAAGAAATTTACTGGACGAAGATTTTCTGTTTTATGATGAAGAATCTTTTCTTCATGGTTTAGTTAAAATTGGCAAACTACACATCCAAAAATGGGACTGGGAGCCTTAATGGAGATCAATGTTGTTTTGAACTAGGATTTTGCTTCATGGATAAAAACATCCACATCAATCCCATAAAGGAGATTGTTGCAGCTACAAGAACTGGTTGAGTACTCGGTTCCGTTGCTGACAATTTAGATTCAACTACCTCGCAAATTGTGTCATCGATCTCATCATGCGTTTCATCGTGTATGTCCTGTTGAATACAAACCGACCCGCTAATAGTTTCGGTCAGTGTATCATTGACATACTTCATGAAGGTGATTTCCCAATGTCCTGCTGCACCTCTTTGATTGAACGTGAAATCAAATCGTGTTTCACATGATTCATCCAACTTTTCTGTTTGATTCTCATTCAATTCACATTCGTATTGTAATACCGGGGATTGAAGCATAAGGCCATCCTTTTCTAATTCAACAATCAATGTAGCATTTTCTGTGGAGTCTTTCATCCAAAACCATGCTGAGTCCCCTTCTTTCATAGAGTCGTCTGGAATATCTGCTGGATAGACTCCTGAGGAATTAACCATCACCGTGTACTCTTTCAATTCGTGCCCACTTACTGGAGCCACAAACATCAGAATGACAAGTGCCAAAATCAATTTCCGCATACAGATGCTACAGGGCTATTGAATAAATACAATACGGATGAAGTTGTGCCGGCAACATGGGCAGCAAACTAGCATCGTTAGGAATGTTCGCAATTTTATTCAGTGCCTCACTGCTTAATGGATGCCTTTCAATGGATGATGCTGAAGAGGAAGAAAAAAAGATTCCCGAGATTTTTTCTGCTGGCGACCCTTTATTCCAAGGAGAAGACCATGACCACATGAATGCTAGTCATCACCGAGTGGGAACTGATAATATTGAACAGCTTGCATTCAATCCTTTGACAACACCTGGTAATGCTGAAGTCTCCGTAGCGCGTTCACCAGACGGTAAGGTCTACACTTACCAAGCAGGATGGAATGACATGCATATTGTCGATGTCACCAATGCCTCTGACCCTCAAGTAGTGGGTGTATATCATGACCCGAATACACAGGTGCTCGATGTGAAGTACTTGGAATATAATGGAGATGAATATGTTATTCTACAAAATCAATTGATCGACCCTGGCTATTCAGATCCAAACGTTGGAGAATGGAGCGATCCCATTCAAGTTTCAGTTACCTTAATTGATGTTACAGACAAAACAAATCCAACGTACGTTGATTCATGGTATGATGCAGACCACCCAAGTGGGCCCCACAATTTGTATCCACATATGATTGATAATGAATGGTATATATTTGTTGCAAATCCAGATTATGAACAATGTAATTCCGCCATCGGTGAAGCTTGTGGAGGTGTGACGATTGCTCACCTCAACCTACAGGGAAGTGCTTCAAGAGTTCTTCCTGGTGTACCTGCATCTGGGCAGGGGCATACTATCATCAAAGTTGGAGAATACGAAGTTGCTTGGGAGACAACTAGAGGCGGCTGGATATACATTCATGATATGACTGTCCAGAAATGGCCTGGTGAGGACCAGAACGACCCGCGCTATGGACGAACCTTTGTGTACGGCTCTTATTGGGAAGCAGGTCTTCGAATCGGTGATGTTACAGACGTCCCTCACCCAACGAATTCTCCGGAGTTATATCTTCCAATGGCCACTCTATGCAAAGCCGGTCTAGGCAATCCGCTAATGTGTAGATGGAGAGCCCCGGAAGTCGGTGCTTGGATGGATTTCCTTGACTTAGACGATGATGGTCAACCTGACAGTGGAACCACTGGTAATGAAAACGGTGGACGTGTGTCATATATCCACTATGCTGAGCCATTTCCAACAATGCTCGATGTATCTCATCTTGGCCTGGGTGAAGAGCCTCGACATTACGTCTCAGCAGCAGTTGAATGTATTGATGTTGCAGTAGGAACCGGGATTGTATATCTATTGGACACCACGGAATATTCCAGCGAAAATGGGAACTTCAGGTTTGAAATTACAATGACGAGAGATTGGGAGATTCCGTATGCTCAAGATCATTGTTTTGGGTCGAGTTGTGAACTAGACCCCAATGCTGACGAGTGGTTGTTGTTTAGCCCACATAACTTCGATAGTGGATATTTCGAGACAACAGAAGAAACCGACCAATCACACGGAGGTACATGGGATGGAAGGCTATACATTTCGCATTATCACGCAGGATTATGGATCGTTGACATGGAAACATTGATCGCGCCAGAATCGACTGACCGAGTTGACATTCATTTCGAAGCAACTGTTGGCTATTATTTGCCTTCAGGAGATGTTGATGGCACTCCGCTTGAGAGCGATTACTATGATTTCGGGTGGGTCCCATTCCTTTGGGCTGTTGAATTCCATGAAGGCATAATCTATGCCTCTTGTATCTCAACAGGACTGTATATTTTACAACTAGATGTTGATGAGCCTTTCCACGGTATGCCGGTTTGATTAAGAGGCAAATAAGGAACAAAGAATAACCAAAATTTCAACTCTAGCTCTCGTAAATTATTGAGACTGATTGGTTGATACTGATGGAGTCTTGGCCTTCATCGTAATTTATTCTTAATTCGTGTATCCCATATGTGTTGAAATGGATTGTGTTCCAAAATTCTGCCTCGCCGTCTTCTACCTGTCCGCTTCTACTTTGACAGATGTCATCTAGTTCATCTGCTATGCTCCAAGTAAATTCTACAGATTGGCCACCGCCGCTAATATCATTGATTAAACTTGGATTTTCTACCGTCGAATTAACTTCAATCATTAGAGCATGTTGACCACCGTTACTTGGAGTTGGGTCAAAAACCAGAGTCAGAGGATTGTTAGTATTCGTCTCAACCCATTCTATTCTTAATTCAATACGTACGGATATTGTAAGGTTTTTTTGTTCGCCGTTTTCATCGATTGCATAAGCGGTGAGATTGTAAATTCCATGATTTGAAAATTCTACAGATACAGATGTTGCTGAGTTGGCATTTACAGTAGTTGGAGAACTTCCATCCATCTTATCCAAACCGTAGGTAACCAATTTGTTATCAGCGGTGGTTTGAGAAAAATCAAAATCGAGTGTTACTTTAGAGGTCGAGATTAATTCGCCGTTAGAATATGATTCTACGACTGTTCCATTATTTAGTTCATAATTAACTAAAAGGTCTATTTTCTCACCTGTCGGTTCATTGGATAAACATCCAGAGAAACTGGCTGAAAAAAACAGAATCAGAATAAATGTGGTTCTGACCTGTCCCATGTTGTTCGCTAGATTTTAGTTAATATAAAATTACAACCAATCAATGTATTAAGCGGTTATCTGCTCTAATACAGGATTTGAAAGATATGTTAAAACCTAGCCTCAAGAGAAACTCGTGCGTGTTGCTTATTGATCAGATACAACGCATACTATTGTAATCTATTTTTTCATCTCTATTTTTTTAGAGAATTGTAAAGAGATATATCGAGTTTATTCTTGTCGTGAATTGCCAAATCTTCGGGGGGCATGTGCTTGACTTTTCGCAGGTAATTGATTAGACGCTTTAGGCGGATTTTACGTAGTAAGTGAAATGCTGTGGTTTTACTTCCAAAGGTAGGATGTGTTGTATCTGATTCTTTGTTCCATCCCAAATCATCTAATGCATCCATGCCTGTCTCTGCAATGATTATATTATCGAATAGTGCAATATTTTCCTTAGCTAATTCTAAATCAGAAGTACCAATTTTTTTAGCAAGGTCATGATTCCTTGAAAATATACGAGTATAATATTCAGGTGAAGAATAGAGGTTTCCTTCATTGATATATTGTGCATAATTTGAAGAATTAGTCCACATCCAATAGTGGTCATAATTATAATTTGAAATCAGGCGATTGATTGGATCTCTTAGACAGGTGAGTAGGCTTACTCTAGGGTCTTTAGCGAGTGTTGAAAAATCTGGACCGCCCCATTCAGTAGCGACGAAAGTTACGCCTTTCTTCTCGCAGTTATCGATGAAATCTGTGAGTTGATTACTATCCATTTCCCAAAGAGGAATTACTCCCTCATCGTTACACGGATTGCCATTTTCATGTTTGGGATAAAGTACCTCGCCATTGGCCATCGCCCTACGGATTACATAGGTACCTGCTGCTTTGTGCAGATGTTGAAACCATACTAAGCGGTAGGCTGCCATTGATTGCGGCTCGCAGATGCTAGTCTTCACGGTTCCGCAGTAAAATGTGGGCTAATAGGGGAAAGGGACTTGGATGACCTCCTGCGCCCCTTACATCATGGGAGACGTGCGTATCGAAGCCGACACCATGGGTGAATTGGAAGTACCTGCAGACAAATATTACGGTTGCCAAACCGCAAGGTCACTGATTAATTTTGATATTGGCGACGATGTTATGCCGCGCGAAGTGATTCGTGCATTCGGCATACTGAAGCAGGCAGCAGCAGCAGTTAACAGTGATTTAGGGCAATTAGATTCTACAGTCGCACAATTGATTATCGCCGCTGCTGAAGAAGTTATCAATGGGGATTTAGATGCCCATTTTCCATTAAGAATATGGCAAACTGGGTCTGGAACTCAATCCAATATGAATTCGAATGAAGTTATTGCTAACCGCGCTATTGAAATGGCTGGCGGGGTTTTGGGTTCTAAGACACCGGTTCATCCTAATGATCATGTAAATCGTGCACAGTCTTCGAACGATACTTTTCCTACTGCTATGCATATTGCTGCAGCTGAAACCTTTGTTCACAATTTATTACCCAATCTAGAGGATATGCGAAATGCTTTGTCTGCAAAAGCAGAAGAATGGGCTGGAGTAGTTAAAATTGGCAGAACACATTTGATGGATGCTGTTCCCTTAACGCTTGGTCAAGAAGTAAGCGGGTGGGTTGCTCAATTAGATGCAAATATTTCAAGAATTAAATCAGCATTAGCCGGCCTATACGAATTAGCACTTGGTGGAACTGCAGTTGGAACTGGACTAAACACTCATCCTGAATTTGCAGATAGAGTTGCTAGTTCGATTGCAGAAAAAACAGGGCTATCATTTGTTTCTGCACAAAATAAATTCGCACAATTGGCAGCTCATGATGCTATAGTGGCGGCTAGTGGAGCATTAAACACATTAGCGGTTAGTTTGATGAAAATTGCAAATGATATACGGTGGCTAGGGTCTGGCCCGAGATGTGGTTTAGGAGAATTGTCACTACCGGCTAATGAGCCGGGATCATCCATAATGCCGGGTAAAGTAAACCCTACTCAAGCAGAAGCGATGACGATGGTATGTTGCCAGGTAATGGGTAACCATACTGCGATTACGATTGGCGGTAGCCAAGGTAATTTTGAATTGAA
>Ga0066836_10000644_pt1 | contig 17237 bp, 15 predicted proteins | sample ETNtaG_18_FD_71568 | JGI IMG/M metagenome (GOLD analysis project Ga0066836, IMG submission 71568) | Marine microbial and viral communities from oxygen minimum zone, Eastern Pacific Ocean - ETNP201302SV91 | ecosystem: Environmental > Aquatic > Marine > Oceanic | place: Pacific Ocean: Eastern... | reverse complement strand
GTATTTGCCGTTACACCATATTTTCCAAGATCTTTACCTACTACTTTGGTAAAACCCGCTATCCCTGATTTGGCTGCGGCGTAATTAGATTGCCCAGGATTTCCAAATAATCCTGAACCAGAAGAAAAAGTTATTATTCGTCCAGATTTCTGAGCTCTAAAAATAGGAGCTGCATGTCTTACAACTGAAAAAGTGCCTGTTAAATGAACATCAATTACATCATGCCATTCTTCTTCTGTCATATTAAATATCATTCTGTCACGTAAAATTCCTGCTACTGTTACTACAATATCTAATCTCCCAAATGAATCTATTGCATCTTGAACAATTTCTTGTCCTGACTCAAATGACGCTACTGAAGATTTATTTGCTTTAGCCTCTCCACCAGCTTTGATTATACCCTCTACCACTTCATCCGCTAAGGAAGCATTTTCAACATTCCCATCTAGAGTTAAACCTGGATCTACTACTAAAATTTTTGCTCCATGTGCAGCTAAATCTTCAGCCACTGCTCTGCCTATGCCTTGTCCAGAACCTGTTACTATTGCTACTTTTTCTTTTAAAATTTCAGACATTTTTAACCTCTTTTATTATTTATTATCATTTCATTGGCAATTCTATTAAAGCTGAAGAAGGGGTAGTTATTTGTCCTTCAGCATTTTCTAAGCTTAAGTCAATTTCAACAAAACCAATTGACTTGTCAATATATTTGTTAGTAATTTTCCCGTAATATTTTAAATCTTCATATGGGAAATCAACTCCTCTATATGATACATTAAACTTCTTTAGTCTCCCCTTTAATCCAACAAATTCAATCATAAGTTGAGCTAACCAAGCACTTTTTAATGCCCCGTGAATTATTATTCCTTTATGTCCAGCTTTTTTTGCAACTTCATCATCATAATGAAACTCATTAAAATCTTGAGAAGCACCAGCATACATAACTAATTGTTTTCTATCAATATTTATTATTTTTGGTCCAATTATTTGACCAATTTTAACATCTTGAAAATATATTTGTTTTCTTGTTTTCATAGATTATTAACTAAGGAAAGTCTTTTCTCCTTTACCGTAGTAAATAGTAGTTATTTCTTGTTCAGTAACTACTATTTTGTTTTGGTTTGTATAAGTTGTAAGGGAAATTTTGAACATCATTTCCCCCATACTGCCTGATTTAATAAATAAATCTTTTAATTGAGATACTACTGTTATTTCATCTCCAACAAAAATCTTCTCATAAAAAATATATGATGAACCTCCATCAACTAAATTTGAAAAAGGGTCAGGAAATATTTTATTTAATTTATTAGGTTTAAATAATCGAATAAATGTTGGTGGTGCGACTAGTCTTCCTGTATTTTCAATGGCAAATGCTTCATCAAAATATATTGGATTATTGTCTCCAATAGCAGATGCAAAATGTTCAATTGAATGCTTCTCAACTATATATGTTTTGGGCTCTGTTTTAAGCCCTATGAAAGATTTCATTTCATCTGTTATTGTATCTTTTGCAGGCATTATTTTTGGTTTTTATTTTTGAATTCAAATATAAAAGATGTAACGGAAGAAGACAATAGAAAAGTAGCACTTATGAGATAAAAAAATGCATAATTTCCTACAAGGTTAAACATTCCTATTTCAAAATAAAAAAGCAATATAGACCCAATAAATAAAGTTATAGGAATATAATAAGTTGAAACATTTTTTCTTCGGCTTGAATATAGACATACTAGTCCAATTAAAAAAGGAACAAACAAAGGGAATATAACTTTTGAAGAATGAATTTCTAATAAAGTTTTGGAATTTTCAAATTTAATAAAAAGCAGAACAAAACCTGAAAGAAAACTTGTAATTAAAGATAAATAAATAAAAGCCTTAATAATTCTTAAAAATCTAAATTCCATAATAATCTTCTAAATCTCGTGCTTCTTCAGGAGATGAAATAGTAATCGGAGCTTTTTCTTTAAGTATTTTTTTCATCCCATAGGGAGAATTGAATTTTATTGATAATTCAATATCATTAGTCAAAAGCCTATAAGATATTAATTTACCTATACCAAAATGAGTATGAGTTACTTTATCTCCTAAAGAAAAATCTATATCTATATCTTTTTGGTTTTCAATAAGGGTTTTATTTGGATTTTTTTCAAAAGTTTTTTTCCATGAATCTTCATATTTTTGGTATTTTGATTTTTTGATAAGAATTGATTTTGGAATTTCATCTAAAAATCTTGATTGAATAGCATTATCATATATACCTTGAAATCTTCTTCTACTAGATGAAGATAAAAACAAATTTTCCTTAGCTCTTGTTATTCCAACATAACAAAGCCTTCTTTCTTCTTCTAACTCTTCTTCTGATTCCATAGACCTTGAATGTGGCAATAAGCCTTCTTCCATTCCTACTATAAATACATTTTTGTATTCTAATCCTTTTGCCTGATGAAGGGTTATAAGAGTTATAGCCTCTTCTGACTCATCAATGGAATCTACATTAGAATTTAATGAAGAATTTTCTATAAAATCAATTAAAGATTCACTGTTTCCTTCTTCTGAATTTTCTGAAAATTCTTCAGCTGAATATTTCAACTCATTAATATTTTCTAATCTTTCTATGCCATCTTCATCATTTTTAAGATAATCATCATAATTAGTAATTGAAATAATCGTATTAATGAGCTCATGTGGTTCTTGTATTGAAACTTGAGCTTTTAACTTCTCGTAAATAATCATAAAATCTTTTATAGAATCAAAGGCTCTTTTAGATAAAAAACCGTTTTCATCATTAGTGTTAATACTTTCTTGTAAAAAAGTAATGTAGCTCTGTTCAGAATTATTTTTTTCAATCAATATTTTATTGATAGTTCTCATTCCTATTCCCCTTGGAGGGCAATTTACAATTCTTTCAAAAGCAGCATCGTCATTAGGATTAATTAGTATTTTGCAATAAGCTAAAATATCCTTTATTTCTTTCCTATCATAAAACCGAACTCCTCCGACTAATCTATATTTCAGACCTATAGAATTTAAAGCTACTTCAAAAACTCTACTTTGAGCATTTACTCGATACATAACTGCAAAATCATTGGAAGAATCTTTTTTTTCAATCAATTTAGATATTTCAGAAGCTACAGATATCGCTTCTTCTTCTTCGTCAGAGTAAGAATTAAATTTGATTAAGTTTCCATCTTTATTTTTTGTCCATAATTTTCTTTTGAATCTATTTGTGTTATTTGAAATTATTGAATCAGCAGCTTCTAAAATAGGTTGTGTAGATCTATAGCTTTCATCAAGATTTACTACTAAACAATCTTTATACTTTTTTTTGAATTCAAGAATATTTGTTGGGACAGCATGACGCCAAGAATAAATAGATTGATCTGGATCGCCAACAACAGATATAGATTTTTCTTTATTAGTTAATAAATCTGAAATTTGAAATTGCAAAGGATTAGTATCTTGAAATTCATCAATTATAACTTGCTTATATCTGTTAGACCATTTATTTCTAACATCTATATTTTCTGACAAAATATTTTTTGTTTTCAATAATAAATCGTCAAAATCACACGCATTTGAAGTATTAAGAACCTCTTCATATCTTGTATATACTCTTGAGACTATTTCTTCAAAATAACTATTTGCATTCTTATTATAATTTGATGTCGAAATGTCTAAATTTTTAGATTTAGATATTTCTGAAATTACTACTTTGGGGTTATTTTTCTTTACATTTAAATCTAATTCTTCAAAAATATTTTTTACCACTCTTAGTTGATCAGAATCATCATAAATTGAAAAAGCCCTATCCAATCCATCAAAATGACCTTCAATTCTTAAAAAATATGAGGCAAAACCATGGAAAGTTTTGACTACTGCATTTGAAGTGTTAGGTAAAAAAAACTTTGTCCTATTCATCAGTTCCTTTGCTGCTTTATTAGTAAAAGTAACAGCTAAAATTTCGTATGGATTTACATTAAAATTATTTATAAGCCAGGGAATCCTATGAGACATAACTCTTGTTTTCCCAGAACCAGGCCCTGCAATAATTAAAAGTGGTTTCAAAGGATGAATAACTGCTTCTTTTTGTTTTTCTGATAACCCTTCAAGTATTTTATGGTTTATATCTGCCATATTATTTATTTGGTAATAGGCATTGAAAAAATTTCAAATAAAGAATCAAAATCCATATTTTCCAATAAAATTTGGTTAGAGGATTTTATTTTTTCCATAGAATCAAACTCAAATGTTTTTATAATTTCAGACAATTTATCAATTGTTTCCATAGTATTATCATTGACTATAGCTATAGGAATATCAAATTTTTTGGCTTCATTTCTTACATATTCTACTGGTGTTTTTGCAGAAGTAGCTATGATTAGATTTACAGTTCCAGATTGTATGGCTGAAAGTTGAACATCAGGTCTATCTCCTCTTACTATCAATGCTACATTTTTCAAAGTAGAAAAATATTCAGGACCCCAATCTAGCACAAAACCTCCTATTAGAAAATTTTCAATAACTTTTCCTTGATAATCATCTCCAATAATATTTTTTGTATCTAAAAAGTCAGTTATTTCTTTACAAGTATGACCCATAAAAGATCTAGTTTCTTCAATGATTGCTAAAATGTTACTTTCAAGGTTTTTTGAATTTTGAATTATTCCGTTCTTTTTATATTTCCAAATACCATTTAGAATATATCCCACTAACCTCTCTCCAAAAATATTGGCAGAGTTTTCTACATCCTTTAAAGAATTTTCTACTAATATGATTCTTGCGTCATTTTTCTCTAAAAAGCGCTTGGTTTCATCCATAGAAAGATTATTAATCTCTATTAATATAATTTCAGATTTATCTAAATCTAATTTTTTATAATCTGAATGATATATTTTATAAAAATCTTCATTATGGATAATTTTTCCATTTGATATTGTTCCGACAAAAGTACGATTACCTCTATTTATTGATTCATGAGCAATTCCTGAAACAATTGTCGTTTTCCCTAATTTATTTTTTGATGATGAAACACAAATTACTGACATAATTAGTAATAATAATTAATAAATAGTTTATTTTGTACCTCTTTTAGTCATTCATTAATAAAATTTTCTGTAAAAATTAAAAACTAATAGTTAAATTGTGCCTGGGTAGCTCAGGGGTAGAGCACTGCACTGAAAATGCAGGTGTCGACAGTTCGAATCTGTCCCTAGGCACCACTATTGATTAAAATGATATTAAGATTTATATTATTATCATGATTTCGAGTATAGATAAAAAAAATTTAATAGCTCATTTAATTAGAAGGGCAGGATTTGGGTCAAATCATGATCAATTAGAGGAATTATCCAACCTTGAATATGATCAAATTGTAGATCAGTTATTAAATCCAGAATTTGGATCTTTGGAAGACCAAGATCTTCTAGATAGATACTTCATTGCATCTGTAGAAGCTCGGACTGCGCGTCATGCTGATCCCCAGTGGACATGGAGATTAGCTAAATCACATAAACAACTAGAAGAAAAAATTTCTCTTTTTTGGCACGGATTATTAGCAGTGGGAGGAATAAAGTTAGACCATGGACTAGCTATGCTAACTGAAATTGACTTGTTCAGAAAATATGGTCTTGGAAATTTTGCAACACTCTTATTAAAAATCTCACAAGACCCAGGAATGATGTATTGGCTTGATAATCAAAACAGTCATAAAGATGCTCCAAATGAAAATTATGGAAGAGAATTATTAGAATTGTTCTCAATGGGAATTGATGAAAATGGAGAAGGGGCATATTCAGAAGAGGATGTTAAATCAGCAGCTAGAGCATTTACTGGGTGGGCTTCAAAACCAACTCCTCCTCCTTTTTTTCTAGGACCATTCCCTATGGAATTTAATTTTGACGAATCAGATCATGATAATAAAGAAAAAACTTTTTTAGGTAAAAAGGGAAATTTCAATGGTCAAGATATAGTAAATATGGTAGCTATGCACAAAGCCACAGCTGATTTTATATGTAAAAGGCTTTATTTATACTTTGTTTCTGAAGAAGTAAATGAAAAAGAAGTGAAGAAACTTTCAAATGTTTATATGAATAGTGAAGGTGAAATTAAGAAAGTTTTAGAATCTATGTTTAAGTCTGAGCATTTTAAGTCTGAAGAAATAAGATTTAAAAAAGTTAAAAGTCCTTCAGATCTAGTTTTTGGAATTACTAGATTAGTTGATAAATATGATATTCCAAATCTAGATTCAGCAGAACTTGCAGTAAATACTTTGCTTATGGGCCAGTTTTTATTGAATCCTCCTAGTGTTGAAGGATGGCATGAAGGAGAAGAATGGATTGATAGCGGTTCTCTTATTGAAAGAATAAACTATGCGAGTAGCGAAATATCTGACATAAGTTCAAATGGCGTCAAAAAAATCATTGAAATAGTTTTAGAAAAAAATATCTCTTTTCCTGATGAGATGTTAAATAATTGTTTAGAAGCTCTAGGGTATATAGAAATTACTGAAAGCACAAAAAATATAATCGATGATCACATAAACAAAAATAAATTTAATAATGAAGAAGAAAAAATATTAGACGTATTGAAATTAATTGTTTCAACACCAGACTTTCAATATTGCTAACAAGGAAATATATATTATGAATAAAAAAAATTTAGTAGTTATTCAACTAAGCGGAGGGAACGACTATCTTAACACTGTAGTCCCATATCAAAGCGGGCTCTATTATGATTACAGGCCAAACATGGGATTAAAAGATGATTCAATTATTACAATAGATGACAAAATTGCATTCAATTCAAACATGGATGTTTTTAAAGAAAATTTTGATAATAATAATTTGGCAGTAATGATGGGTATTGGATATCCTGAACCTAATAGGTCTCACTTCAGATCAATGGATATATGGCACACAGCTGAACCTTTTGAAAGTAGTTCTGTAGGATGGCTGGGTAAAACTGTTCAAAACCTTGACCCAGAAAATAATAATCCAATAACTGCGGTTAATTTTGGGAAAGGGCTTCCTAGAGCTTTAGCTTGTCCTGGAGTATCAGTAGCATCTGTTGGAGCGTTAGAATCATATGGACTTTTCACAGGAGTTTCTGGCTCAAAAAACAGAGATGTCTTGTTGGATACTGTTGATAGAATATATCAACCTATGAATCTTGATGGTATCCCGTCTTTAAGATTATTAGAAACAGGAAGAGGAGCTCTTGATGGAGCTGATTTACTTAGTGAAGCTCCAATGACATATAACTCAAATATTGAATACCCGGAAGATAATCCAATTGCTCAATCACTAAAAGGAATAGCACAAGTAGCTAGTGCAAGATTAGGGACTCGTATTTTTTATGCACAACATGGTAGTTTTGATACTCACACAGATGAATTAAAAAACCATTCATTATTGTGGAATCAGTTGTCTGTTGCTGTGGATTGCTTTCAAAAAGATTTAAAAGAACAAAACCTTGATGAAGAAACTGTAATATGGATATTTTCAGAATTTGGCAGAAGAATTGCAGATAATGGAACTGGTACAGATCATGGGTCTGGAGGAGTAGCCTTTTTATTAGGAAATTCTGTTAAAGGTGGATTATATGGAGAATACCCAAATTTAGAGCCTTCAGCACAATTAGAAGGAGATATTCATTACAATACTGATTTTAGGAATCTATATTCTACGATTCTAGAGGACATATTAGATGTAGATTCAGAAACGATTTTAAACGAAAAATTTTCTAAACTAAGTTTATTAAAATAAATATGTTGTCAACAGGATTAAATTATAGCCACACTATTGGAATTGCTTCTTTTGAAGGAAGAGGTTTTATGAATCCAATAGATATTAAATTTAAAAATGACATCCTATACGTTCTAAGCAGGTCAAATGGAAGCAATAAAAACAATAGGATTAGCGCTGTTACTTTAGATTCTCAGCATAAATTTGAATTTGCCAATTGGGGTGAAGAAAAAGGTAAATCTATTTTACCAACATCAATCGCTTTTGATAAAAACAATCTTCTATATTTAAGTGATGAACATTTAAATAGAATTTCTATTTTTGATTTGGAGGGTAAATTTATAAAAAGTTGGGGTGAAAAAGGAAGTTCTGAAGAGCAAATAAATAGACCTTCGGGATTAGCTTTTAATAAAGAAAATGAGCTTTTAATAGTAGATCATATAAATTCTAAAATAAAAAAATTTGATGAAAGCGGAAAATTTATTTCATCTTTCGGTTCATTTGGAAAAAACGAAGGTGAATTTAATTATCCCTGGGGTATAACAATAGATAACTTTGGAAATATCTTGATAGCTGATTGGAGAAATAATAGAATTCAGAAGTTTGATAAAGATGGAGATTTTATAAGTTCTATTAATTCATTTAATAATAAAGAGTTTTACAGACCTTCATCGCTTCATATTGATTCAAAAGGCTTTTTATACGTGTCTAATTGGGGGAATGATACCGTTGTAATTTTTGATGAAAAGGAAAAATTTATTTGTGAATTATCTGGGGATGCAACTCTTTCTAAATGGTGCGAAGAATTTTTAGATGTCAATCCTGAACAATCTAGTTGGAGAGAAAACGCTGGATTGTTTGAAGAAGAAAAAAAATTCTGGAAACCTGCAGGAATAGATACAAATAAAGATTTAATTTTTATAACAGACTCCTGTAGACACAGGGTCCAAATTTACAAAAAATAAGCTCTAAGAATTCTCTAACACTTCTTTTACTTTTTCAGCATGCCCTTTTGCTTTAACGTTAGTCCATTTTTTTAAAAGCACCCCATCTTTATCAATCAAGAATGTTGAGCGTATAATTCCCATGCTTTTTTTGCCATACATATTTTTTTCACCCCATGCTCCAAAATCTTGGATCATTTTTTTATCTGGATCACAAAGGAGGGTAAATGGTAAAGAATGATTATCAATAAATTTTTTATGAGAACTCTCATTATCTGGACTAATTCCATAAATATCACAATCAAGCTTATTGAATTCACTGTAAATATCTCTAAATTCACAGGCTTCGATGGTACATCCTGGAGTTTCATCTTTTGGATAAAAATATAATACGGCAGGTTTTCCTGACATAGAACTAAGATTTATATTTTCTCCATTTTGATCAATCAGATTAAAATCTGGAACTTTTGAACCTTCTGATAAAGACATCATTCTCTCCTAAAAATTTATTTATTTTTTTATTATAGAAAAAAAAATTATAATGATACAGCATTTCCACTAAGTAAATGAAAGTGAAGATGCATTACAGTCTGCCCTCCACCTTCTCCTACATTTGTTAGAATCTGATAACCACTTTCAGATATTTTAAATTTTTTCGCTAACTTTTTACAAACTAATAATAAATGTCCTAAGATTTCCTTATCATTTTCATCTGAAGAATTTATATTTTTGATAGGTTTTTTAGGGATTACTAGAATATGAATTCTAGCCTTGGGATTAATATCATTTATAGCTATGCAAAAGTCATCTTCATATTGAATTTCACTTGAGATTTCCTTGTTTATGATTTTTGAAAAAATACTATCCATCTGCTAGTCCGAATGAATTACAACTTCGTAATCTTTTCCGTTTACAGTAACTCTAGTAGCATCTCCATTTAACGTTTCTGGTTTACTAGTCTTTTCTGAAATATCATCTTTATATCTAACGCCTAATTCTGAATTTCCTTCTAGGAAAGCTATTCCTTTTTCACCACAAGTAGCAGAAATAAAAATATTCTCATCTGTTTGATCAATTCCCTTTTCCTTGAGTAAGTTTTTATTATATTTAATTCCTAGTTTTGGATCATCATCATTCAAATCATGAACATCCTCTTTTGTAGGATCTAAAGATAATTGTTTTGAAGCAATTTTCATTATCTCAGGATCAGGATCAGTTGGAGTTTTCCCAAAATATCCAAGTATCATTTTTCCATAACTTTCTGAAATTTTAGACCATTTTTCTTGAACTGTATTAGTAAATGCTTGTTGAAAATAAAATTGAGAAACAGGAGTTACTGAAGTTCCAAAGCCACCTTTTTCTACAACTTCACGCATATTTTCAATAACTTTTCCAAAAAGATCTAGAGATCCGTTGTCTCTCATCATTTGAGTGTTAGCAGTTAATGCTCCACCAGGCATAGGAGAGAATGGTATAACAGGATTTACTGTTATGGCTTCAGGTGGAAGATAATATTTTTCCATTTGATCTATAAACATTTTTTCAACTTCAAGAATTTTTTCTTCATCTATGTCCAAAGTATATTCAGTACCTCTTAATGCTTGCCACATAGTCAATATATCAGCTTGAGAAGTTCCGCCACTCACCGGAGACATAGAAAGGTCTATAATATCAGCACCAGCTTCAATCGCCGCCATATTACAGGAAACAGCCATACCCGCTGTATCATGAGTATGGAATTGAATAATCGTATCTTTAGGTAATAATTTTCTAGCATTTTTTATTGATTCAAAAATAATAGAAGGAGGAGTTGTTCCAGAAGCATCCTTGAAAGCAATACTATTAAAAGGAATATCTGCTTTTAGAATTTCTTTAATTTTGTCAGTATAAAATTCTGCTGAATGAAAATATTTTTCATTTAAACTTGGTGGCAATCCCATTAATGCAATAACAATTTGATGATTTAATCCAGCATTGGTAATACATTCACCTGAATAAGATAAATTTCTAATATCCATCAAAGCATCAAAATTTCTAATAGTGGTTATCCCATGCTTTTTAAATAATTTAGCATGAAGATCTACTATGTCTCTGGATTGTGATTCTAAACCTACTACATTAACACCTCTAGCTAAAGTTTGAAGGTTTATATCTTTTCCAACAATTTCTCTTGATTTATCCATCATTTCGAATGCGTCTTCTTGACAGTAAAAATATAAACTTTGAAATCTTGCTCCTCCACCAATCTCAAAATTATCATTACCAGCCTCAACAGCAGCTTTCAAAATCGGAAGAAAGTCTTCAGTTTTAACTCTTGCTCCATAGCATGATTGAAATCCATCACGAAAGGAGGTATCCATAAAATTAATTTTTTTCATAAAGGCAATTATAAGATAAAAAAATATATATATTATTACTCACAGACTAAAAAAAGAGGATATTTTAAGATATTCTAAAATACATAAGCGGAAGTAGCTCAGTGGCTAGAGCATCTCGTTGCCAACGAGAAGGTCGCGAGTTCGAATCTCGTCTTCCGCTCCATTTCTAAATGCTTGCATTTTTGTTTTGTTTGGTACATTTTGATCATGTTTAAATTATTGAAAATAATAGTCTTGCTTCTACTGACAGCAGTGGTTGGATTGAGCTGTTCTACTTCTAGTCAAGAAGACATAAAGAAAGATTCCCAAAAAAGTTATGAATCAGGAATGAAAAACGCTCAGACAAATATTGATGTTCCTGAACACACTCCAAAAACGACCACTGCCTCTACAGTTGTACCAATAATAACTGAGACTTCTATGGTTCCTACACTAGAGACAAGCATTCCTACATTGGTCCCAACACAAATACCCACGCCTACTCCCACACCGATGCCCACACCCGGGCCATTTGAAGATTGTGAAGCAGCTCCCCCAGATAAATTTGGGAACATAGTCCATTGGTGTGATGATGGCTCAGCCTGGTGGATTGATTCTTTGACCGGCGTACGAACAGAAATGGATGCCTCAGGTAATTTTTACAGAGAAGAAGAAAATCCTAATGCTAGTTCTTTACCAGCACTTCCCACGGGATCTATTCTCGACCTAAGCGAAAATTTTCTCCCAAAATGGGACAAGGACCCTGGCATTTTTTCCAACAATTCAGATAACAATCAATGTGCTGAAAAATCTGACTTCTCATATGTTAGCCCTCTTTCTTCTAGATCACAAAACAACCTAGAACTTATCACTGGTATGAATATCTCTGATATAACCAGTGCTGACCTCACCGTATTGACTAAACTGGACGCTGAAAACCTAGTATCTTACGACGAACTCAAATATCTGACTTGTCTTCAATGGTTACGCATCGGATATAAACAACCAATGCTGGGTAGAGACTTTAGGTTCTTGAAATCTCTCGAGGAGATTCGATATCTTGACCTAACTGGCACTCAATTTAGGGACGTAGAACTTCTAAAGCCACTAAAGAGACTTGAAACTATTGTCTTACCACATGGTTTCCAAGCCTTTACGGATTTAGCTCAGATCACAAGCCTTCGCCGTATAAGCTCACCCGCTGCCCGAACATGCAATATTGAACCAATTTTGAACATGCCAAACTTGGAGGCCTTGCATCTAGGAGGAAGAAACTCTAGTGGAGCAGCTTCTTACCATCAATGGACTCAGCTGGATGAGTTGAATAGAGACTTCAACATCTCCTTTTCTCCTAACGGTCAATATCTCCAACTCTTAATCGATGGTGGTCCTGAGGCGTTTAACCCTGCACCATTAACCATAAATAGTTATCAGGACCCGCAGTACATTATGGATGTTACCCAATCAATATATGAGGTAGTCGAAGACGATTACGATGTAATTGTCTTTGTAGGAAACGCTGAGACCAGTACTGCTAGTTACTTAGGTCAAGCGAATGAGATCAGTAACAATACGGAAGGTCTAGGGGCTAGAATCTGGTCAACCGCTGAATGTCACGGGTCAAAGGATGGCAGACTCAGGGGTACTATCACTCTTCCCAGCATCGCTTCTCTCTGGGACGAGGAATACGGGAGTAGTGCTACATTAGTTCACGAGTTTTTGCACCTTTGGGCCGGTGCCGACATTCTACCAGTCTTTGAGGATTTCAATGGAGATATATATGGGGGTCATTGGGGAGTAACGTCTGTAAACGGACAACTCGGTGGTTTCTCCGCCAAGAACCTTGAAACAATTGATGATGGTGTTTACCGAACTAATTACTTCTCTGGTAATGGCTCAAACCCTGATACATATCTTTCTGAACTAGAGCTCTACTTAATGGGAGTGTTGCCCGCTAGCGAAGTCCCCGACACCATTGTGTTCAGGGGAGTTACAAAATTGAATGAAAACAACACGTGTGAAGAGTACGGCTACGAATCATGGGATGGCAAATGTTTCAGGGCAACAGAACAGACCTCGGTGAGCATCGATGACATAATTGAAGTTTTTGGTGAACGTCCGTACGAAGGTGAGTTGGGCATTTCAATGCTTGTTGTCGCCGTCAGCGAAGAGCCTCTCACGAGCCCAGAATGGTCACGACTTGATAAGCATATTTCCAGGTTTTCAGATACTAAACAACGTGATGATCTCTGCAAGGAATATTGGGATCAGTGCCACAACATGTGGTCAGCTTCAGATGGGAAGATACGTATTGATATGAATCGGAACTAGATTTCTAATTTTTGATAACATTTACTTGTATAAAAAAAAATCCTCATGAAAGACATTATTTTAAAATTAGAAAGCCCTTTAGACTCTTTCTTAAACTCGGCAATTAAAGCCTTAGATGTATCTAGGTCATTAACAAAAAATATAGATTCTTCAAGTAGTACTGTTAAAAAAGACGGATCCTTATTAACTGAATTTGATCTAAAGGTAGAAAAAGAAATCTTTAATATATTAAAAAATACTGAGGCAGATATAGTTACAGAAGAGGTTTTAGGAAGACAAAACAATAAGGAATTTTGTTGGTTTGTAGACCCTATAGATGGAACAACTTCTTTTTCAAAAGGAATTCCTTTATTTGGAACTATAATAGGACTTACTCAAAATCAAAAACCTATAATGGGATGCATTGAATTGCCAAAATTTGAAGAAAGATTTATTTCAATAGATAATCAAGGTTGTTATAAAAATGATATGAAAGTTAATGCTTCTAAATGTAAAGATTTATCAAAAGCTATGATTTCTTATGGATCTCCACAAAGATTCATTAAAGAAGAAATGATAGATCAACTTCGTGTTTTAGATAAAAAAGTATGGGACTCTAGAGGTTTTTCAGATTGTTTTGGATATAGCTTAGTATTTGACGGTTCTATTGACCTTTTTATAGAAGTAGATCTAAACCCTTGGGAAACAATTGCACTAGAATCTTTATCAATAGAATCTGGTGCTGGATATGCAGAACAAAAGAGCAAAAAAGGGAAAACAAATATTATTTTTGGTTCTAAATCTTTAGTAGAACAAACTATCGATATTTTTGGTGGAGATTGGAAAATAAAATAAACAAAAATAATCCAGGAACTCTTACAGCATTAAAATCAAGAAAATATCGACTCTTCTGGACAGCATCAATTGCATCTGTTGGGGCAACTCAACTTTTAAGTTTAACTGCTGGTAAATTAGTTTTCGACCTTAGCGGTTCAGAATTTTTGTTAGGATTAGCAGCTGCAGTCTTTGGAATAGGAACTATTGTTATAAATTTTTTAGGAGGAGTAGTAGCTGACAGAATAGATAAAAGAATTTTAATGATCATTACTTCTTTTTCAATGAGCATTTCTCTATTTTTACTAGCAATAATTGATGCTTTAAATTTTGAAACGGTTTTAATAGTGGTAATTTTTTCTACTATTATGGGTCTTATAAGTGGTTTTGATTGGCCAGTAAGATCTTCTATTTTTCCTCAATTTATTGACGATAAATCACAAATGATGAGCGCAGTAGCACTTAATGCTATGCTATGGCAAGGTCTGAGAATTCTTGCTCCTGCATCTGGAGGGTTCTTGATTGCATATTTTGGAACACATTCTGTTTTTTTTATAAGCGCTTTTGGGTTCCTTGTTATGGGTCTAGTGATGATCATAATAAAGCCAAACAATACTGATAAAAGACCCACAAAACCCAAATCCATTATCAAAGACACGCTTGAAGGAATAAACTTTATTTCAAAAAACAAACTATTCAAAGTTCTAATCTTATCTACTTATATAACAAGCGGTTTAGGTATGTCTTATTTACAGTTACTGCCTTCATTTTCCAATATATATAAAAACACTATTCATGGAGATTTATCAGCTCAAATGTTAGGTATATTAGCAAGTGCAGGTGGAATTGGAGCTCTAACAGGAACTGCAGTTACTGCTAGATTGAGAGGAAAAATTAATCTTGGAAAATTAGTTCTTTCTTCTAATGTATTAAGTGTTATATTTCTTTTCTTTTTTGGTTTAGCAAATAATTTTATTTTTGAGGAAAATATTTATCAGAATCCATGGTTTTCATATAATCTGATTATTTCTTCAATATTAATAATTATTACAGGACTATTAAATTCTATTTTTATGGTAGGTTCGATGTCTTTATTACAATTAAACGTTCCTGAAACTCTAAGAGGGCGAGTGATGGGAATTCATACTATAACTTTTAGCTTAATGTCAGCAGGAGCACTATTGTTAGGATTTATAGCACAACTTTTATCCTCTAGTATAGCTGTTATGTTATCAGCTGCTTGTTTGATAATTATAAACCTTTTAATTTATTTAAAAAATCCTGATATAAGAAAAATTTAACAGTACTTGGCTCTTTAAGAATATCCTTTCAATTCTCATAACTAATAATCATTTTTACCATTGGTGAAATCTTTTCATTTTCTAGTAGCCAATTAATATAATCAGGAAATTCTTTTTTTACTTTTCGAATACTTTGGTTTTGATATTTACCTTTTGCAAAAAAGATTTCATTAGATTCTGAAATAGAAAAAAAACCATCATTGTCAATTATGTTTTTGGAAGAATTTAGGATTGATTCCATAGTTACATCTTTTTCTGACATATCGCTTTGTTGAGATAAGAAAAGTTCAAGAATAGCTTCTGATTTTTCATCAGTTTTTCTATCAAAAGAATCAATGTCGATAGAACAAAAATCTTTCAATGCATTTTGTAAATTTCTAGGCCTAAGTCTTTCATACAATATCTTTAAATCAATAATGTTTATTTTTGATATGTCGAATTTTATACCTGCTCTTAAAAACTCACTCATTAGAATTGGTATATGGAAACTATAAATCCCAAAACCAATAATATGGGAGTTCTCTAAATATTTAGAAATAGATTTTGCAAAAAATTTAAATTCTTTGTAGCCTTCTAATTCAGAATTAGAAATTCCATGAACAAGAGTTGATTCATCAGAAATTTTTGTTTTAGGATTGAAATAACTGCTTTTTATTTCTGGTTCAGAAAAAGTTTCATCTTTAAATGAAGTTGTTGTAAGTTTTATTATATTGTCATTTATAGGATCTAGGCCTGTAGTTTCTAAATCCAAAATAAGATATTTTTGATATTCCATATAAAGTTAAAAATATAAATAAATATTTATAAAATCAATCCTGAAAAACGGCTAAGAAAAAAATATTAACCTTAGGTTTTTGGAATAGAGATAATAAATTCTGTTCCTTTAGTTATTTGGCTTTTTACTTTGATATCCCAATTGTGAGCTCTGCACAATTGCTTAGTTATAGCTAGTCCTAATCCAGAACCTGAAATATTTCGATCTCTATTTTCATCTACTTTAAAAAATCTCTCAAAAATCATATCAAGTTTTTCATCAGAAATACCAGGACCATTATCGATGAATTTTATATAAAATTCATCCTTGTTTTCTTCAAAATTTATTTCAAGCGTATTTTCAGGTTTTAGATACTTTAATGCATTTGAAAATATGTTAGAAAAAATCTGTCTTATTCTATATGGATCTGCATCCACTATTATGGGATTTTGAAAATTATTAATAAAATTTATATTTAATTCATTTGCTGAATCTTTAAAAATATCAAAGGTTTCTTTCAATATATTATTAAGATCTATATTTTCTATGTTTAGTTTCAATTCTCCTGATTCTGCATTGGCTATTAAACTAAGATCCTCTATTAGTTTTGATAACAAGATAATTTGATCATTTATTTGGAGTAATTTTTTTTGATTGATTTGAATTTTATTTTCTAAGATACCTTCAACATTGACCCTTAAAACAGTTAATGGATTCCTTAATTCATGAGAAATGTCAGAAAATAATTGTTCTCTTTGTGTTTGTATTTCTTTCATTTTTTCAACCATTAAGTTAAAAGAATTAGTTAAATTAGAAAGTTCATTACTAGAATTTATATCTTCAATTGGTTCAAAAATTCCTTTAGACAATTTGTTAGTTGCAAATGTTAATTTTTTTACAGGGGAAGCTATTTGTAGTGATATAAAATATGCAACTACAATACTTATTAAAAATATCCCTACAAAAGAAATTCTTCTAATGTTTTGGTATGCTTT
>Ga0066836_10000641_pt1 | contig 17283 bp, 19 predicted proteins | sample ETNtaG_18_FD_71568 | JGI IMG/M metagenome (GOLD analysis project Ga0066836, IMG submission 71568) | Marine microbial and viral communities from oxygen minimum zone, Eastern Pacific Ocean - ETNP201302SV91 | ecosystem: Environmental > Aquatic > Marine > Oceanic | place: Pacific Ocean: Eastern... | reverse complement strand
TAATTATGATAAGCAGATACTGAAGTTCTATTAAGAATTTTAACATTTTTTAAATTTGATAATTCGTTATATTTTTCTTTAATCCATTCAATTGGAGACAAGTCGTTAATCTTAATATAATTGATTGATGCTGATAGTAAATCACCACCTAGTTGGGGTTTTTCATCAACAAATAATATTTTTTTTCCAGATTTAGCAGCAATTAATGCTGAAGTTATTCCTGCGGGGCCACCACCAATTATTAATATATCGCAATGATAATATGTATGATCATAAATATCAGGATCACCTTTAGTTGGAGATTTGCCTAGACCAGCAGATTTTCTTATAAAGTATTCATATTTTTCCCAAAGACTAGATGGCCACATAAATGTTTTATAATAAAAACCAGCGGGAAGGATGGGGGAGAATAAATTGTTTATTTCTCCTATATCAAATTTAACATTAGGCCAACAATTTTGGCTTTTTGCCTCAAGACCTTCAAATATTTCAATTTGAGTCGCTCTCATATTTGGATCAGTTTTTGCTTTATCCTTTATAATTTGAACTAAAGCGTTTGGTTCTTCTGCTCCTGAACCTAGAATTCCTCTAGGTCTATGATATTTGAAACTTCTGCCAACTAAATGAATACCATTAGCTATTAAAGCAGAAGCTAAGGTGTCGCCTTTGTATCCAAAGAAAGTTTTTCCATTAAATTTAAAAGATATTCTTTCTGTGCGATTAATTTCTCCACCAGACGATAATCTACAATTGTTTGACATAATTATTTAGGTGGATTTTCTCCAATTTTATAAACTGAATGTATTTTATCATTAGATGTATCACGAGCCATGTTGAACCATCTTCTACAACCATGAGAATGATTCCATCTTTCATATTGTAGTCCTTTTATATTTTTCCTCATAAAAAGATATTCAGCCCATTGATCGTCGCTAAGTTCAGCTGGTTGTTTAGGTCTAGTGATGTGAGCTTCACCGCCATAGCTAAATTCACTATGATCTCTTTCTCCGCAATATGGGCACTTGATTATAAACATATTAATGTGCTACCGCTGCTGCTCCATGTTCATCTACAAGATCTCCACTAACAAATCTGTTGATATTAAAAGCTGCATTTAAAGCATGAGGTTCATCTTTTGCTATTGTATGAGCAAATAGATGGCCTGATCCTGGTGTTGCTTTAAATCCACCAGTACCCCATCCACAATTAAAATAAAGTCCTTTGATTGAAGTTTTACTAATTATTGGACTTGCGTCTGGACATATATCTACAGCGCCGCCCCACTGTCTCAGCATTCTCAGTCTACTAAAAATTGGATAAAGTTCTAAAATTGCAGCAAGAGTTCCTTCAATAATTTCATGTGTTCCTTTTTGAGTGTAAGAAATATATGAATCGGTTCCTGCTCCAATAACTAATTCTCCCTTATCAGATTGACTTACATAAGCATGCACAGCATTAGACATAACGACTGTATCTATTATGGGTTTTATTGGTTCAGAAACCAAAGCCTGCAATGGCTTGCTTTCAAGAGGAAGTTTTAACCCAGCCATATTTGCAATCACACTTGAGTGTCCGGCAGCTACGACTCCAATTTTAGGAGTTTTAATAAAACCTCGTGTTGTTTCAATTCCTTCAATTTTATCTCCATTCCTCTTAATTCCTTTAACTTCACAATTTTGAATAATATCAACTCCCATTGAATCTGCTCCTCTAGCATAACCCCAAGCAACAGCATCATGACGTGCAGTACCAGCCCTTTTTTGTAATGTGCTTCCCATTACAGGGTAACGAATATTTGGAGAACAATTAATAATTGGACAGAATTTCTTTACCCCCTCAACATCTAACCATTCACAATCAATTCCGTTAAGTCTATTTGCGTGAGTTCTTCTTTTTAATTCTCTCACATCATGTTGATTATGAGCTAGATTCATCACACCTCTTTGGCTGAACATTATATTATAATTTAATTCTTGAGATAAATTTTCCCATATTTTTAACGCATGATCATAAAGACCAGCGCTTGCATCCCAAAGATAATTAGATCTTATAATAGTAGTATTTCGACCAGTATTTCCTCCACCAATCCATCCTTTTTCTACTACCGCAATATTTTTCAAATTATGTTCTTTAGCTAAATAATAGGCTGTAGCAAGACCATGACCTCCACCACCAACTATAACTGCATCATATTGTGATTTTGGTTCAGAATCTCTCCAAGCTCTTTGCCAATTTTCATGGTAACTTAAAGAATTCTTAATAAGTGCAAAAATGGAATATTTTTTCTTCATTGTAATAAATTATATCACTACGTATTTTTTTCTCTAGATAAATCATGCAAATAAATAGTCACAGCTATCCAAATTATTATAAATCCTATCAATTTATTAAAATCAAAATATTCATTATAGTAAAAAAAACCTAATAAAAATTGACATGTTGGTGTAAGGAAGAAGATCATTCCTGAGGTTCCTAATCCAGCCAAATCAACACCTTTTAAAAACAGGAATAAGGGTATTACTGTCATTGGACCTGCTAAAAATAACCAAAAAGCAGTTTTAGGATTTGTGAAAGAAAAATAATAATTTCCATCAATACTAATAATATAAAAAATAAACAAAGCTAAAGGTGTAATGAACAAACTTTCTACTAGCAAACCAATATCCGATTCAACACTTATTTTTTTTCTTAAAAGAGAATATGTGCTCCATGTAATTGCAACTATTAAACCTGTCCATGGGACAGAAGCAAAATTAAACAGTAAATACAATACTGAAATTAAAACTAAGAGTATTGATGTAATTTTTTGCTTATTGTAGGGCTCTTTCAGAAATATAATACCAAAAAAAACACTTAATATTGGCATAATAAAATAACCAAAACTTGCATCTATAAGTTTGTTAGTGGCTACCGCATATATCCAAGTTGACCAGTTACAAAATATTAAAAATCCAGTTACAAACAAATAAATTATTTCTTTACTCTTTTTTATTAAAGAGAAAAAGTTTGTCCATTTAGAAAATATAGAAGTGGTAATAATTAAAGTAAAAGCAGTCCAAATTGTTCTATGCACAACAAGTTCAATTGGACCAACAAAAGAAGCTGATTTAAAATAAAGAACTCCTAACGTTCCCCACCATAAAGAACCGCTTGCACCATACAAAATCCCAAAGAAAGTATTTTTTTTCATAAATTATTGATATCATTAAATTGAAAAGAAGCTAAAATAAAGGTAAATAGAACAAAAGGAGAGGTGGGTGAGTGGTTTAAACCAGTCGTTTGCTAAATGACCGTACGTGGAAACATGTACCGAGGGTCCGAATCCCTCCCTCTCCGCCATTTAATAGTGAGCTTTATCTTCAAAAAAATTATAAATTTTTATAGGCTTTCCGTTTAACATATATTTATAAACATTTATATTTTCTAATACTCTTTGAACATAATTTCTTGTTTCTTTAAATTTAATTAATTCTATCCAGTCGATATAACTAATTTTTCCTTTTTGAGGGTTTCCGTTTATTTTTTTCCAATATTTAACTCTTTTTGGTCCTGCGTTGTATGCAGATAAAGCAAAAGGGTAAGAACCTTCGTATTCCTCTAGAAGACCTGCTAAATAATACGAACCTAATTTAATATTATAAGCAGGATCATTTTTGAGTTTACTTTTTGAATATGGAAGCTTAGCTTGTTTTGCAACAAGTTTTGCTGTGTATGTCATAAGCTGCATCATGCCCCTAGCACCTGCGTAACTATGTGCTTTTTGATCAAATTCACTTTCTTGTCTTATAACAGCTAAAACAAGTTCGGGTTTTGGCATAGTTTTTTGATTTACAACTTTAGAAGTTTCAATAATTGGATAGTTTAAATCATTAAGAAACCTTTTCTCATAAGAAGCTTTCTTAGCTATTTGAATAGCAAAATCATATCTTCCAATTTTTATTGCTAATTCACCAGCAAGAATCTCGCTTCCTTTATCAATATTTAATGTAGCTAAATGTTTAAGAAAATCTTTAGCATGTTTAGTTTTGTCTAATTCCTCTAACAATAATATACTTTTTATAATTTCATTTTTACCAAACTCTTTTCTATATTTTTCTGAAATTTTTTGTTGATAAGGTAATGAGAATTCGGCATCTGGTTTAATTTCAAAAAAAGCCAATTGTCCATAATAAGTATTTAAATATTTTGATGCTTCAAGAAACCATTCGTTATATTTGTTTTCATTTTTTAAAATTTTATATGTTCTCCCTAACCAGTAAGCACCTCTTGCCAGACTTATAGGGTAGCCAACATTTTTGTAAAAGTTTTTAAAATGTTGTAATGCCATATTTGGATCATTTAAAAAAGTTAGTGCGATCCAACCGGATAACCATTCTGCGCTAGCATAATCTGGTCCTTCTGACATTGAGTGGTTGCTTGCTACTTTATAAGCTTTTGCATATTTTTTTTTATAAATGAGAGAACGACTTAATATAGCTCTTTCTTTCCACCATTTATCTGGTCTAACTAACTTTACTGGATCATTTGGAATAGTAAATAACAATTCAAGAGAGGGTTCTAGCCTACCTCTTCTCCTACGCCATTTAAGTCTATCATATTTTAAACCTATATCATTTTTAAATTTATCTGGAACTTTTGTTATTGCGTTATCTACACCGTAAGATTTGCTCATTAAGAGTTGTCTAGCTCTATATAAGGCAGTTTCCTCTTTAGGTAAATATCTTAACATTCTTTGAACATCCCAATGTTTTCCTTCCCAAGCAAGCCAATCTGCTCTTTTAATATTGTCATCGACTGTAATTATTTTTTTATATTTTTTTCTTAAATATCTTAAATCAAATTTTGTTAATTTAGCTTTAATCCAGCCCTCTTTTATTAATTTTGACCCACTTTCCATATCACCTAGAGCTAAATAGGCCTCACCAAGCTTAATTTTTCCAAATTCACTCAATGGAGTGTTTCCATTAAACCACTTCATTATTGATGTTGGAGAATTGTTTTTTAAATTAATTTTATGCTCCGCTAAATATTTTAATCTGTTAATCCGTGGATAATTAGAATTACTATTTATGAAAGCAGTGTAATCATAAAAAGAGGCGCCATTAATTGTTTTTATTAGATATAGATAATTGACTAACCTGTATAAGTTTTTGTCTCTAGATTTTTTGGATAATTTTAATGCAGTTTTCCATTTTTTTTTATCTATAGCTTCGAAGGCAGCAACTGCAATCTTAAAATCTTTTTTTGATAATATTTTTGATTTTGCTATGATTTTATCAACCTTTTTTTGGACTAATATTGGTTTTTTTTTAGGATATATAAAAGTGTTATCTTTTGTATCGTCAACAACCTCAGTTATCTCTTGGGTGTTTTTGATTTTTATGGGTTTCTTTTTAGGGTATATTTCTTTCTTCTTATCCGTAATTTTTTTAATTTCTTTATCAACAGAGGGCTTTGGTAGTGGCAATATTTGCTCTGCAGCTAAAATTTCAGATGAAAAAATGACAAAAAACGTTAAAAAGATTAGATTTATTTTAATGACTTTCTTCATAAATTTAAGATGATTTGCTTTTTCAAACTATGTTATAAAGATTTATGTTTAAAGGTTCAATCGTTGCTTTAATTACCCCATTCAAGAATAATAAGCTTGATGAAGATAGCTATATTTCCTTAATACACCACCATTTGAAAAATGGAACCTCGGGTATTGTCCCCGCAGGAACAACAGGGGAATCCCCAACTTTAGATCATGATGAACACCATAGAGTTATTGAATTATGTGTCCAAGAATCAAAAGGAAAAATTCCAATTATTGCCGGAACTGGATCTAACTCTACAGATGAAGCTATATCACTTACTAAGTTTGCAGAGAAATGTGGAGCAAACGCTGCATTAGTTGTTACGCCTTACTATAACAAACCAACCCAAGAAGGTTTGTATCAACATTTCAAAGCAATAAATGATAATACATCAATACCAATTATTATTTATAATATACCGCCACGATCTGTTGTTGATATGAGCGTTGATACAATGGCTAGACTTTTTGAGTTAAAAAATATTGTGGGTGTAAAAGACGCTACAGCAGATTTAAGTAGAGTAAAAAAACAAAAGGAAAAAATGGGTCCTGATTTTATTCAGCTATCAGGTGAAGATGGCACAGCATTAGAATTTAATTTAAATGGAGGTGTTGGATGCATCTCAGTTTCAGCAAATGTTGCTCCTAAGCTATGTTCATTATTTCAAGAGGCTTCAATTTCAAAAAATGATAAAGATTTAATTTCGAAGGCAAAAGACTTAAATGATAAATTAATGCCACTTCATAAATCTTTATTTATTGAAAGTAGTCCAAGTCCAGTGAAATATGCTGCTAGCTTATTAAATTTTTGTTCTGATGAAGTGAGACTACCATTAGTTAAAATTACTGAAGAAACTAAAAAATCAGTGAAATCAGCAATGAAGCATGCCAATTTAATTTAATAATGAATCAAAAAACCAAAAATGGTTTAAAAATTATCTCAAATAATAGAAAAGCTAAATTTAATTATTTCTTTAAAGAATTTTATGAGGCTGGAATCGTTTTGTTTGGATCTGAGGTAAAATCTTTAAGAAGCGGAAAGTGTAATATTTCTGAATCATATGCACTTGATGATAAAGGTGAAATGTTTTTAGTTAATTCACATATACCTTCTTATAAAGAATCTAGTTATAACGATCATAATCCAACAAGAAATAGAAAATTATTATTAAATAAAAAAGAAATTAATAAACTGCTTGGAAGAATTAACAGAGAAGGATTTACTTTAATTCCTACTAAACTATACTTTAAAAAAGGTAAGGCAAAAGTTGAAATAGCGGTAGCGAAAGGTAAAAAGCAGTTTGATAAAAGACACGTTAAAAAGAAAAGGGATTGGAACAGAGAAAAAGCAAGATATTTCAGAAAAAGCAGTTAATAAAATGATTATTTTAGGAGTGGGTTCAAATTTAACATCAAAGTTTGGTGACAGATTTAATAACATTGATATAGCTAATAAGTTTTTAGAAGAAGCTGAAGTTAAAATAGTTAAAAAATCTAGTTACTATGAAACACCATCCTATCCAGACAAAAGAAATCCAAAGTTTATTAATATTGTAATTTCTGTTTCCACAAATAAATCATTAAGAGATTTAGCTATTACTTTGATTAATATAGAAAATAAATTTGATAGGGTTAGAATTAAAAAAAATGAACCAAGGACATGTGATATTGATATTATAGATTACAAAGGGCAGATTTGTAATTTAAAAATTAATAACCTTGAATACTCTATACCTCATAAGAAACTTTCATATAGAAATTTTGTTTTGTTTCCACTACGAGAAATAGTTCCAGAGTGGAAGCATCCGAAAAACAATGATCATATTAACAATTTAATAGAAAGTCTTAGCTCAGAAGAAAAGAACTCTATATTAATGATTAATAAATCTTGATATAATGAATTAATGTTAAAACAAGAAGAATTAATAAAGAAAATAAAAACATACAATATTTTTTTTAATCCTGAAACTTTATCTAAAGCTTATACTTTTGCATTAAATGCACACAAAAATCAAAAGAGAGATTCTGCCGAACCATATATAATACATCCTGTGGCAGTAGCTGATATATTAACTGACTTAAAACTTGATAGCGCAACAATTACTACTGGTTTATTGCATGACACTATTGAAGATACTAAAGCGACATACAATACAGTTAAAAGTGAATTTGGCAAAGAAGTGGCCGACTTAGTTGAGGGAGTTACAAAAATTTCTCAATTAGAAGGAAAAGGAATTTCTAACACAAAAGCAGAAAATTTTAGAAAACTTATACTAGCAACATCTAAAGATATAAGAGTTCTACTTGTTAAGCTTGCTGACAGATTGCATAATATGAGAACTATTAATTCCATACAGGACAAAGAAAAAAAAATTAGAATCTCTAAAGAAACAATGGAAATATATGCTCCTTTGGCGGATCGTATGGGCATGAACAGGATAAGAGATGAATTGGAGGATTTGTCATTTTTAGTGCTAAATCCCCAGCCAAGAAAATTAATAGTGGATAAAATTTCATTAAACAAAATTAATAGACAAAAAAATTTCGATAATATTTCTAAGCAATTTAAAAAAATATTAAATGAAAATGGAATTAACTCTAATATTATCGGTAGGGAGAAAACACCATTTTCTATATGGAGAAAAATGCAGTCTAAGAGAATTTCTCTAGATCAATTAACTGATATAGTGGGTTTTAGAGTTGTTGTTAAAGATATCAAAACTTGCTATGAAGCACTTGGTGTATTTCATGGATTGTGGTCAATGATTCCTGGTAAATTTAAGGATTATATATCTACACCTAAAATTAATAATTATAAATCTCTACACACAGCAGTCATTGGTCCAAATAATGAGAGAGTTGAAATTCAAATTAGAACTCAAGACATGCATGATTTTGCAGAAAGAGGAATTGCGTCCCACTGGATTTATAAATCTTCAGAAAAAATAAGTCATAAAACTCTTAAAGAATATGATTGGCTTAGAGACTTAGTAGAAATAATGGAAAAAAATACTAACCCTGAACATTATTTGGAATACACAAAACTTCAGATGTTCCAAGATAATGTTTTTTGTTTCACTCCAAAAGGTGAAGTTATAAAATTACCGAAAGGGGCTACACCAATTGATTTTGCCTATGCTGTCCATACAAAACTTGGCGACAACCTATCATCTTGTGAAATTAATGGAAGAGGCTCACCAATACAAAGCATATTAAAAAACGGTGATATGATTAATATAAAAAATACTAAAAATGGATCACCATCATTACAATGGTTGTCATACGCTAAAACAGGTAAAGCTAGATCGTCAATTAGAAGATTCTGGCACTTAAAGAGAAATATTGGCGACAAATCTGAAAAAAGATATATAAGTAGTTTATGTATTCAAATACCTAATCTGCCAGGTAAACTTGGCGAGGTTAGCAGTTTAATTGGTTTTCATGAAAATAATATAATTAATATGGAAATCATTGATAAAAAAAAAGATTATTTAGAATTTATTTTTGATATACAGATTAGAGATTTAAAAAATTATAAAAATTTAATAAGCGAATTAAAAGTAAAAGAATATAAGATTAAAATTATACGACATAGGAAAAAGGATGCTTTCTTACGAAGAATCTTTAAAAATTTTAAAAGAAACTAATGCTTTATTAGAAGGCCATTTTATTCTCTCTTCTGGATTACACAGCAATCAATACATACAATGTGCAAAATTACTCAGTTATCCAAAAAAAGCAGAACGAATTTGTTCCTCATTGTGTGAGAAAATTAATGCTGAATTTAATAAAATAGATATTATTTTATCACCAGCAATTGGTGGCATTGTTATTGGTTATGAGATTGGAAGACAATTATCAATTGAAACAATTTTTAGTGAAAGAGTTGATGGTAAAATGCAATTAAGAAGAGGTTTTACAATACCCAAAAATTCAAATGTCTTGATTGTTGAAGACGTTATTACAACTGGAAAATCAGCTCTTGAATGTTCTAAAATTGTCTCTTCCAGCAATGCAAATGTTGTTGGATATGCATGCATTATAGATAGATCTAATAAAGAACTATTAATTAAGGAAAAAATTATTTCACAGGTAAAATTAAGATTAGATGTATTTACAAAAGAAAATATTCCAGCAGATCTTTTAAAAATTGAACCTGTTAAACCAGGAAGTAGAAATAAAAATAAATGAGAAAAAGAAGACTAGGTGTTAACATTGATCACGTAGCAACAATAAGAAATGCTAGAAATGAAGATTATCCGGATCCATTAAATGCTGCTATAATGGTAGAGAAGAGCGGCGGAGATTCAGTTACAATACATTTGAGAGAGGACAGAAGACATATAAGGGATATTGATCTAAAAAATATAAAAAAAAAAATTAAAATTCCATTAAATTTGGAAATGGCTCCCACACAGGAAATGTTTAGTATTGCAAAAAAGCATCTTCCAAATTATGTATGCATAGTTCCTGAAAAGAGAATTGAAATTACAACCGAAGGTGGTCTTAATTTAAATAAAAAGAAATTTTTTATAAGTAAAATTATTAAAAAACTTAAAAAAGCAGGTATTAGAGTTTCGTTATTTGTAGAACCTAATGCGTCTACCATTAGAAAAGCAAAAAATCTTGGAGCTGATTGTGTAGAAATTCATAGTGGAAATTTTTGCAGGTTATATAATGAAGGAAAAAATGTAAAAGCTGCCTTTTTAAAAATTAAAAAATCCGCCCAAGTCGCAAAAAATTTAGGTCTAGAAGTTCATGTTGGACACGGTCTTAATTATAAAACAGCATCTTATATTTCAAGAATTCCATCAATATCAGAGTTTAATATAGGTCACTTTATTGTTTCAGAATCTCTGTTTGTTGGTATGAAGAGTGTAATTAAAAAATTTAAGAAAATTATAAATTAAATGAAAATTTTTGGTATAGGAACCGACATAGTAAACATTAGAAGAATTAAAAAAACTATCCAAAAAAAAAATAAGAAATTTAAAGAAAGAATTTTTTGTGTAAATGAAATAAAATATTGTGAAAATAAAAAAAACCCATTCTCATATTACGCAAAAAGATTTGCAGCAAAGGAAGCTTTGAGTAAAGCGTTGGGAACAGGTATACGCAAGGGCATAAATTTTAAAGATATAGAAGTATCTAATGATAAATTAGGCAAACCAATGATAAAATTAAGCTCTAATGTTGAGAAATACTTAAAAAAAAAAATTAAATCTAAAAAGTATTATATATACTTATCCATATCTGATGATTCTCCGTGGGCTCAAGCAACAGTAATAATTTCATATAAATAATGAAAAAAATAATATTAGAAAATATTAAAACATTGCTATATGCATTAGTAATTGCGTTAATTATTAGAAGCTTATTTTTTCAACCTTTTTATATTCCTTCATCATCAATGGAGCCAAATTTATTAGTTGGAGATAGATTATTTGTTTCTAAATATTCATATGGATATAGTCGTCACTCTTTACCATTTAGCCCAAAAATACTTAATAATAGAATATTTGAAAAAAAACCAAAAAGGGGAGACGTTATAGTTTTCAAAACTCCATATGATAATAGAACCGATTATATTAAAAGATTGATAGGTCTGCCTGGAGATGAAATTCAATTTATAGAAAAGGATTTGTATTTAAACAATGACAAGATACACAGAGAAAAAATCAATAACAACATATCGATTAATTGCTCTGATCAAATTTTCAAAGCTAATTATTATAAAGAAACTTTACCAAATGGCTTAAGTTATATTGCAGTTTATAGAAAAGATGGAACCATGGTAAATTCAGATAAATTTATCGTCCCAGATGGACATTATTTTTTTATGGGGGATAATAGAGATTGTTCCAAAGATAGTAGATTTCTGAGTAGCGTAGGTTATGTTAGTAGCAACAATCTTGTAGGAAAAGCTAGAATTATATTTTTTTCAAATGATAGAAAAAAAGGTTCTATCGTAAGTTTTTGGAAATGGAATGAAATAATTAGAAGCGATAGATTTTTTAAAAAGATTAAATGAAATCCAATTTTTATAATTTTGAAAAAAGCTTAAAGATAAAATTTAAAGATAAAAATCTGTTAATTGAATCTTTAACTCATAAGAGTGCTAATCTTAAGATTAACAATGAAAAATTAGAATTTGTTGGTGATAGAGTTTTAGGTTTAGTTTTATCAAACAAACTTTACGAGCTCTATCCAAATGAAAACGAAGGTGTTCTTGATAAAAGATTTGCAAAATTAGTAAATAGAAAGGCTTGTTCAGAAGTAGCTTTATCAATTTACATACAAAACTATATTATTATCGGAAATAAAAAAAAAAAGATTACTCATAAGGATGAAAAAATATTAAGTGATTGTTGCGAAGCTTTGATTGGAGCTATATTTATTGATAGAGGTTTTAATTTTACAAGAGAATTCATTTTAAGAATTTGGAAAAAAAATATAGAAAAATCAAATATTACAACTTTAGATCCAAAGACAAAATTACAAGAATACTCACTTAAAAAATATAAGAAACTTCCAATATATAAATTTGTTAATTCTATAGGGTCAAGACACAATCCTACATACAAAATCTCTGTTTCTATACAAGGATCCAATATATTTTATGGAGAAGGCTCTTCTAAACAAAATGCTGAATTAAATGCAGCTGAAAATCTATTGAAAGGAGAAAAAATAAATTAAAATGCATTGGAGTGACGAGGGGTATTTATTATCAAAAAATAATTTTGATGAAAATTCAATAATTATTGAAACTATTACTTCTAAACATGGAAAATATTCTGGTATCGTTTATGGTGGTTCATCAAAAAAGCAAAAAAAAAATTTTCAAATTGGAAATAAAATATTTCTTAATTGGAATTCAAAAGGTGAAAATAGACCTGGTTATTTTAATGTTGAATTAATCAAGCCTGTGTCACCTTTTTATTTTGATGATAAAAAAAAAATTGCATCAATACTCTCAGCCTCATCTTTTTTAAAAATACTATTGCCAGAAAGGCAATTAAATGAGAAAATTTACATTTCATATGAAAATTTTCTGAATAGCCTAGAATCAGAAAGCTGGATAAGTTTATATGTTATGTGGGAATTGTCATTAATTAAAGATTTAGGATTTGAAAGCAACTATGTCCCAAATAACTTTGAATCGAAAAATATTAATGATATCAGAAAAGCTTTGGCATTTAATAAAAAATTAATAATGGAGAATTTTATTATACCCAATAATCTTAAAATTCCATTATTTAGAAATATCTTAGAAAGATATTATAGTTAAGTTAATTTATTTAAGTTTGTTTGATATTTTATCTGCAAAGTAGGTAACAATTGCACTTGCGCCGGCCCTTTTAAACGAAACTAAGCTTTCATATATTGCGTTCTCATTTAATATTTTACTATCAATAGCATTTTTAATTAAACTATACTCGCCCGAAACTTGATAGGCAAATACAGGAATTTTAAAATTATCTTTTATTAACTTAATAATATCAAGATATGGCATTCCAGGCTTGACCATTACAAAGTCGGCCCCTTCATTTATATCCAAAGCCACCTCACGAATGGCTTCTTTTGAATTATTAAAATCCATTTGATAATTTTTTTTATCACTTTTTAATGATTTATTTGATCCTACTGCATCCCTAAATGGACCATAAAAATTAGAGGCATACTTTACTGCATAAGATAAAATCTGAACTTGTTTGTATCCATTTTTATCCAAAGCTTTTCGAATTGCTCCAATTCTTCCATCCATCATATCTGATGGAGCTATGACGTCACATCCCATTTCAGATAACAAAAGAGATTGTTTCACTAAAATCTTTACAGTAGCATCGTTTATGACGTAATCTTTATTAACAATTCCATCATGCCCATGATTTGTGTAAGGGTCTAATGCTACATCACACATTATTCCGATATTTCTATATTTTTTTTTAATTAGTTTTAATGCTTTGCATATAATATTATTTTTATTTAAAGCCTCAGAACCTTTAGAATTTTTTTTAAAATCTGGCGTATTAGGAAATAAAGCTATCATTGGGATTTTTTTACTAATAGCTTTTTCAACAAGAATTTCAATTTTATCCAATGTATATCTAAAAACACCTGGCATCGATTTAACAGGTTCCTTAATATTTTTTCCTTCCCTAATAAAAATAGGCCAGATTAGATCGTTTGTAGATAAATTATTTTCACTAACAAGTCTTCTAGACCATTCAGTTCTTCTGTTTCTTCTCATTCTTACATTGGGATAAGAACCAATTCCGACATTTTTCATTTGATAATCATTCTCATTTCAATTTAAAAGTTTATATTATTATAAACATTAATTCTATTGCGACAAAAGCATCGTATCAAAGATATAGATATTGATATATCTTCAGGATATTATACTAAATTATTAATATGGATAATTTCAAAGACTTTCGCACCGTTAAAGATTTAAAATTTGACGTTTTAAAACTACGTGAAGCTTTAAAGGAAGTTCTTTCAAGGAAATCTTACGATGATGCTAAAGGAACTAAATATATTGCGGGAATTTGCCTAAACCAAATACCAGGTGATCCAGATTCTATAAAAGGTGAAAATGTTAAAGGTGTTTATTGGACTAAACCTGGAAGTTCTAATAAAGAAGAATTAAGAGCTAAACCGATTGACGAATCTTCTTATACTGAATTTGTAAAAGATTTAGAAAATACATATTTTAAGGAAGTATATGATGCTCTTTCAAAAAAATTTAAATTAGGCAGAGTAAGAATTTTACTAAAAGAACCAAGATCAACTTTAAGTTGGCATAGAGATCCCGAACCGAGACTTCATATACCTATTATAACTAATCCTGGCTGCATGATGGTCATAGAAAATGTTGCAAAACACCTTCCTGCCGATGGATCTGTTTTTATTACTAATAATGTTAAATATCATAACGCTTTTAATGGTGGTGAAGAAAACAGAGTTCATTTAGTGGCTTGTTTACCAGATTATAAGTTCAACTAACTCCTAAGATTTTTAATCAAAATATTGTGGTATATTTTGTAATACTATATATATGTAGTAAAATTTAACTATAGCAGTGGAAAAGAACAAAAAAATAAGAATTATTTTAGCATCTGACCATGCTGGTTTTAAATTAAAAGAGATAATTAAAAAGCACTTAGTTAAAAAAAGGAGAAAAATTTTGGATCTTGGAACTAATAATGCTGACTCGGTAGATTACCCAGATTACGCACATCTTCTCTCAAACGAAATGAGAAAAAAAAATAATCAATTTGGAATCTTGGTATGTGGATCAGGAATTGGAATGGGCATTGCAGCAAATAGACACAAAAATATAAGAGCCGCAGTATGCTCAAGTGCAAAATCCGCAAAGTTAAGCAGGGAACATAATAATTCTAATGTTATTGCTCTTGGAGCAAGATTCTTAAGTAAAAATGTTGCACTTAAATGTATTAATGTTTTTTTAAATACAAATTTTAAGGGTGGTAGGCATCTTCGAAGAGTAAAAAAAATATAAATTATGACAAAATTAAATAAATATATTTCAAATGAATATCAAGATTTTTTTGATAATGACTTATCATCTACTGATCCAGATTTATTTAATTCAATTAAATTAGAACTTGAAAGACAACAGCAACATATAGAACTAATTGCATCAGAAAATATTGTTTCTAAAGCCGTTCTTGATGCACAGGGTTCAATAATGACAAATAAATATGCCGAAGGATATCCTTCTAAAAGATATTACGGAGGATGCGAATTTGTTGATAAAGCTGAAGAGTTAGCTCTAGACAGAGTTAAAAAATTGTTTAATTGCAAGTTTGCGAATGTGCAACCTCACTCAGGAGCCCAAGCCAATGGCGCTGTATATCTTGCGCTTCTAAAACCGGGAGACCCTATACTTGGTATGAGTTTAAATTCTGGAGGTCATTTAACACATGGGGCAAAAGTTGCTCTATCGGGCAAGTGGTTAAATTCATTTCATTATGAAGTGAATAAAGAAACCGGACTAATAGATTATGAAAATATAGAATCTTTAGCACAAACACATAAACCTAAAATTATAATAGCTGGAGGAAGTGCGTATTCTAGAATTATAGATTTTAAAAAATTTAAATCTATAGCAGATAAAGTTAATGCATATCTGATGGTTGACATGGCCCATTTTTCTGGACTAGTTGCTGGAAAAGGTTATCCAAATCCAATTGAATATGCTGATGTTGTTACTTCCACAACTCATAAAGTTTTAAGAGGTGGAAGGGGAGGAATAATACTTACAAACAGAGAAGATATTTATAAAAAAATTAATTCTGCAGTGTTTCCAGGATATCAAGGTGGGCCATTAATGCACATAATAGCTGCTAAGGCTGTTGCTTTCCAGGAGGCTCTAAAACCAAGTTTTAAAGATTATATAAAGTCTGTTCTTGCAAATGCTAAAATTTTATCAGAGACTTTAAAAAATAATGGCTTTAAAATATTTTCTGGAGGGACCGATACTCATCTAATGTTGGTTGATTTACGACCATTTAAAGTTACAGGTAAAGATGCTGAAACAAGTCTTTGCAAAGCAAACATAACTTGTAATAAAAATGGAATTCCTTTTGATGGCGCTAAACCAACAATTACATCAGGTATAAGATTGGGATCTCAAGCCGCAACTACTCGAGGGTTTGGTTTAAATGAATTTAAAAAAGTTGGAGAATTAATAACAAAAGTTATTGAAGGATTGTCAAAAAACTTAGAAGATAATAGCAAGATTGAAAACGAAGTTAGAAATGAAGTTATAGAATTATGTTCAAAATTTCCAATTTACAACCATTTAATCAAAAAGGATTGATATAATGCTTTGTCCATTTTGTAGAGAAAAAGATACTTCTGTTGTAGATTCTAGACCAACTGAAGATGGGGCTGCTATTAGACGAAGGAGAGTTTGTGGTTGCGAAAGAAAAGAACGTTTTACTACTTTCGAAAGAGTTCAATTTAGAGAGCTTACAGTAGTAAAAAACAATGGTAAGAAAGAACCTTTTGATAGAGATAAGATTGCGAAATCAATAAATATATCTTTAAGAAAAAGACCAATAGACGCCGAATCTATTGAAAAATTTATATCCAAAATTGTTAGAAATCTTGAAGGTCTAGGAGAAAACGAGATTCCAACATCCACTATAGGAAAATTCATAATGGATGGTCTCGCAAATTTAGATCAAGTAGCTTATGTTCGTTTTGCTTCTGTATATAAAAATTTTAAGGAAGCAAAAGATTTTGAACAATTTGTAGGCAACTTGAATGTATATAAATCCGAATAAATCCTATTATCATATATATTTTATGAAGCTCGCCCTACAGCAAGCTAAATTAAATTTAGGAAATACTAAAGAAAATCCTTCTGTTGGTTGCGCTATTACAAAAAAAAACAATTTGATATCTCTTGGCCATACAAGCATACATGGTAGACCTCACGCCGAAACTAATGCAATTAAATTTTCTGCAGAAAATTTAAAAAATTGTACTATCTACACAACATTGGAACCCTGTTCCCATTATGGTAAAACATCACCTTGTACTAGCTTAATAATAAAAAAAAAGTTTAAGAAAGTTTTTTATTCAATTAATGATCCTGATATAAGATCATTTAACAGATCTATAAATATATTTAAAAAAAAAAATATAATAGCTAGAAAAAGATTTTTATA
>Ga0066836_10000640_pt1 | contig 17288 bp, 13 predicted proteins | sample ETNtaG_18_FD_71568 | JGI IMG/M metagenome (GOLD analysis project Ga0066836, IMG submission 71568) | Marine microbial and viral communities from oxygen minimum zone, Eastern Pacific Ocean - ETNP201302SV91 | ecosystem: Environmental > Aquatic > Marine > Oceanic | place: Pacific Ocean: Eastern... | reverse complement strand
AAATTTTCGCGGCGTGAAGCTCTTGCAGGCTCTTTTCTTGTTGCTGGATCAGCAACAGCTGAAGGCGATAAAATTGTCAAGTTAGTTACTCCGACTCAGATAGAAGGGCCATTTTATCCGGATATGGATAATAATCTCACGCAGGTTATGGGTGCTAAAAAAAAACCTGTTGGTAAGACTATTTATGTTCACGGCAAAGTTTTCGATAAGGAAGGCAAACCAGTGGAGCGAGCTGTTGTTGAGATTTGGCAGACCGACAATAATGGTATCTATAACCATGCTGGCGATTCTCGCCAGGAAGAACGAGATGTGAATTTTCAATTCTTTGGGCGTAGTGTAACTGACATCAGGGGTCGTTATATTTTTAAAACTATCAAGCCTGCCGCATACGGAGTTCAGGATGATTGGCAGCGCCCTCCACATATTCATTTTAAGGTATATAGGCGCGGATTCGAAGATCTTACTACTCAGCTTTATTTTTCAGGCGATTCACTTAATGATAAGGATGGCATCTATAATAATCTCTCTGAAAAAGACCGAAAGAGCGTTACTGTTGATTTTAGTTTGATTACTAAAGTTGACTCTAAATTGGCTAATTATATTGGTGATCAATTCGGACAGAAAAGAGGGCTTGAGAGCAATTCAAAAATTGGATTATTCGATATTGTAATTAACACTGTTGTCTGAATTATGTTTTCGATATTATCTAGAATCTTTGCAGTGTTTGGTAAAGCTATAATATTAGTTATCGCCAGCGAATCTATTCATGCTTTAGATCAACCCAGTTCACTTCCCCCAGTTAATATTAAGCTTCCTAGCGAACTGACCGTTGAGGAAATTATTGAGCGGGCTCGGGAAGCTTCTAATAGGAATGGACAAGGGGATGCTGCCTTCAAGTTTTACCGAAAAGCTTCTTTTGATGAATTGGATAACAAGGGTAATATTATCGAGAAAAACAGTAAAACCTACCGTGCATTCACAGACGATCGTGATCAGCAATTACGCAAAGTTAATGATCGTAAAGCCACTAGTGAGGAGCGTTATCGTGAATACAGAAAACATCAGGAACGCCAGCGTCGTTACCTTAATAAACGAAATAAAAGTGATGCCAAAAAACGGAATGAAAGCCTCTTTACAAGAAATATTGATCTCTTTGAGGATAAGTTTATTCCTGTTCTAGAAGGAATGGAGAAAGTTAATGATCGAGATGCTTTTGTTATCGGACTTAAGCCTAATAAAAAAAACAGATACAAAAGCCGGACTGTGAACCGTATTATGGATCAACTGAAAACCAAGGTATGGATTGATAAGGAAGAGTTCCAGATTTCACAAATTAGTGCTAGACTGATCAAGCCTGTAAGCTTTTTGGGTGGCATTGCAGGAGCTATTAAAACTATTAATATTGATGCCACCCAAAAACGATTGGGAAAGGATAATTGGGTTGATGAAAAAGTGAATGCGCAATTTAATGCTCGTATCGCTTGGAAAACCTATCAATTTCGGATGGAGAGTCTTTCAACTAATTTTGAACGAACTGAACGTAATCAGCCAGAGTCTTGAGCTAGTTTAAGACTGCTTATTCGCTAAAATCGGGTGCGTCGAAATATTTTCTTAGGCGATAGAATTCCTTTTTTAAGTCATCAATTTTTTTTGCGTATGCAGGCTCGGAGTGAACGCTTTTAAGTTCATGTGGATCTTTTTTAAGATCGAATAGATTCCATTCTTTGTTTATCGGGAAGAACATCAGTTTGTGATGTTCTGTGCGTACGCCAAAGTGTTGCGGGACAGCGTGTTCACCTAATTCGTAGTAGGAGTAGTAAATCGACTTACGCCAGCTTTTGTCTATACCTTGAAAAAGGTTAATGAGTGATCTGCCTTGAACTTCTGTTGGAATTTTCAGTTTTGCGATATCTAGGAAGGTTGGGGCATAGTCGATATTTTGGATTAGTGCAGTCGGTTTTGATCCGGGCGTGATAGTATCTGGCCACCGCATGATAAAAGGCATACGAAAGGATTCTTCAAACATCCACCGCTTGTCGTACCATCCGTGTTCGCCGAGGAAGAAACCTTGATCAGAGGAGTAGATGACAATTGTGTTTTTTGTGAGATTGTTTTTGTCAATATATTCGAGCATGCGACCTATATTTTCGTCTACTGCTTTAACAGTGCTAAGGTAATTGCGCATGTAGCGTTGGTATTTCCATCGCACTACATCTTGGTTTGTCATTTTACCTTCGGAAAATTCCTTGAGGAATTCTTGGTTCCTTGGACTGAAATAGGAATTCCATTTGTTTTTTTGCATTGGTGTCATTCGATTGTATTCTGGTGTTCCATAGCGGTCTGGTTTCGGGAGCTTCACCTCTCCTCGTTCATCTTTTCTTATCTTTACATCGTAGGCCCAGTCGAAGTGTCGGTCGATCTCCATTTCGTTTTTTGCTAATGTAGAACTTCGATTTTGATAATCATCGAATAAGGTTTTTGGCTCAGGAATTTTAACTCTGTCATAAGCCCCCAAGTGGCGAAGGGCGGGCGCAAAGGTGCGATGCGGTGCCTTATGTTGGCACATCAGAAAAAAAGGTTTTTGATTGGCATCTTTCTTGCGTTTATTAAGCCAATCGATTGCTTTATCAGTAGTAATGTCTGTTGCGTAGCCTTCGAAACGCTTTCGTTTGCCGTTCATTTGAATGAAAACAGGATTGTAGTAGCTTCCTTGGCCAGGAAGAACTTCCCAATGATCGAAACCTTGAGGATTAGTATTTAGGTGCCATTTGCCGATTACTGCTGTGTGATAACCGCTTTCTTGTAAAGCTTTGGCGACGGTCCATTGGTCAGGGTTGAATCGATTCCCATTCCGCATGAAGCCGTTTATGTGGCTATGTTTTCCAGTGAGGATTGTGGCGCGCGATGGCCCACATATAGAATTTGCGCAAAACGAGTTGAGAAACAATGCTCCTTCATTTGCCAGGCGATCTATATTTGGTGTGGGAGCCACTTTAGCTAATGGGCCACCATATGCTGAAATTGTTTTGATTGCATGGTCATCAGAAAATAGGAACAGAATGTTTGGCCGTTCAGTCGCTTGTAATGTGTAAGCAATAAAAAAGACCAAATAAGTATATATGTATTTCATAGATTATTGTTAATATTGTCTCCAGCTTTTAACTGGGCAAATTATATTATCAAAAATGGTAATCCCTCGGACAAGAATGTTGGTTTGGTTGTAAGCTGGACAGAGAAATAAGTTACTCAAGATGGTAACCTTGGTTGCAAATCCGTGCCAGCCTGTAGATTAATTTATTCGGTTTTGGATTGTCTTAGCAGAAGAACATATTCAAAATTTCCTCATATGTTACGCCCTAGGAAGAAGTACACGATCTACGATTTACAACAGCTCAAGGGTAAGCGTTGTCTTACGCATATTCATGTCAAATCACCTGAAGAGGCAGCGGCAGGGGCAGAAGCAGGTGTAGATTTAATGAGTTGTAGTTTTGATTCTTCAGAATCTCAGGCTAGATTTCCGAAAATAGTAGAGGCAGCTCCGAATAGTTTTATATCTTGCGCGACACCTCATGGTTTAGTTTCAAGTGACGAGGCGATTAGAATTGCGTTTAGCGCCATGGAGCTTGGAGCTAGTTCAGTTTATTGCTCTTGCAGTCTAAAGATAATCGAGAACATGGCTAATGAGAGAATTCCTGTAGTAGGACACATTGGCTTGGTTCCTCGCCATGTGACTTGGACTAATTATCGTGCTATCGGTAAGACCAGTGATGAAGCTCGACGTCTTTATAAGGAAATGAAGGAACTTGAAGATGCTGGGGCCTATGCTGCGGAGTTGGAAGTTGTCCCGCATCAGTTGGCAAGCTTTCTTAGCTCAAAAACCAAAATGCTTCTTATGTCACTTGGCTCTGGCACAGGTTGTGACACGCAGTTTCTTTTCTCCTGTGACATCCTTGGCGACTATGATGAGCGACTACCTCGCCATGCAAAGGCTTATCGGGATTTTCAATCTGAAAGAAAGAGGCTGCAAAAGGAGCGTGTTGATGCATTCCGAGAGTATATTGATGATGTTAATTCTGGAGTGTTTCCTGCTAATGCAAACCTGATTGAAATGGATGAAGCTATTCTCGATGAACTCCAGAAAGAATTTGAATGATTGTTTAATGAATGGGGCTGGCATTAATATAATTATTAGAAACTGGTCCATCTTGATTTTGTCTCTGTTCAAGGATACTTTTTGAGGAGATTTTCTCGCTAATTAGATAAGTTTTGAGATTTTTTATGCATTTTTTTAACGAAAGATATGCCGTTTTGGTGGCTTTAATCGCTGTTTTTGCACTCCTTAAAGCTCAGGGGGCTCAACCTGATGAGGTGAGCTTTGGTGTAGATGTGCGTCCCTTGTTATCTAACTACTGTGTGCAATGCCATGGGCCGGATGAGGAGAACCGTAAAGCTGATTTGGAGTTGCATACGCAGGAAGGATTGTTCAGTGGTGATATCGATAGTCGTATTGTTGTTCCGGGAGAACCGGAGGAGAGTCTGTTGTTTCAGCGTATCACTACTCATGACAATGACGAACGAATGCCTCCTCTAGAGAGCAAGAAGGAGATGAGTCAGGGAGAGATCGCTTTGATTAAGGAATGGATTCTACAGGGTGCCAAGTGGGAGGCTCACTGGGCGTTTGTGGCTCCGAAGACTCCCAGACTGCCAAAGGTTCGTCGCAGCGATTGGCCGAAGAACTCAATCGATTTCTTTACACTAGCAAAAATGGAGGAGCAGGGATTGAAACCATCCAGAGAGGCGGATCGTCGTACATTGATTCGTCGAGTGTGTTTTGATCTGACTGGCTTGCCTCCCTCTCCGGAGGAAGTGGAACGGTTTGTTAACGACTCGGATCCGAATGCTTATGAGAAACTAATAGATTCTCTATTGGCTAGTGAGCGGTACGGAGAGAGGATGACCTTAGCTTGGATGGATGCTGCTCGATATGGGGATTCAAGTGTGTTTCATGATGATGGAGTTCGGTTTATGTGGCCTTGGCGCGATTGGACGATCAGAGCCTATAATGACAATAAACGCTTCGATCAATTTACTATAGAGCAGTTGGCTGGAGATCAGATTGAAAATGCCGATACTGAGCAGAAGGTAGCGTCTGGATTTAATCGTAATCATGGGACAACGGATGAAGGCGGTGCAATTGATGAGGAGTATCGTGTCGAGTACAATGTCGATCGGGTAAAAACAACTTCTAATGTTTGGCTTGGTTTGACTATGGAGTGTGCCCAGTGCCACGATCATAAGTATGATCCAATTTCGCAGAAAGAGTATTTCCAGTTTTATGCTTACTTTAATATAAACTCGGATAAAGGAATGCAGACACGTAATGGTAACTCAGCCCCAATGATCAAGGTGCCTAGCATGATGCAGAAAGAGGAACTTCAGAATCGCAGAAATGATGTAGAGCGTTTCAAGGCAGAGAAGTCTAAAATAGCGCCGACGTTGCAAGAAATGGACGAGTGGATTTCTGATAATCGTGCGTCTGAGTTGCCTGAGCCGCCGGAAATGGGTGATTGGTATTTTCTCGGCAGTTTTGAAGCAAAAGATAGCAATGAGGCATTTAAAAAAGACTATGGTCCGGAAAAAACTGTGGATTTAAAGAAGGAATATGTTGGTAAAAAATGGGAGAGCCGAAAGTATGATGATGGCAAAGTGCACACCATCGGGTTGCCTGAAAAAAGTGCTTCTTATTTTTACCGCGTTTTGAAGTCGCCTTCCAATCAGAAAGTGAATGCATCGTTTGGTAGTGATGATGCTATAAAGGTATTTTTAAATAATAAGCAATCATTAGCTAACAATGTTAGCAGATCGCCAGCAGCCGATCAGGACAAGGCGGTATTGAATTTGGTTAAAGGAGACAATCATCTATTAATCAAGATTGTAAACAATGGAGGTCAGGGGGGGTTTTACTTTAAGCTGGGTGGATCGAGTTTACCTGAGGTGGTGATTGCTAATCTTAGGCAAGATATATTGAGTGCTGAGCATGTAACCAAACTCCGGGAATATTATAAGAAATCCGTTTGGCCCTTGGGTAAAGAGTTAGATGTCAAAATCAAAGCTGCAGAGAAATCAATGGGGGACTATGATAAGTCCATTGTAACTGTTATGACCATGGGTGACCTTGCAAAGCCAAGAAAAACTTATGTATTGAATCGTGGCCATTATTCTTCTCCTATTAAGGATGAGGAGATTTTCCCCAATGTTCCCGCAGCATTGCCTTCACTGCCGAAAGCGGCTCCTAAAAAAAGATTAAGCTTGGCCAAGTGGATTATGGATGATGATCATCCATTGACTTCGCGTGTAACAGTTAATCGTTATTGGGCCACTCTTTTTGGTTATGGCTTGGTTAGTACAGTGGCGGATTTTGGTACTCGAGGCGCATTGCCAAGCCATCCTAGATTGTTGGATTATTTGTCACGTGAATTTGCTGACAGTGGGTGGAACGTTAAACGTATTTTTAAACAAATTTTAATGTCTGCAACTTATCGCCAAACTTCTTCGGCGGAACTAGAGAAAATCGAAAAGGATCCTAAGAATGTATATCTCTCTCGTGCGCCACGTTTTCGGTTACAGGGCGAATTTATTCGAGACAGTGCACTTTCGGTTAGTGGGATTTTGAATGATAAATTAGGAGGGCCAAGTGTGAAGCCGTATCAGCCCTCTCGGATTTGGAATGAGGTGGCACTCAATGGGGGGTTGTTTTATAAGCGGGATGCAGGTCAAAAATTGTATCGTCGTTCAATGTATACCTACTGGAAACGATCAGCTCCAATGCCAAGCATGGTTGCATTTGATGCTCCAACCCGTGAAAAATGTGTGATCCAGAGGCCTCGAACTAATACCCCGATGCAAGCCTTAGTGACGATGAATGATGTGCAATTTGTTGAGGCTGCTAGAGTTTTTGCACAGCGGATTTTAAATCAAGGTGGGGCGGATTTTGATTCGCAGATCGATTATGCATTTTTGCTTGCGACTTCTCGGCCTGCAGATGAATTGCGAAAACGTGTTTTCAGAAATCTTTACGATAGTCAGCTAAAAGAATTCAGCCGTGATAAAAAACGAGCTGAGGATTTACTGGGATTTGGTGAGACCAAGCGAGATGAATCGATTGATTTAGCTCAACATGCAGCTTGGACAACCGTAGCAAGTGCTATACTTAATCTTGATGAAGTTTTAAGCAAGGAGTGAACTACATGAATCATATACTCAAATCTGATCATTTGTTGGATCGACGAAAGTTTTTAAATATCGGTGCCCGGGGAATAGGCGCATTAGGTTTAGCATCGTTGTCTCAACCAGGATTGTTAAATGGGGCTAGCCGTGGGTCTTTGACGGAGCCGCATTTTAAACCTAAAGCCAAAAGGGTTATTTATTTGTTCTTCTCAGGTGGTCCATCGCATATCGATATGTACGATTATAAGCCGGCTATGAAGAAAATACATGGAATTGAATTGCCGGATTCTATTCGTAATGGTCAGCGTATCACCGGGATGACTTCTGGTCAGAAGTCGTTCCCGTGTGTTGCTCCAATGTTTGAATTTAAGCAGCACGGACAAAGTGGTGGTTATTATAGTGAAATTTTGCCTAATATAGCTTCAATTGCTGACGAAATGACTCTTATTCGAAGTGTCAACACCGAGGCTATCAATCATGATCCAGCGATTACTTATATTAATACTGGTACACAGCAGTTAGGGCATCCCAGCATGGGCGCTTGGTTGAACTATGGACTAGGTAGTCCTAGTGATAATTTACCAGGTTACATTGTAATGATTTCAAAGGGAAGGGGAGGCAGTCAGGCCCTTTATTCTAGATTATGGGGGAGCGGCTTTTTGCCATCAAAACATCAGGGTGTGAAATTCCGAAGTTCTGGTGAACCGGTTCTGTATTTAAACAATCCTCCAGGTATTAATAGAGACTCTCGTCGAGCCATTCTTGATAGTATCAATGCAATTAATCGAGATAAGTTTCAACAGACTAAAGACTCTGAAATTCAGACGAGGATTGCTCAATATGAGATGGCATTTCGTATGCAGGCTAGTGTGCCGGATTTGACCGATCTAAAGTCCGAACCAGATCATGTTTTTGATTTATACGGAAAAGAGTCGAAGACTCCGGGGAAATTTGCTCACAACTGCGTTCTTGCTCGTCGAATGCTTGAGCGTGGCGTTCCCTTTGTGCAGTTATTTCATCGAGGTTGGGACCAGCATGGAAACTGTCCTCGAGACATTCGTCGTCAATGTGAGGATATCGACCAACCAGTTGCAGCTCTTGTTCGTGATCTCAAGCAGCGTGGTATGCTTAATGATACTGTTGTTATATGTGGAGGCGAATTTGGGCGAACGATTTATTCGCAAGGTAAGCTAACAAAGGATAATCATGGACGCGATCATCATGGTCGATGTTTTACGATGTGGATGGCTGGTGGTGGCATACGAAAGGGTCATGTTCATGGAGAGACGGATGATTTTAGTTATAATATCGTACGTGATCCAGTTCATATCAATGATCTTAATGCCACAGTTTTGCAATGCTTGGGAATAGATCATGAGCGATTCACCTACCGTTATCAGGGCTTAGACCAGCGTCTGACTGGAGTTCAAGGGGCAAGTGTTGTTAACCAGATATTGGCCTGATTTTCCAGGTGGTAAATAATTCGTCTCCGATGCGCTTTTGATTAGTTAGTTTTAGCTTTGTTGCTTTAGACAAGCGCAAGAACCCATTTCCGTCTGCAATAGTTGGAGCTTTGCGCCCGCCTAAAAGGCATGGGCAAATAGTAAGGTGTAATTCATCCACCAAACCGAGACGAATTAATGTGAAGTTCAGCTCTCCTCCACCTTCACAAAGTAGGCGTTTAGTGTTCCATTTTTGATGGAGATATTTAAGTGATTGGCAAAGGGAAACTGTTTTATTTCCATAGACTACTATTTCATCTGCTACTTTTTTTAATTTCGCTAAACGCTTTTTTGATGCTTGTTTAGAAACGAAAATTATTATTGGAGAATTGCGGTTTTTGAAAATTCTGGAAGCTGGGTTTATTGATCCGGAGCCACTGATTAATACTCTTAGATTTTGTTTCTCTAGACCATTAGAGACCCTTTGTTGTTCGTATTTTTTTCCGCCTGCGTCCATTGTGATGTTACCAGACTCGATTGTTCTGGCCCCGCACATTACTGTGTCTACAGTAGTGCGAAGTTTAAGTAAATGATCGTGATCTTGCTTAGTTCCAAGTGAGATTAATCGTCGATTTGGTGGGGCGATTTTGCCGTCAGCCGACATTGCCATATTAATTAATACAAATGGCCGTTCATGTTTCATAGGTGTAAAAACATCGCATCTCCATAACTAAAAAAACGATAACGTTTTTCGATTGCCTCTTTGTATGCTTGCATAATCAGTTCACGTCCGCTGACGTTGCCCGGAGCAGCGAATGCGCTGATCAGCATTAGTAAGGTTGATTTTGGCAGGTGAAAATTTGTAAGTAATGCATCTACGATGCGGAAGGTATATGGAGGATGGACAAAAATGTTAGTTCGGTTTTGTTGTGGTTCGATTATATCATTCTTTTTTGCTGCAGACTCTAGGACACGCATGGTTGTTGTTCCGACGGCGATGATACGGTTACCATTCTTTTTAGCTTGCTGAATGGCTTCTATGGTTTCAGTTGAGATTTCAAACCATTCATCATGCATTACGTGATCTTTTATTATGTCACATTCTACTGGCTGAAATGTACCTGGCCCAACGTGAAGAGTGACTTCAGCTGTGCTGACTCCTTTATCATTCAATTTATTCAGAAACGATTTGGTAAAGTGGAGGCCGGCAGTAGGAGCAGCTACCGATCCTTCATTTTTAGCATATACGGTTTGATAGAGCTCGCGATCGTTATAAGTATCTATTGGTTTGCGTTCGATATAAGGAGGCAGGGGTGTTTCGCCGATTTTGGATAGTGTTTGTAGCACATCTAATGTTTCCGGCCATTGCAGCAGATATTTGCCGGTATTATTTTTCTCCCTAACAGTAATCCAATGATCAGTGGGCTTGCAATCAAGGTTGTGTAGTTGAATCCGAGTCCCTATGTGAATCCGTTTGCCGGGCTTAAGCATACACCACCATTGACTAGGAGTGATTTGATCAGTCAGTAATATTTCGATCTGGGCTCCATTACCTTCTTTCTGGCCTCGTAATCTAGCAGGGATTACGCGGGAATTATTTACGACTAGTAGGTCTCCGGCATTAAGGCAATTAATCAAATCTCTGAATTGTTGGTGAATCAATCGCTTGGCTAAGCGTTCCACGACTAATAGCCGACAAGCGTCTCTGCGTTCAGTTGGATGCTGAGCGATTAGTTCAGAGGGCAGGCTGTAATCGAAATCACTAGTTCGCACGGCTTTATTTAACCGGTTTTGAATTCAAGTGCGATTCTTTGCTGTATCTGGTAGCTCCTTAAATATTGCCCTTATGGCTATAATAATGAAATAAAACTATATCGTTAACGTAAGCCCGTTATCTTTATTTAATATGAGTAAGTGGCGTTAGTTGAGTAGAAAAAAATAAAAAATACCCAGATTTCGTGTTGACCTTTTGGGTAGAAAAAGGTAGGAAACGGGAAAAATAGGTAAGCAATGGCAGTGTTAATTGCCTTTTGCATTGTAATGTCAACCGCTTTAGACCAGCAAAATACTGTATTTACGGGACGTTTCCGTCACGGAATTGATGGCTCTAGGCGTGTTATGGTGCCTTCAAAGTGGCGTCCGAAGTCTGGGAAAGCAGAGTTAACTATACTTCCGTGGCCTATTGGTCAGCAGCAGTATTTGTTGGTACTCCCTCCGGCTCGTTGGAATGTTTTATTGGAGAGGTTAAATGAGATGTCGCTTTCGGATGAAGAAGCGGCAGTGGTAGAGAGAGTGATCGGAGGGAGCTCAGCTCATCTGAAACTCGATAAAGTGGGTCGTCTTTGTTTGCCAGAGGAGTTAGCCAAAGTGGCAGGTATAAGACAGGAGGCTATTTTGGTCGGCCGATTGAACAAATTTGAGATTTGGTCTCCAGATCGTTTTGAAGAAGTGAATCGAGGCAGTGAGGCTTTGGCAGCAGCTGCCATCAAGAATTTAAATCTATGAACCTTATGCAGTATTTATCGGTTGGTGGAGCACTTGAGTCTCCAAGGGAAAGGAAAACTTCTCGAAGGATTGGCTATAATGATAGCGACTCAGCTAGCTCAAAACCGATATTTTTCACGGAGCCGTCTCGGATTAATGATGATCAGGGTGAGTTTGGGTTTATCGAGCCGTTGGAGATCGACCGTTTATCGCAATCGCCAGGCAACCATCTGGATTTAAAGAAGGAAGAATTCAAATCTAAACCAAGCGAGCAGATGGAGATACAAAGCCGAATTACACCTACGCGGTTGAGTGTTGTGCGTAATGATCTTGTGAGTTCCGATATTGCATTCCGATCAAGTCTTATTTCGGAAGAACCGCAACGTACCTCATTTTTCAATCGATTGCGGAATCGATTTATTATGTTAGATAAAGTTATTCGATTAGTGGGCATTTCCAAATCTATTTCTAGTATTGTGCGTCCAGTGGTACCGGTATCAGGTGGTTCTGCACAGGTTGATAGTATGAGAGGTGAGGAATTCCAAGATTCAGTTGAGTTAGCTAAATCTTATAAGACAGATGTTTTCGTTAATGGGAAGGTGGCTTGGAGTTACTCTGATTACGCAGAAAAAGTGAAAGCATGAAAATCCCTGATATCTCTAATGAACGGTGATCGATTTTATCCACGAACCTGTCTTGCTGGAGGAAGTTTTAACTGCGATTCAGCCTGTGCCGGGTGGTTTGTACGTGGATGGAACAGTTGGTGGAGGTGGGCATGCGGAGGCGATTCTAAAGGCTTCTTCTCCCGATGGATGTTTGGTGGCGTTCGACCGCGACGACTGGGCATTGAAGGCTTCGGCCAGGCGTTTGGCTCAATATGGTCCTCGTGTGGAATTGCACCACGAAGCGTTTTCGGGCATTGCGAAACACTTGAAAAATCGAAAATGCGATGGGGTTTTATTGGATTTGGGCGTGAGTTCGCCGCAGCTCGACGAGGTAGAGCGAGGATTCAGTTTCCAATCGAATGGTCCACTTGACATGCGCATGGATCGCCGTCAGCCAGTTACGGCGGAGCAGTTGGTCAACGAATTAAAACAAGAAGAATTAGCAGATATTTTTTGGAAATTGGGCGGAGAGCGGAGATCGCGTCGTATTGCACGCGCGATTGTTGAGCAGCGAGAGATGCAGCGAATAGAAACAACAGAACAGTTGGCAAAAGTAGTTGAGTATTGCTGTCCCAGGAGAGGGGCTAAGACGCATCCTGCAACAGGTGTTTTTCAGGCGCTTCGTATGGCAGTGAATGATGAGCTGACTCAGGTGGAATTTGGTCTCGATTCCTGTTGGTCTGTGTTAAAGCCGGGTGGTCGTATGGCAGTGATAACTTTTCATTCTGGTGAGGATCGTTTGGTGAAGCAGTTTAATCGACGCATGGCTAGGCCTTATACTTTGAGAGGCGAAGTTGATTTGCCTGAGTGGCGTGAGCCGCGAAAACCGTTGGCTAGAGAGTTGAAGCGGAAGGCCATTAAGCCAAGCGAATTTGAGATAAAGCGAAATTACAGAAGTCGCAGTGCGCAGTTGCGAGTTTTAGAAAAGCTTTAATACCTACATGGCAGCGAGAAACCGAAGGCGTAAAGAAATTCCATTGGGCATTGGCTCATGGGTCAGAGCAGTGGGTTTATGTATATTGTTGGGAGGGCTAGCAATGGGGTATGTTTGGCAAAAGTCACAGATCCACCAACTTGGAACTTTATTGCAAAAAAAGGAAGTGCGCCTCGATTTATTAAAAGGAGAGAATGAACGTTGGCAACAGATGCGGGCGGAAATGCGCTCGACGCAAAAACTTTATGAGAGAGTTAGGAAACTTGGGCTTGGTTTAATGATGCCGACGCCTGAGCAAGTATTGAAACTTTCGGATTTGCCTCCAGAAGCCAAGGAGCTGGAGCGAAGTAAAGCTGGGGAATACCGCACGGTAAAGCAAATGCCACTTTGGGGCAGTCAAAACAGAAAAGAATAAAACTGTTAATAACCTAATTGTGGTAAATATGATAACCAACGCTCATCGGGGAAGGGTGATATTTCTAGTTTCACTAATAACGGCTGGTTATGTGGCACTAGGGGTGAGGTTGGTTGATATTCAATTATTTCAGCATAAAAAACATGCAGCGCATGCGGTGGATAATACTCGTCGAAAGGTAATTCATGCCTCTCGTCGTGGGGATATATTAGATTCGCGGGGCACTGTCTTAGCAACGAGTCGTATAGCCAAGACAGTTTGTGCGGATCCGTCATTAATTGGCACTAATCAACTTTTAATAGCTCGGGCTATTGCGCCGATTCTTGGCGCCGATGTTAATGGTTTGTCCAAGCGGATGAAGCGTAGAGTTTATTTGGATTCTTCAGGTAGGCAGCGCGAAGATCGGTACGTTGTTCTCAAGCGCAAGGTTTTATTGGAAGACTGGCAGAAGATAACTAATGCTCTTGCTCATTTGGAATTCGGATTCGATGTGAAGTCGCTTCCTCGTAAGCAACGGCTTAGCTACTACAATCTCAAATATCGTTCTATTTTTAGCGAGAAAGTTGATTCGCAGTTGCGTGTTTATCCGAGTGGAAATTTGGGGGCTCATGTTCTTGGGTATGTGGGAGTACGTGATTCTGGAAGTGCGAAGGCTCCTGTCGAGGGGCTTGAAGGTAAGCATGGGATTGAGAGGACCTTAGACTCTGTGTTAGAGGGTGTTCGAGGATGGCGTGATACAGAGACTGATAGGGGCCGCCGAGAAGTTGTAGCTTTTCGTGAGTATGATATCAAACCGAGGGATGGGATGAATATCGTGCTTACCATTGATGCCAACATACAATATATCGCTGAAAAAGCATTGGAGAAACTATGTTCAAAGCATACTCCTGTGAGTGCCTGCGTTGTAGTAATGAGGCCTAAGACAGGAGAAATATTGGCTTTATCTAATCGTCCTACTTTTGACCCTAATAAACCGGGAGATTCTACGGCAGCTAATCGGCGCAATCGGGTTGTTACTGATATGTACGAGCCGGGGTCAACTTTTAAAATTGTGGCAGTGTCAGGCGCGCTTAATGAGGGGGTGGTTAAATTGTCTGATCGATTTAATTGCGAAAATGGAAACTTTTATTTTGCGGGAAAGGTTTTACATGACCATCACGCTTATAGTGAATTATCTGTGGAGGAGATTATTACTAAATCTTCAAATATTGGTACTGCTAAAGTTGCGATGCGGTTAGGCTCAAATCGATTACACCGTTATATATCTCATCTTGGATTTGGTGTGAAAACTGGAGTATCTCTTCCTGGTGAAGTTGCTGGAATGCTGCACCCGTTACGGAAATGGAACAAACTTTCCATTTCAAGAATTCCGATGGGTCATGAAATTGCAGCTACCCCTATTCAACTGGTTTTGGCAATGAGCGCTGTAGCGAATGGAGGCAGTCTGATGCGGCCTATTCTTGTGGATAAGTTAACGGATCGTGATGGAAATATTGTGGTGGACTATCCGACAGCAGTTGTTCGTAAAGCAATTCGAGATGAGACTGCACAGCAAATGGTTGAAGCTTTAATTACTGTAGTATCGCCAAATGGCACAGCTAAACAGGCTTGGCTTAAAAACTATGTGGTTGCGGGGAAAACAGGTACCGCCCAAAAAGTTTCAAAGGTGCGACGTGGTTATGATCCGGGAAAATACTTTTCATCTTTCATAGGTTTTCTTCCTGCGCGAAAGCCGGAATTGTGTATTGGTGTATTTGTAGATGAACCTCAAAATGGTTACTACGGTGGGCTTGTCGCTGGCCCAGCATTCAAGGAGATCGCTGAAAAATCAGCTAACTATCTAGGTGTTGAAACATCAGATCAGCCAGAACCGTTGGTTAATTCAAAGGCAGGATTAGTATCAAGATGATGGAACCGCGGACTCTCGAGTTTATTGAAAAAGGTTGTCAGGGGCAGCTTGTTTCCGGGGATTATTCGGCATTTGTCCAGCGGGTTTGCATTGATTCGCGTTTGGTTGAGCCGGGTGATTTATTTGTAGCTTTAGAAGGTGATAGATTTAACGGGCACGACTTTACTAAACACGCGCTCGATCGAGGAGCAGTCGCAGCATTAGTTAATGGTTCTGGAGTTAGCGGAGAGACTGTCGGTGCTAAAGTTGAGGTGTTAGAAACACGCCAGGCACTGGGGCTATTAGCGTCTCATTATCGTCGTGATTTTGATATTCCTTTAATTGCCATCGGTGGTTCAAACGGAAAAACTACAACAAAGGAAATTCTTGCGAGAATACTTGAACAACGTTTTAGTACGCTTAGCAGTGAGGCAAGTTTCAATAATGAAATAGGTGTTCCTCTGACGCTTCTTCGTCTTATGGAAGATCATCAGATTGCGATCGTGGAGATTGGTACGAACCATCCAGGTGAGATGCAGTCACTGCTTTCGATAGCTCGCCCTAGGTTTGGTATTTTAACTAGTATTGGCAGTGAGCATTTGGAATTTTTTGGTGATTTAGAAGGAGTGATTTTAGAAGAGGGATTTTTGGCTGAATCATTACCAGAAGATGGATGCTTATTTGTTAATGGTGATATCGCAGGTTTGGCAACGTTGCTTGAGCGTTGTCGAGCGTCAGTTGTTACTGTTGGAGAATCGGATCGATCTGATTGGATTATATCAAGAATAGAAGTAAGGGATGATGGGACAGTTTTTGAATTAATTTCGCCGAAGGGAGATTGGGACGGAGTCTATCGTGTCAATCTGTTGGGTCGTCATAACGCCCTAAATGCTGCACTTGCTATTGCAGTTGCAGTCGAGATGGGGTTGAGCCAGGAGGAACTGATTCATGGCCTGCAAGGTTGTCGACCGGCGTCTATGAGAATGCAGTTACAGACACTCGGCGGTGTCTCTGTAGTCAACGACGCCTACAACTCTAACCCTGACTCCCTTCAGGCGGCTTTGGAAACGCTCAAGGCGTTTCCGGTTAAGGGCAAGGTCATTGCTGTTCTCGGTGATATGGCCGAGCTTGGAGAGGCTAGCGAAAATGCTCATATCGAAGCAGGTTTGCTGGCTGCCAAGCTCGGCCTGAACGGCTTAATTGCTGTTGGGCAATGGTCTGATGTTATAGCTCGGGCTGCGCAGGCTAATGGATTAGCAAACGTAGCAGCATTTGAAGATGCGGCTTTAGCTGGTAAGGCCTTGGCATCTAAACTTAACCCTGGAGATCTATTGCTTGTTAAAGGAAGTCGTTCAACAAAACTTGAACGATTAATGGAAGAACTCGAACGAGTACTGAAAGGATAACAAAAGAAAATGTTTTATTATCTTAGTCAATTGCCCCAGTGGTTAGTCGATAATGGCTATTCAGCATGGGGAGATTGGCTCTCCTTTCTTCGAGTATTCCAGTATATAACATTTAGAGCTGCAGGTGCTTCAGTAAATGCTTTGCTACTTTGTTGGTGGCTTGGCCCGAAAATTATTGCGCTTTTAAAACGATTAAAACTTGGTCAACAGTATGAAGACAAGGCGCAGGCAGCAGGCGGACTAGATGCACGAATTATAAGTAAAAAAGGTACTCCTTCCATGGGAGGGATAATGATTGTAATTGCTCTTGATGTAACTGTGCTTCTTTGGGCGCGTTGGAGTGAATTCCTTGCTTTGACATTAATGTCAGTGATTGTACTGGCGGCTTTGGGTTTTTACGACGACTGGGTTAAAATCACTAAGCAGGATAAGGCTGGTATGCAATCTAAAGTAAAATTGGTTGTCCAATTTGGATTGGGAATCTTTATTAGTATTTACCTTTGGAACCATCAGTCGATGGATCACTTGGTAAATACTCTTATGGTGCCTTTTTATAGCGAAGGAATTATTTTTAAAGGGGTTGGATTACTGGGAATGCTGATTACAATTTTAGCAATTGTTGGTAGTTCAAATGCGGTAAACTTGACTGATGGATTAGATGGTCTTGCCATTGGCTGTACTTTGATTGTTGCATTTGTTTTCATTATTCTAACATATATAGCAGGCAACGTAATTATCGCTGATTACTTGAGGGTTCCTTATGTTGAAGGTGCTGGTGAATTGACAGTTTTTTGTGCCGCAATGATTGGCGCCGGACTTGGCTTTCT
>Ga0066836_10000637_pt1 | contig 17320 bp, 16 predicted proteins | sample ETNtaG_18_FD_71568 | JGI IMG/M metagenome (GOLD analysis project Ga0066836, IMG submission 71568) | Marine microbial and viral communities from oxygen minimum zone, Eastern Pacific Ocean - ETNP201302SV91 | ecosystem: Environmental > Aquatic > Marine > Oceanic | place: Pacific Ocean: Eastern... | reverse complement strand
GGTTTTATTATGAATTTATTTGAAGAAATAAATTTTTTTAAAGATATTGACGTTGGAATTTATCTTCCAATATTACTAACTTCTCTCGTCGTTCCTACTCTGCTTTATAATATGATGCCGTTTATAATTTTAATATCCGGAATTTGGTTTTTTTTAAAAATTAAAAAAAATGATGAAATTACTGCTATGAAAATTTCTGGAATGTCCAATTTTTCAGTTATTTTAATTCCAAGCATTATATCGATTCTTATAGGAGTATTTTTTATAACATCCTTAAATCCAATTACTTCTACTTTGGTCAAAAAATACGAAACAGTTAAAGGAACATATGAAAGAGATAAAGATTACCTAGCAACAATAACAAAAAATGGAATTTGGATTAAAGAAAAAAATTACAATCAAAAAAATATTATAAGATCTTCAAATTTGAAAAATGAAAAATTGATGAATGTCACTATTTATCAATTTGATAATAGTAACAATTTTATAAAAAGAATTGAGGCTAAATCTGGAAATATATCCTCTCTAAATTGGATTCTTAATGATGTAAAAATAATTGATAATGAAGGAAAAATTATTGAAGATAATATAGATACTTTTTCATATTTGAGTTCATACAATATAGATAAAATTCGAAGTCTCTATTCAAACTTAGATGCCATTTCATTTTGGAATATTGGAAGTCAAATAGAGCTTTTAGAAGAAAGAGGATATTCAACAAAACAGATGGAGACAAAACTGCAAAGATCTTTTGCTTTTCCCTTTTTCCTTTTGGCTATGGTATTTTTAAGTGGCGTATTTACTTTAGGGTCTACTTTTAAGGAAAATAACGCAATTTATGTATTCATTACAATAGCTTCCTGCGTATTAATTTACTTTTTCAATGACTTTTCAGCAGCCTTGGGTAAAACTGAAAAATTAGCTGTAGAAGTTGCCGTGTGGATGCCAATATTAATTATATTTATTTTTAGTGCCGTAGGAATGATATATGCAAATCAAAAATAAATATTTCTTCATATATTTTTTTAGCTTATTTTTATTTAACATTAGCCTTAACGCTGAAGAATTTAATATTACTGCAAAAGAAATTTTATTAGATAAAGATAATAAAATTCTTATAGGAATTGGGACTGTAAAAGCTTTAGATTCTGAAGGAAAATCTATAACGGCAAATAAAATAACTTATGAAAAAGAAAAAGAATTTTTATTAGCTGAAGGAAATGTAAAAATTTCAGATATTGAAGGAAATAGTTTGCTAGCAAACAAAGCTACGTACGACAAAATTAATGAGAAAATTATAACCTTCGATTATACTGAATTGATATTAAAAGAAGGCTACAAACTTACTACAAAAAATATCTCTTATGATACCAAAAGAAAAATTTTAAGTTCAAAAAATGATTCCATGTTCACTGATTCTGACGGAAACATAGTTGAAACAACCATGTTTCAATATAACATAAAAAAGAATCTATTTTCTTCTCTCGGTAAGATTAAAATTATTGACATAAATAAAAATAAATATTTTTTTAAAGAACTGCACGTAGATACTAAAAAAAAAGAAATGATAGGTTCTGATATTAGTGTAATTTTAGATGAAGAAAGTTTTGGATTAAGTAAAGAAAATGATCCAAGATTTGCCGCTAATGATATAATTATAACAAAAAATACTGTTGATTTATCAAAAGGAGTTTTTACAGTTTGTAAAATAAGAGAAAATAAATGTCCTCCCTGGTCTTTAAAAGCAAGAAAAATAAGACATGATAAAGTAAAAAAAACCATTTATTATGATCGCGCAACTTTAAAAGTATATGATATACCTATATTTTATTTTCCAAAATTTTTTCATCCGGACCCTACTGTAAAAAGACAATCAGGTTTTTTGGCACCGTTTTTTACTAATAGTAGCACTATAGGTACCGGTTCAGCTGTTCCATACTATTGGGCAATTTCAGAGGATAGAGATCTAACTATTACCCCAAAGGTTTATGCTAAAGAAAGTTTATTGATTCTGAATGAATATAGACAAGCTTTTGAAAATGGTTTTTTAACTTTAGATACTAGTTATACTGAAGGTTACAAAAATACTTCAAAAACTAAAACTAAAGGGTCCAGGAATCATGTTTTTGCAAATCTAGATATAAAACTTAATGAAGATGTTTCGCATAATAGCAATTTATCTGTAAAGATTCAAAGGGTATCAAATGACACGTATTTTAGAGCACATGACATAAATACAGAATTGGTTGATTCAGATAATACAGATCTAGAAAATGAAATTAAATATACTTTTGCTAGTGAAGATTCATTCATAGATATTAGTGCAAGTGTTTATGAAAATTTAAGAGGAGGAACAAATTCAGATAAATACGAATATATACTACCCAATATAATTTATGGAAAAACTTTTTTTAGTGAAAATTTTGGAACTATAGATTTTGAAAGCAATGCCTTTTATAGCCAATTTGATACCAACAAAGAAAAAACTTTTTTAACAAATGATATTATTTGGAATCCTTTTAGTTATATTACTAAAAATGGATTTGTTAATAAATTGGAAGGGATGATAAGAAATACAAACTATGAAGCCAAAAAAACAGATAGCTATAGAAGTGAAGACACAGTTAATGAATTAAATGGAGTCATAAGTTATAAAACTTCATTACCTATGAAAAAAGATCAAACTAATTATTCCAAAATTTTTTCACCAAACTTAATGTTAAGATATGCACCGGGACATATGATAAATTTAAGTGAGAAAGATATCGCTTTGGAGTACACAAACTTATATGCCTTGAATAAAACTTCAGAAGTTGATGGAGGATTAAGTGCTATTTTGGGCATAGAATATAAAATTAATGAAAAAAAAGATGGAGTGAGTGGAGATGAAAAATTATCATTCGCAATAGGTCAAGTTTTTACAGAAAAAGAAAATCTTGATATGCCAGACAAAAGTTCATTAAATAAAAAAGCTTCGGATGTAGTTGGTAAAATTGACTATAATTTTTCAAAGATTGGAAAAATAAATTATAAATTTTCACTTGATGAAAATTTAAATAATTTAAACTATAACGAAATTTCGACAGAATTAAATTTTGGTATAGTCGAATTTAATCTAGATTATTTAGAACAACTAAATCATATTGGAGATGAACATTACGCAAGTTCAGGGGTCACTTTAAACTTTAACGATAATAATAAACTTAGTTTTGACACAAAAAAGAATTTTAAGACAGACAGTACAGAACTTTATAACCTTAGTTACCAATATGGAATTGATTGTTTAACCGCTGGCCTAGTTTACAGAAGGGAATTTTATGACGACGTTGATGATTTGGAACCCAAAGATACATTAATGTTTTCTATTACTTTTGTTCCATTTGGTAAAGTTAATACACCTGCAGTACAACAGTGACAAAAATAAAAAAAATAATTTTATTAATTTTAATACCATTAATTTTTATTGAAAAGACGAGTGCAGAAATTGCTGATTCTATATTTATGGCTATTGGAGATAAACCAATAACTAAATCTGACATAGTTAATGAAATTAAAATAATATTAATTTTGAATAACGAAAGTTACACAGATGACAAAAAGGAACAGTTGCATGAGGTTGCGGTCAAATCTGTTGTTAAAAGAAATGTAAAACTTATAGAAATAGAAAGACATAATTTCTTGCGGTATAGTGAAGAAGATTTTCAAAATGAACTGTTAAGACTTGCAACCAATTTATATGTTGATGTGGAAACATTAAAAAATATATGCGAATCAAATGATTTGGATTTTTCTATTATTGAAGATCAAATAAAAGTAGAGCTTTATTGGAATACTTTGATCTTTGAATTGTATAAAAATAGAATTCAAATTAATCCGGAACAAATAGAAGAAAGATTAAAATTATTTCAGGATAAAAAAAAAATTGAAGAATATTTAATATCTGAAATTGTAATTAAAAATGTACCAGAAAGTGAAATTGAATTAAAAATTGATGAATTAAAAAATAAAATTGAAATTGATGGATTTGAAATTACAGCTAAAAATTTAAGCATTTCTGAGTCTTCAATTAAAGGAGGAGATTTGGGATGGTTAAATGAAAATATAATATCTGAAAAAATAAAATCTGTATTATCAAATACTCCTGTTGGTGAAATATCTTCTCCAATGATATTATCAGAAGGTATTCTAATCTTTAAAGTCAGGGACAAAAGAGAAGTTGATACAAACTTGAGTCTTGAAGAGTTGAAGAATAAATTGGTTACTTCTGAGAAAACAAGAATACTAAATATGCATTCACTATCACACTATGATAAAGTAAGAAGATCTGTATCTATAAATTTTTTCAATGAATAACCCAATAGCTATAATTGCTGGCGAACCAAATAGCATCTCTTCAGAAATAATTTTTAAAAGCTGGAAACTAAAAAAAAAATATATTCATAAACCTTTTTTCATAATTGGGAATATTAAATTGTTAAATTTACAAATGAAAAAATTAAAATATAAAATCGTGATTAAAAAAATTAAAAGAAATTTTAAACAAAAAGATCTAAAAGGAAATAAATTACCAGTATATGATATAAAATACGAACAAAAAAAACCGTTTGAAAAAATAACAAGTAAGTCAAATAAATATATATTTGAATGTTTTGATGCAGCGTTGCGATTTTCGAAAGACAGAAAAATTATTGGTTTTATAAATTGCCCGATTGCAAAAGAATCTTTATTTAAAAATAAACATATAGGTATTACTGAATTTCTAGCAAAAAAAATTGGCAAGAAAAATAATGAAGTAATGTTAATTTATAATAAAAAATTATCAGTATCTCCTATCACTACTCACATACCGTTAGATCAAGTTTCTAAGAAAATAAATCATATAAATATTGTTAAAAAAGTTAAAATTATAAACAGCTTTTATAAAAAAAATTTTAAAAAAAAGGCTTATTTTTGTATTTTAGGCTTAAACCCCCATAATTATTATAAGTCAAATAAATCTAAAGAAAAAAAAATGATAGAAAAAACAATGAAAAATTTAAATAAATTAAAAATTAAAGCCAAGGGCCCTGTATCACCAGATACATCTTTCATAATTTTTAAAAAATATAAATTTGATGTAATAATTGGAATGTATCATGATCAAGTGCTTTCCCCGTTTAAAACTTTATATAATTTTGATGCAATAAATATAACATTAGGATTGCCTTTCATAAGAATTTCTCCGGACCATGGAGTGGCTCAAGATATAATGGGTAAAAAAATTGCAAATCCAAAAAGTCTAGTTGAATCAATTAAATTTTTTAATAATATTAAATAAAAAATGTTGATTTTAAATAAAGCCAAAAAGAGTTTGGGGCAAAATTTTTTAATTGATAAAAATATAATTAATAAAATAATTAAAATTGGAAACATTAATGAAAACAAAATTGTTATGGAAATAGGTCCGGGCTATGGCAATCTTACAAATAAAATTATTTCATCAAATCCAAAAAAAATAGTTGCTATTGAAAAGGACAAAAATTTATCCTTATTTTTGAAAAATAAATTTAAAAATATAAAAAATGTTAAAATAATTAATAAAGATATTTTGGATGTAATTAAGGATAAAAATTTACATAACAATGTAGTTGTTTTTGGAAATCTGCCTTACAATATTTCAACAAAAATATTAGCATCTCTCATCTTAATGAAAAAATGGCCGCCTTGGTATGACACTTTAATATTTATGTTTCAAAAAGAAGTAGCAGATAGAATTATAGCAAGAGAAAGAACTAAAGAATTTAGTAGATTAACAGTTTTATCAAATTGGCGGCTTGAAATAAAAAAACATTTTGATATTTCTAAAAATTGTTTTTTTCCTAAACCAAAAATAAATTCCACTCTTCTTTCTTTCAAGCCAAAAAAAAATAATTTATTAGATTTAAAAAATCCAAGAAACTTAGAAAAAGTAACTAGAATTTTATTTTCGAATAGAAGAAAAATGATAAATAAAAATTTTAAAAAATTATTTAAAGACAAATTGCATAAAGTTCAAAATTTAAATGTAGATCTAAATAAGCGTCCAGAAGAACTTGATAATGAAATTTTCTATAAAATTGCCATAGAATACGAAAGATTATTCGGTTAATTCTTTAATTTTGTTTTTTATCTCTATAGAATTTTGTTTTAATTTAATTCCATTTTTTTCAGATGTTATAATTTCTAATATTTTATCATAACAAACATCTAGATTATCATTGATCACAACATAATTATATTCGTTCCAGTGTGATAATTCTTCGTTAAATTTGTTCATTCTTTTTTCAATCAACTTAGCCTCTCCTTCATGTCGATTTAACAATCTATTTTTTAATATTTTAATATCTGGCGGAAGTATAAAAATTGTTACTATAGACAAATCCTTAATTTTTTTTAACTGTTGAGTTCCTTGCCAGTCTATATCGAACAACACATCTTTTTTTTGTTCGAGTAAATTTATCACTGTAGATTTTAGAGTCCCATAATAATTATCAAATATACTTGCATATTCATAAAAATTATTTTCTCTAATTAATCTATTAAATTTTTCTATAGTAACAAAATGATAATCTTTACCGTCGATTTCATTTGTTCTTGGTTTTCGTGTTGTGTGTGAAACAGATATAGCAAAATTAGAATTATGTTCGACTATTTTTTTAGTTAAAGTAGTTTTTCCGGCTCCTGAAGGTGAGGACAGAATAAACATCATGCCATTTTTTTCTATTGCCATTATAATACTAATCGGCCTAATGTTTTTTCTAAAATTTATTAAGCAGCTTTACTTTCAATAAATTTTATAGCATCGCCAACTGTTAGAATTTTTTCTGCTTCGCTATCAGAGATTTCTGAACCAAATTCTTCTTCAAAAGCCATTACAAGCTCTACAGTATCTAAACTATCAGCACCTAGATCGTCTATAAAGTTGGCTTCGTCTGTTACTTTTGATTCTTCAACTCCTAAATGGTCAACTACCATCTTTTTTACTTTTGCGGCTACATCCTTTGTCATTTGTTAATTCCTTAGTTTGAGTTATTTGTTCTTAATAAATTATTAATGAATTTTGTCAAGACATATACATGCCACCATTTACATGGATTGTTTCGCCGGTTATATATGAGGCTTGGTCAGATGATAAAAAGGCCACACAATTAGATACGTCTTCACCGGTTCCAAGTTTTCCCATAGGAATTCTGGATGTTAAATATAATTTAACCTTTTCTGCAATATTCATAGTCATGTCAGAAACAATAAATCCAGGCGATACACAATTTATTGTTATATTTTTTTTTGCATATTCAATTGCAAGGCTTTTTGACATTCCAATAATAGCTGCTTTGGAAGCTGCGTAATTTGATTGACCTAAATTTCCTGTATGCCCCACTACAGAAGTAATGTTTACAACTCTTCCAAATTTATTTTTTAACATTTTTTTAATTGAATTTTTTGATAACAAAAAAGTGGATGTTAAGTTTATATCTATTACTTTTTTCCACTCGTCATCTTTCATTCTTAACGATAAGTTGTCTTTGTTTGTTCCTGCATTATTTATTAATATATCTAATCCTCCTAATTCTAAATAAACGTTCTCTATAAATTCCTCAATTCTTGAGTGTTCTGATATGTCAAATTTTTTTACTTTTATGCTGGGATATTTTTTTTTAACTATATCTAATTTATCAGTTTTTGTTCCTGTGCCCAGTACATTAGCACCGAGAGAAACAAATTTTTTAACTAAATCATTTCCAATTCCTCCGGTAGCACCTGTTATTAAAACTTTTTTATTTTTTAAAGTTATCATTTTTTATATCTTCTAAAGAATTAATATTTGTAACTCTGACTTCTTTGTTTATTTTTTTTACAAGGCCTGTTAGCACTTTTCCTGGTCCAATTTCTAAAAAATCCGATACACCTTGTTCTATCATATAATTAACACTTTCTCTCCATCTTACTCTTGAAGTTATTTGATCAATTAATAATGGCTTAATTTTGTTTACATCCGTTTCTTCTCTTGCGGTAACATTGCTAATAATATTAGGTTTTGACTTCTGAAAATTAGTGTTATCAATTTTTTCTTTCATGCTTTCGGCAGCTTTTTGCATTAGAGAACAGTGAAAAGGTGCGCTTACTGGTAATATTATTCCTTTTTTCTTTCTCTTTTTTAAGTTTATATTAAATTCATCAATAATTTTTTTATTACCACTTACTACTACTTGGGCATTGCTATTGTCATTAGCAATTTCGCAGATTTCACCCTTAGGAAGTAAATTAATTTCTTGTTTAACTTCTTCTAAGGTCATTCCCAATATTGCCATCATAGCTCCTTGTCCAGCAGGAACGGCGTCTTGCATAGATTTTCCTCTTTCATTTAATAAGTAAGCTGCCCTTTCTAATGTTAATGATCCGCTGCAAACTAAAGCTGTATACTCTCCTAAAGAATGCCCAGCAAAAAATTTTGCATCATTTAAATTTAAACCAAATTCTTTTTTTAAAACATTAAATATACTGACTCCAATTGTCATAATTGCAGGCTGCGTATTTGCTGTAAGCTTTAATTCTTCTTCAGGTCCATTTAATATAAATTTTGAAAGTGAAAAACCTAAAGATTCATCAACAGTTGAAAAAATTTTTTTTACTAAATCAAATTTTTCATAAAAATCTGATCCCATTCCAACATACTGAGAACCTTGACCTGGAAACAAAATTGCACGCATAAGATAATAAATATATTATAATATAATTGAATTTTAGTAGTTGTATATTGAAAATTTTAATAGTATAAAACCCCAACCTATTGCAATAATAAAGCTTATTGTTTGGGGTTATATTGAGCTAAGTAGGAAAAAATAAATGAATTATTACGAACACACTTTAATAGCAAAACAAGATTTGCAAGAAAATCAGGCGAAGACTCTAATTAATAAATATCAAGATATAATTAATAAAAATTCTGGTAAAGTTGTGAAAACTGAAGAATGGGGACTAAAAAATTTTTCATATAGAATTAAAAATAATAAAAAAGGATTCTATTTTCATATAAAATTTGAAGGAGTGGGAAAAACAATTGAAGAATTAGAAAAAGCAGAAAATATAGATCAGATGTTAATTAGATATTTAACAGTAAAAGTGAGAAAACATGATCTAAAAAAAGAATATTTTGAAAAAAGAGATTATTAAGTAATTATAGCTAAACTAAATGAAAAGAAAAAAAAATTTTAAAAAAGGAAAAAAAGGATCATCAAGATATTCTAAACTAAGCTTATTTCAAAAGAGTGATATTAAGTTTTCAAGATCATGTCCTCTGTCAGGTAAAGATGCTCCTGATATAGACTATAAAAATATTAAATTACTAAAAAAATATATCTCAGAGAGTGGAAGAATTTTACCTTCAAGAGTATCATCGGTATCATTCAAAAAACAAAGAGAATTGTCCAGATCAATAAAAAGGGCAAGGCTTTTAGCTTTAATATAAAAAATCTTATGGATGTTGTTTTGCTTGAAAATATTAAGAACCTTGGAGTTGTAGGTGATGTTGTAAATGTAAAAAGAGGACATGGCCGAAATTTTCTAATCAAATATGGAAAAGCGCTAAAAGCATCTAAAATAAATATTGAATTCGTTAACAAAAAAAAATCTGAACTTAATGAAAAAAATGTTTCTTTAAAAAAAAATGCAAAGAAAGTTTACGATATCATTAATAAAAAAACATACAAATTCTTAAAAAGAACAAAAGATAACGACGAATTATATGGATCTATAAGACCTAAAGAAATTTCAAAAATTATAGAAAGCTTAGATAAAGCAGAAATAAAGCCATCACAGATTGATTTGAGCAAAGAAATTAATAAAATTGGTTTTTACGATGTAAAAATTAATTTACACGCTGAGGTTCTGGCTACAATTCATATTCAAGTTGTAAAAGAAGAGGAAAAAAAATAATTTTTCTATTTTTCCACAGAAAAATAATTCGGTGCATAACTTTCGAGTTTTTTTTATTATTTAATTGGTATTAAATGCTTCAATAAATAGTAATGGCTCAACAACCTTTTAAAATAGTTGAAAATAACCTCAAGCAGTTACCTTGCAATATAGAGGCTGAGCAAGCTGTGATTGCTTCTATATTGGTTTCAAACGATATTTATGATGAAATATCACCTATACTAAATCCACAGAAATTTTTTGACCCTATACATGCAAAACTTTATGAAACAATAGAAAAATTAATATCAAAAGGTCTTTTAGCTAATCCAATAACATTAAAAAATCATTTTGAAAACAATGATGGCTTAAAAGAGTTAGGCGGACAAGAATATTTAATAAAAATTACTAAATTCTCTACTTCAGCCAAACAAGCTATTGACTACGCAAATATAGTTCAAGAAATGCATATCCGAAGAGAACTTATTAAAATTTCTCAATTAGTTTTGGATGAAGCTGCTACAAATAATGATGTAAGTACATCTGGCGAAGAAATAATTCAAATTGCCGAAAAATCTTTATTTGATTTAGCTGAAAGAGGACACTTCAATCAATCATTCATGAAGTTTGAAAGCGCGCTTAAGCAAACGATAGATATGGCAAAAAGTGCGTATCAAAATGAAGAAGGTTTAGTTGGTGTTCCTACTGGTTTAACAGATTTAGATTCTAGATTAGGAGGACTTCACAAACAAGACCTGGTCATTATCGCAGGAAGGCCATCAATGGGTAAAACTGCTCTTGCTACTAATATAGCTTTTTATGCAGCAAAAAATATACAAAATAAAAAAAAAAAATCTACAGTTGCCTTTTTTTCTTTAGAAATGTCCTCAGAACAATTATCCACGAGAATACTTTCTGAACAATCAAGAATAAGATCTAATGATATTAGGCGTGGAAAAGTTTCTGAAAAAGAATTTGAACAATTTATCGAAACATCAAAAAATATATCTGAGCTTCCTTTATACATTGATGAAACTCCTGCTATTACAATTGCGGCGATTAGCAATAGATCTAGAAGAATCAAAAGACTCTTTGGTCTTGAATTAATTGTTGTAGACTATATCCAGCTAATGAGATCTTTGGGAACCAAAGATTACAATAGAGTTCAAGAAATTTCTGAAATCACACAAGGTTTAAAAGCTTTAGCAAAAGAACTTGATGTACCGGTTCTAGCTTTGTCTCAACTTTCTAGAGCAGTTGAACAAAGGGATGATAAAAAACCTCAGCTATCTGACTTAAGAGAATCTGGTTCTATAGAGCAGGATGCTGATGTGGTAATGTTTGTATATAGAGAGGCTTATTATCTAGAAAGAAAAGAACCTACGCTAGGATCAATAGAACATGCTGAATGGCAGCAAAAAATGAATGAAATATCTAGTTTGGCAGAAATAATGATTGGAAAACAGAGACACGGGCCAACAGGAAATGTTAAAGTTGAATTTGAAGCTATGTACACTAAGTTTAAGGATCTAGAGAACAAATAACTTTTTTAGCTCAATGTTTCACAAAATATATAGAAACTCGATAATTGAAAAACCAAAATTTACATTATTAATTCTTTTTATCTTATTGTTAACCTTTGGGTATTTTACTAAAGATTTTCAACTAGATGCCTCTTCCGATACTTTGCTTTTAGAAAATGACCCTGATTTAAAGTATTTAAGGGAAGTAAATAGAAAATACGGTTCTAAAGATTTTTTAGTGCTTACTTATAATCCAGAAAAAAATTTATTAAATCCAAATACAATTCAAAATCTTACAAATTTAAAAAATGATTTAAAAAATTTAAATTGGGTAAGTAATGTGATTACTATTTTAGATGTTCCTCTCCTTAAAAATAATGATGATCCATTAACAGAAAGAATAAAAAATTTTAAAACATTATCTAGTGAAAACTCAGATAAAGAAAGGGGTTTTAAAGAGATAATTAATAGTCCTATTTATAAAGAATTCGTAATTAGCAAAGATGGCAAAACTAGTGGAATATTAGTTTATATAAAAAGTGATAAAAAATTACTTGAACTTATTAAAACAAAAAATGAATATTCAAATAAAAAGGATTCAGGTCTATTAACCTCTGAAGATAAAAAAAAATATAAAAAATTATTAATACAATACGACAATTATAAAAAATTATATAATAAACAAAATCATCAAAATATAAATGAAATTAGAGAAATAATAGAAAAATATAAAAGCACTTCAAAAATTCATTTGGGTGGAATCCCTATGATTGCTGACGACATGATGACTTATATAAAAAATGATATAGTGGTATTTGGAGCTGGAGTATTTCTTTTTATTGTTTGTACTCTTTGGTTCGTTTTTAGAAATCTGTTATGGGTATTTATTCCACTCTTGAGTTGTTTTTTTTCAGTTTTAATAATGATTGGTTTTTTAGGATTAGTTGGTTGGAAAGTTACTGTTATATCTTCAAACTTCATAGCTCTAATGCTTATCTTAACAATGGCTATGAATATACATATGAGCGTTCGATACTTACAGTTTAAAAAAGAAAATCAAAATATTTCAAATGGGGAAGCCATACTTTGGACTACAGAAAAAATGTTCTGGCCAATACTTTATACGGTTCTTACAACCATATGCGCTTTTCTATCTTTAATATTTAGCGATATTAAACCTATTATAGATTTTGGATGGATGATGACTGTAGGTTTATTAGTTTCTTTATCAATAACCTTTACCTTGTTACCAGCTGTTCTAAATATATTAAGTAAGGAAAATATAAATTATAAAGATGAAAAAAAATCTAAAATTACATCATTATTATCAAATGTTGCACAAAAAAATACTAAGACTATTTTTGTATCTGCATTCCTAGTTATCATAATAAGTATTTTTGGTATCACCAAACTTGAAGTAGAAAATAGTTTTATAAATTATTTTGATAAAAATACTGAAATTTATAAAGGTATGAAATTAATTGACGATGAACTTGGAGGAACAACGCCACTAGATGTAATAGTTAAATTTCCCTCAAAAGAAAAGAATGAACAATCTGATGACGATTTTGATAGTTGGGATGATGAAGAAAAAGATGAAGCTAAGTATTGGTTCACTAGAAATAAAATAGATATAATAACTAAGGTTCATGATTACTTGGATAGTTTGCCTGCCGTAGGCAAAGTTATATCCTTTGCTTCAATGGTTAGAGTTGCTGAGGATTTAACCGGTGGCAAAAAATTAGAGGGATTAGAAATGGGTGTGTTATATACAAAAATACCAGATTCAATTAAAAAAGAAATAATTGATCCCTATATTTCTATTGAAAATGATGAAGCTAGAATTAGTTTAAGAGTTTTGGATTCAAAAAAAGATCTTAGAAGAAACGAATTAATCAAAAAAATTAACTATGATCTAGAAAACAAACTGGGATTAGAAAAAGAAGAATTTAAATTAGCTGGACTCTTGATCCTTTTTAATAATTTGTTACAAAGTTTATTTAAATCACAAATTCTAACTCTAGGTGTTGTTATGGCGGGTATAACTTTAATGTTTTTAATTTTATTTAGAAACATAACTCTATCTTTAATTGGGGTGGTCCCAAATTTTATGGCTGCTTTTTTAATTTTAGGTATTATTGGCCTATTAGGAATACCATTAGATATGATGACTATCACAATTGCAGCTATAACAATAGGTATCGCGGTTGATAATAGCATACATTATATTTATAGATTTAAAGAGGAGTTTAAAGAAATTCAAAACTACAATAAAACTTTAGAAAAATGTCATGATACTGTTGGGGTTGCAATTTTAAACACTTCTATAACAATTGTTTTTGGTTTTTCTATTTTAGTGCTTTCTAATTTTATACCGACAATTTATTTTGGAATTTTTACTGGAATCGCAATGCTTTTAGCTATGATTTCGGTCTTAACACTCTTGCCAAAACTTATTTTGGTAGTAAAACCTTTTGGTAATGTCTGACGTAATAGATTTTATACAAAGCAACATTTCAGGATTTGATCTAATTGTTTTTTTAATCATAGCATATTCTATGGCTCAAAGTGCCGCTAAAGGATTTATGATGAGTCTGTTATCTTTTTCTAAATGGATTCTTGCCCTAGTAATAACAATTATACTGGTTCCAAAATTTAACCCTTGGGTGCAAGATTATATAGAATCAAAATTTATTGCTGATATAGGATTAGGAATTTTTATTTACATTATTGCACTTTTCGTAATAATAAATATTGGTAAGGCTATTGGTAAAGCTGTAACATATTCAGGTCTAGGATCTGTCGATAAAACTTTTGGTTTAATTTTTGGAATATTCAAAGGATATGTAATTTGTGTATGTATTTTTTCTTTACTTAATTGGTTTTATCCACATAAAAATTGGCCTTTAAAAACTGAAGATACTTATTCTTTCGAAATAATATATAAAGGAAGCGTGTTTCTTGTTAAAGAATTTCCAAACAGCAAAGACTACTACGAGCAAACCGAAGAGCAAATAGAAAAAATTTAAATGGATCGATTGAAAGAAGAATGTGGAGTTTTTGGTATATTTAATAATAAAGATGCTGCCGCATTGACGGCTCTGGGACTCCACGCTTTACAACATAGGGGTCAGGAAGGTTGCGGCATTGTTACATTCGATAAAAACAAATTTTATGCTGAAAGAAGACTTGGTTTAGTTGGAGATAATTTTACTAAGGAAAAAATTATAGAAAAATTACCAGGTAATAGTGCTATAGGTCACAATCGGTATTCTACTGCTGGAAATAACTTGATAAAAAATGTCCAGCCTTTTTTTGCTGATCTGCACTTGGGAGGCGTAAGCATAGCTCACAATGGTAATTTGAGTAACGCTTTACACCTGAGAAAGGAATTGGTTAAAAATGGTTCTATTTTTCAAACAACTTCTGATACTGAAACTATTATTCAGTTAATTGCTAAATCTAAAAGACTAAAAATAGTTGATAAAATAATCGACTCTCTATTTAAAATTCAAGGAGGGTACGCGTTAACAATTCTTCTAAATAAAAAATTGATAGGAATTAGAGATCCTTTTGGAATTCGACCTTTGGTAATTGGAAAACTAAAAGAATCATATGTTTTGGCATCAGAAACTTGCGCACTTGATATAATAGGAGCTAAATTTATTCGTGAAGTCGAAAATGGAGAAATAGTGATTATAACTGAACATGGTCTAGAAAGCATAAAGCCCTTTCCCAAAATAAAGGAGCGCCCATGCATTTTTGAATACATTTATTTTTCAAGACCTGATAGTATAATAAAAAATACTAGTTTTTATGAGTATAGAAAAAAACTAGGAGCTCAATTAGCCAAGGAAACTCATATTGATTCTGATTTAATTGTACCGGTTCCAGACTCTGGTGTGCCTGCAGCAATTGGTTATTCTGAAGAAATAAAAAAAAACGTACAACTTGGAATTATTAGAAATCATTATGTAGGTAGAACTTTTATTGAGCCAACTCAGCAAATAAGAAGTTTAGGTGTTAAATTAAAACATAATGTAAATAAAACTTTAATAAAAAATAAATCTGTAATCTTAATAGATGATTCATTGGTTAGAGGAACAACTTCAGTAAAAATTATAAAAATGTTACATGAGGCTGGGGCGAAGGAAGTTCATTTAAGAATTGCTTCCCCTCCTATTAAATATCCAGATTATTATGGAGTGGATACACCTAATAAGGATGAACTTCTTGCTTCAAAAAATACCTTGGAAGAAATGAAAAAAATCATTAACGCAAAAACATTAAAATTTTTGTCAATTGATGGTTTATATAGAGCTATGGGATACAATCGTAGAAATCCTACTTATCCTCAATACACAGACCACTGCTTCACAGGCGAATATCCTGTTAAGCCTTTGGACGCTAATGATAAAGATTTTATTGATAATCAAATGTCTTTTATGACCTCTAAATTATAAAATCATGAAAATTCAAAATAATAAAAATAATAAAAAATTTGTAAAAAAAATTTTTGTTAAAATTTGTAGACTTCTTGGTTACGAAATAATTGATCAAAGTAATTTTTTTGTTCCTACTTTAGGAAAAAATCTTAATCAAAACTTAAGTGTACCAGGAAAAAAATCAATTACTCTTCCATTGGGAGAAACTAAAATTTCAAGGAAGGTAATTGCTCTTACCATAATTTTTAGATCTTGCACAAATGTAGAGATGCTTACCCAAAATAAAAAAAGATTATTTGAAAAAAATAAATCTGAATATACTTTTAGATCTTTAAATTCATTAATTTTATCATTAAATTATGCTAAAAAAAAATTTTCTGAAATTAAATTTGATATTGTTGTAATTGATCACAATTCAAATAAAAAAGATTTAGAGCAGATAAAAATTCAGCTAGATAAATCTGGTTATAAAAATTCACTTATTAACTTAAATGTTAGTGATTTTGAATATGATATAAAAAAAACTAACGCTAAAAATGAAATAGTAACAAAAAATCAAATCTCTAACATGTGTAATATTCATAAATCTTTATTAGTAGCCAAGCAACAATGTGATGATTTAATATATTTTGTTGAAGATGATTATCTTCATGAGAAAGAAGCTATTAGCGAGATGATTTTTTCATATGAACGTATATCTTCTCAAATAAATAAAGAATTAATACTTTGTCCTGCTGATTACCCCTATTTATATACAAAATTAGATAATACCAATATTTTTTTAGGTTCTAATAGACACTGGAGGAAAATTGACGAAACTTTATGTACTTTTTTAACTAGTAATAAAATTCTCGAAAAATATTGGACTAAATTTCAATCAATGTGTCAGTACGAGCATTACCCTTTTGAACAACCGTTGCACGACATATATAAATCTGAATATTGTTTATCTCCAATACCATCTTTGGCCTTACATTTTACCAATACTAACTCTGTTTTTGGCTTGTCTCCAAATGTTGACTGGAATAAAGTTTGGAAAGAAAATGAGAATTACTAAAAGAACGTAAAAACAGCCTTTATTTCTTAAAAATAAAGGCTGTTTTTTTAAACTATTTATTAAACATTTCTTTAAGTGCTTTTGCTGGTAAAAACTTAACTTTTTGAGAAGCAGCAATCTGTATTTGCTCCCCTGTTCTTGGATTTCTTCCTACTCTAGCTTTTCTTTTTGCTACTTTATAGGTTCCAAAACCAGCAATTTTGACTTGCTCATCACCTTTTAAGCAGCTCAAAATGATCTCAGTAATACCATCGAACTGACGTTCTGCATCAGCTTTACTCAGATTCATTGAAGATGATATCTTCGCAACTAGTTGTTTTTTGTTCATTTTAGCCCCTTTTTTGTGCTTTTTTTTACTCTTC
>Ga0066836_10000635_pt1 | contig 17338 bp, 6 predicted proteins | sample ETNtaG_18_FD_71568 | JGI IMG/M metagenome (GOLD analysis project Ga0066836, IMG submission 71568) | Marine microbial and viral communities from oxygen minimum zone, Eastern Pacific Ocean - ETNP201302SV91 | ecosystem: Environmental > Aquatic > Marine > Oceanic | place: Pacific Ocean: Eastern... | reverse complement strand
CCAGGTTTCAAGGTAACTTTACAAAAACCATCCAAAATCAAATCTGGTTTAGATGTCCATGTTGTTGGGCAAGATCGTGCGAAAAAATCAATATCAGTAGCAGTATATAACCATTACAAAAGGATTATCCATCAATCATACCATTCAGATATTGAACTGGATAAGAGTAATATATTGTTGATTGGATCTACTGGTACAGGTAAAACATTAATTGCACAAACATTAGCCAGACTATTATCTGTTCCATTTGCCATAGCCGATGCTACAACATTAACTGAGGCTGGGTATGTTGGCGAAGATGTGGAAAATATTTTAGTGAGATTGCTTCAAGTGTCTAACTACAATGTAGGTAACGCAGAAAAAGGTATTATTTATATTGACGAAATAGATAAAATAGGAAGAAAAAGTGCCAGTACATCAATAACGAGAGATGTTAGTGGTGAAGGTGTCCAGCAAGCATTATTAAAGATTCTGGAAGGTACAATAGCAAATGTACCACCTAAAGGAGGTCGAAAACATCCTGAGCAAAGTTTAATCTCCATTAATACATCCAATATACTGTTTATATGTGGGGGATCTTTTGCAGGATTGGAAGAGATTATTTCCAGTCGAACTGGGAAAAATGAATTAGGATTTGGCACAGATATAAAAGCGAATAATAGGTTAGAACTATTAAATGAAGTGCGACAGGAAGATTTAATTGCGTATGGTATGATTCCTGAATTAGTTGGCAGGCTACCTATTTTAAGTACACTAGATAAGCTAAGTGAAAAAGACCTATTAGATGTACTATTAAAGCCAAAAAACTCAATAGTGAAGCAATATCAAAAGTTGTTTCTAATAGAGGGTGTTGTATTAGAATTCCAAAAGAGCGCCTTACTAGAGATAGTTAAACTTGCATTAACTAAAAATTCGGGAGCCCGTGCACTTAGGTCTGTAATGGAAGAAAAATTGATAGATATAATGTATTATTTGCCAGAAATGAGTGGGGTAGAAAGGATTGTTATTACAAAAGATACAATTCTTAAAGGCGCAGAGCCTCAGTATAAAAAAATCCCTAAAAGACAATCCGCATAATTACTATTTTAGAAAGGTAATCTTCTGAATATTCCTATAGTTATCTGCTTTGAATTCAATAAAGTACATACCAGAACTTATATCATCAGACGCGTGCCATTGGAGTGTGTATTTCCCCGCTTTATACGGTTTGTCAGATAGTCTAGATACTAATTTGCCAGATATGTCAAATATCCGAATATTGATGTGACCAAAATTACCAGGACTTGAAAATTCAATATTAATAATGGGATTAAATGGATTAGGATAAACCCTATCAAGGGAAAAAGTAGTGGGTGGCTGATAATCACTATTGTTGAATAAAATTTCATTAATAGTTATAGTCCCACTACCATTAACATATGGAACGCCACTGTTACCCCAGGCATCGAGTATTAACTGTACGTCAGTATAAACATTAGTAATATCATTAAGTACTGCCTCTTCATTTACAGCACAATTTATTTTGAATAATTCATACTGCGCAGGTTCTAGAGGAGTTACCCAGTTTGAAAATCCTATTATAAGATTGTTATTGTTTACTGTGGTGGTGATTTCCCATTCATCATTTAGAGCGATTGGTTCAACAATGGGAGACCAAACATCATTTTGATTCCAGTCTGTAAAAGGTTCTCCTTCATCATACTCACCATTTGCATTCAAGTCTTCAAATGGTTCATCGCTTGGTGTTAAAATTTCTGGATTGTTAGATAATTCAAAAACTGTAAGCGCAATTGGTACTGTATTTATAAGAAGAACTGAGAAAGAAGCACCACCACCAATAGTTCCATTGCCATTTTGTAAATTGAAGAATTGGTCTACTGCTTGTATCTGATAATTACCTTCATCTGAAATGGTGATTCCGACCTCACTGCTATCTGTGGTATAGCCCAAGCACATATCATAACTAACAATAACATCAGATCCAACACCAACATTATTAAATAGCTCCAGATTTAAAATTGGCCCTGTGCCTGAATTAATATTAGGATTAAGCAATGTAACGTGATTATTATTTATCACGACTGAATCAAAAGACACTCTCTCAGTTGGATTAATACCAATAATATCAACAAAATCAGGATTAAAATTCAATTCAAATTCAAATTGCCCCAAAGCCATTTCATTATCTAATGATAATGAGATATATCCATTGTTATATGCAGAGCCTGTCCCATCTTCGATGGATGCAGTAGCAAGAATTACTTCGTTATAGGCAACATCAAGAGTCATATATTCACCTGGATCTGAAATATTATCTATCCTGAGCATCGAAGGCTCATTGTATAAACTTGTAGTGTTAGGATTAGATGAATGACTGAATTCCCTATTATCTGAGTCACCAGGATATACATCTGCGCCATTACTTGGGCCACCATTTTCCAAAGCAAACATTCCATCAGCTTGTTCTAGACCAACTCCATAAAATGGCTCATTATTATTGACACCCCATCCTTGCGCTATATCATCATTAATGTGCCAAATAGTTAATCCTGGTGTAGGCATGAGTGTATCGGAGCCTACTTTTTGTCGGTTCTCGATCAACCAATATTCTTCATTTACTTGAGAATGATTCACTCTAAATACTGTATTGTTGGAATATGTCTGTTGTATAGTTACATCAACTTGGTCATCAGTAATTTCAACAATTTCAACCCAACCTAATTCGTTTTTACACCATCCTACCATTGTAGCTGGGTACCATGGAGAATTGTTACTTGTTCCCCATGAACCACTAGCCATGAGTGCAAGTTTACCAGCGCCAGTAGATGAATAATCTGTATCATATAGATCAGGCAGTCCAAGTGCATGCCCAAATTCATGTGCCAGTACTCCTATGGCAACAATATTTCCATTTTGGATTTCCGGATTCATGTTATAGCTGTTGATTGTAACTCCATCGTAATTAACAGCTAAGCTACCTAGGCTCCATTTGTGGGACCATATATTGGAGTGGTCTCCTTCTTCTGCACCGGCACCTTGATGTACTAGATTAAGTGCATCAACATAGCCATCACCATCATTATCGTATCCGGACCAGTCAAAGCCAGATGCTTCAAGTGAATCTACCATTGCCCTCACCAATTCACGAACATGGGTATATCCATCCGGATTACTGTAAGCATAATGGTCATGATTATGTGGTGCCATAAACCAATTTGTTACTTCTGCTACAGGCAGAAATTCCCCGTACGATATTTCCTGATAAAAATCACGGAAACTTCCAGTATTTTCATAGTTGAGGTGTGTATAGCCCTCTTGGTTCATAATCAAATCAAATTGTGCTGAATCATATGTTGCAAATGCATCAGGAAACTCTACCAGAATTAATGGAACTCGAAAGGTATCTGTCCTTGTGTTCCTAAGATTAGGAATAGGTGCATCGTCAATTAAAACAAAAGGATCAGGACGGATTCCTTTCTGAATTAAATCGGAGTCATATCCAGGCTCGTTATCAATGGCAACTCTTATATTAGATGGAACAAGAGAGGTTCCATTATTGTCAGTTGCATAAACCCACCAACCTTCATTATTTTTTGTAATTGTCCAACCATTGTATTCGTGCCAACCTTGTAGGTAATTCCCCCGATTAATGATAAGGATTTCTTGACCATTAGGCTGATAAACAAGGAAGGGTGTTGGGCTTGCTAGGTCTGAGAAGATTAAAGAAATAATAAAAGTAGATATAAGAAATATATTTTTTGTATGTTTCAAGGTAGTTGTTTTTTGCGTTTATTTAATTTTATTAAAAAAGCGAAGTAATATATATACTTAATGATTATATTTTCGGCTTATGTCTTGGGCAGAACTTGTGAAAAAAATAATGAAAAACCAAATTTCTAAATTAATTTTAGTTTTTGGCTCAGTGTTATTTTACTCGGCATGTGGGTTTTTGCAAGATGAAGATGAGGCCGAGCAACAGAAAAAAGGTTATCATAATACATTGACTGAAAACCTTGGCGGTAGCGAAGGACCGGTGTCAGAATACTTCTATAATTTTGAAAATGATGTAAATGCAACCTTCTTCCGTTACAATCCTAACTTGATGGCTAATTATGCCACATACCTAGATTATTATAACTTATTTGGTGAAGATCCTACTGCAATGAGTTTCAGAACTTTTCCCAATCACCTTGTTGCTATGACGAAGGATGATGAGGCTGAATATACAGTGCGTCACCCAATTGACTCTCTTACAGTAATTGATTCGGTTGTTTACGATTCAGTCGAGATGATGTCGACACCTTTTAAAAATCTTGAACTTTTAGAGTGGAACCTAGAGGCTGAGCCTGCACTGCAGCGTTATAAGCTTGTTAATTCTGACTGGATTGTATCTGACACAATGTTATTTTATAATGATACTTTTAATGTTACAGCCTATTGGGCTGTAGTAGATACACCTTTCATTGAAGAAGGCCTGCTATTTGTGGATTCTTCTGAATGGAGTGACACCAACTATGTTTTTCTTTCTGATGAACAGTTAAGATTTGTAAATACGTTTGACTTTATAAAGCAACAGCTGAGTGATGACTCGCTTGTCTTTCGCATAAATACAGACTGCAATGATAACGGTCAGTGGGATGATGCTGAAAATATTATAGAAGATTACAATGGCGATGGGCTATATCAGTTATTATTTGAATATGCAGATAATAATAATAGTGGCGATTATGATTCTGGGGATGACATCATCCAGGATTACAACAATGATGGAGTAATATCTGTTGCATATGAGTTTGAAGATAGAGGGAATGGTGTGTGGGACCCTCATGAACCCTACTATGATATAGACTCTTCGGGGACCTATGATCTCAATGAACCCTATCAGGATCGTAACTGTAATAATAAGTGGGACGATGCGGAGGAATATATAGATAACGATAATTCTGGGACGTACACCAATGGTGATGTTTTGACCGATCGTGGTAATTCATTGTTTGATGAAGCTGAAGAGTTTACTCTCAAAGATATTGACGGCGATGGTGAGAACGACCAGCTACTCTATACCATTGGTGACAAACCAAACAACCTTATTGTTGATTGGGCCGATCCATCTAGCCCTGAAGTCTTACTTGAGATTCAGCTTGGTGATGATATTACAAGTCGTTGGGGTACGGTGCACACAGACATAATTGAAGAAACAGACTTTTTTGATATTAAGCAACAATTTGTTGATGAAATAGATTCTTTAGTTACATTGTACACTCGAGATAAGGTTGGACATATTCTTCCTGATGCTGATAATACTTTGGAGCCTAGTGACTATTATATCACAAAATCAGAATGGACTAAAACTGCAGGAGGCGAGATAGAAAGGTTCTATAATTATCATATTTTTCACGAGCCTTCTCACCTTAACCAAGTTAGCTATCCATCGTATTTTCTGCCCCTTGGATTTTATTTTAGTCCTAATGATATTGAAGACGGATTTTGGCATAAAAAAAATCTAGAGAGTGATGTCCTCTATTACACCTCAAATGGCAACCTGAGAGATGGTGAGCGGGTTGATACAGCATATTTTGATACGACTGCTATATCTGTCTATTATATTGAAAAATCCTATCAGGTGGAGAGTGCAAGTGTGACCGTTCCCGCCGGGCATAGAGCAAGTCTGGATCAGCCTGCTGCTGATACAACATTTAATGATTGTTTTAAAGTCACGCAAACTAACACAATGACAATGGTTGGAAGTGGTGTAGACTTTGGACAGCGCACCATATCCTGGCTTGTTAGGAATAAAGGTCTAGTAAAAAGTGAAGTCTATATTCGCTGGACAGAGCATCCATTTGATTCTGATTATACACAAAATAACAACTATCTAGATACGCTCAATCAGGCGTGGGTTGGGTTAAATAGAATTGAATTAACAAATGTTGATATTCAGGCAGAAAATGGTGTTTTCAAAAAACTGACTACGCCAGTTAGGACCATAAAATTGCGCGATATAGCAGAACACCCAGATTTTAACTTTGATCCATTTTACATTAGTACACAATCTGGGATTCATACAATTGATTTGCGGGAGCTAGAAGAATGACAAGGCTTATTCAACTTGCTTTTTATTTTTCAATAATGATTTCAGTATTGTTTGGTGGTACAGATGGTACAATTCGGGGGAAGGTGACAGACGCAGATGGTGGTCCTCTTCCTGGTGCAAATATCTATGTTCCTGCAGTTGGAATTGGCGCGGCTGCAGATATGGGAGGTAATTATATTATTCTGAATATTCCTGTTGGAGAATATGATGTAGTTGTGCAAATGATGGGCTATCAGAAACAAACTGTAACAGGGGTAACTGTTGTGATGGATCAGACGGTGTGGCTTAATTTTAAACTTCCAGTGGCTGCGGTAGAGGGAGATGAAGTACAGGTTATTGGTGAAAGGCCTCTTGTTGAGAAGGGTACAACATCAAAGAAAATTACAGTCGACAAGGAAGCCATTCAGGCTCTCCCTATAAGAGACTTAACAGAATTATATACTCTTCAGTCGGGTGTCGTGAAAGTTGAGAGCCGTACTCAATCAGTCCCAGATCATGAAGAGCGTGGTATTGAGGAGATACATGTAAAAGGTGGTAGGTCAGGAGAGATCGCTTATATGATGGATGGCATGTATCTTAGGAATCCTATTTTTGGTTCAATAGGTTCTGGTACCAGATTAAATCTTTTTGCAGTGAGACAGTTTGATTGGCAACCTGGAGGTTTTAATGCTGAGTATGGTGATGCTCAGTCGGCGGTATCCAATTGGCACACATCTGCAGGTGGAAAGGAAATGGAGTACCATTTTAGATATGAGACAAGTCAGGTCGGAGCATTAATTAATTCTGCCTTGGGCAATGAATTGGAGACTAATAATTATGACCTGAATCGTGGCTACAATGATTATAATTTTGGTGTTGGTGGTCCAATTTTGGGTTTCCCAAAATTAACTTTCTGGGTGTCAGGGCAGTATACCACTGAAGATAAATATGGCGTTTATGAGTTTGATGATAAGGTCTACCAGGGGCCAAAGTATTTTTTGAATGAGTCAGACCTTGATCTTGATCTTCTTGAGCAAAACCAGAACAATTTAGTTTACCCTTGGGATGATGTGGCTGGTTTCAGAGGTTTTGGGTTTGATAATACATGGGATGTTTTTACAAAACTAAGCTATAAGTTTACAAATAAGCTACGGTTCCATGGTTCCTACTGGCAGGTGGCAAACCATCGCCAAGCATTCAGTCCCCGTTACCTGTATTGGGATAATGGTAGGAATGAGCTTTTTCGTGATACATATAGATACAATTTTGAGATGAATCATTCCGTTACGCAAAATACTTTTTACACACTACGTTTCTCAAGATTTACCCAAGAACAATTCCAAGGAGTGCGCTGGAGGGACAATGATAAAGATGGGTATCCAAACTGGTTTGAATGGCGCCACCCTGCGGGCTATAAACCAATATCGGATGTAAACAATGAGTTTGTGGTCCCTTACTCAATTGGTGAAGATGGTGATACAATACGATACACGAATGTTGATGAAAGGAGTGGCTGGTATCATGGTGCGACCCCAGGCCTATGGAATTGGGAATTATCTGAAGACTTTGATGATAGGAATGGCAATGGTGTATGGGATGTAGGAGAAAGCTTTGATGATTCTAACGCTAATGGTCTTTGGGATGGCCCAGAACTAATCAAAGAGTTGATTTTGAGAGATGGGGACTATTGGCTAGAACCTGAAATGTATGAAGACTATGAACCTTTCTTTGACTATGAAAACATATACCTCCAATGGCAAAATGTTCCTGGATACTATGGGACACCAACGAATGTTAGTTTTTTTCCAGGGCTTGTGAACCCTTACTATTATATGCCAGATCTCGCTGGTGTTGCTTGGGATGAAGGCAGAACCTTTGGAGGTCATGATACTTTTTATGCGAGTTCTACTTCTATAACAGATGAAATTCGTTTTGATATCACGAGTCAAATAACAGATAAATGGAAAGTCCGGGTAGGTGGAGATTATAAATCACATAAGTTAAACTTTTATGAAGTTAAATCTCCTTGGCTAGGTGCTGGTGCAAAGATTCAGACCTTTGCTGAATATTGGAATGATACAGGCCCAGATGGTTTACTTCTAGGCGATGAAGGTTACGAAGAGGCTGATGCGGGTGAAAATAATGGTAGATGGGATGAAGGTGAAAATTTTACTGATGCAAATGGTAATGGAGAGTGGGATGATTTTCGTGAACCTGAAGAATTCTCAGCCTATATTCAAAATACATTTGAAGTACCATGGATGGTAATTAATTATGGAATTAGAATCGATATGGTGGATTATAATTCACAGGTTTGGGCAGATACATCAGGTAATTTCAGTCCAGGAAGGCCATGGTATTATAGCGATCTAAACAATAATGGTATCTGGGATCAAGACAATGAACAAGCATCGGATATTGCCGGTCTCGCAAGACAGAAAATTTTGCTTAAGAATTCAAACTGGTCTTATAAAATAAGTCCAAGGATTGGCTTTAGTCATGTTATCACAGACAAGTCTACTTTTACCTTTAACTATGGTCTTTATTTTCAGAATCCCATATACCAGAATGTCTATCTTAATACAAATAGCCTAGAAGATCCAGAGGAGTTGTTTGAAGAGGGTGAAGGAGCGGTGGGTAATGCAACTATGAATGCCCAGCGAACACAACAATATGGCGCAAATTTCAATGTTCAAGTCGGAGAAAACTGGGCATATTCTCTTGGTGCGTGGGTTAGAGATATGGATCAATTAACACGCTATACGCTAGAGAGATCAGGTGTATATCAATATAATGTTGCTTCAAATGGTGACTATGGCTCTGCAAAGGGTCTTGACTTAACTATAGATTGGCGATGGGCTTTATTTGGATCGCAGTTGCAGTATACATATTCTGTTGCAAAAACAAATAGTGAATATGCATGGGCAAGTATTACTGGTCAATATGTTGATGCGCCAAGCCAAGAAAATTTAGCTTATTATGATCGCCCTCATGATTTAACCTATTATTTTTATACCTTCTTACCATTTGGTGTCCAAGCGGGCTTAACTGCATTCTATCAGAGTGGGTATCCATATACACCTATTATCTTTAAAGGTAAGGACCCTGCTGAAGATGCAAGGCATCCAAATTCAAAGCGTGGGCCTTCATACAAAAATTTAAATCTGTCGTTTTCTAAATATTTTGAAGCTATGCAGCATAAGTTCTCTCTAGGCTTAAATATTTTTAATCTTTTAGATATACGTAATGCTTGGGATGTATATCAGTTGACAGGCAAGCCAGATGACCCTGGTACCTATTATACAAACTATGTTGGACTCCCGGGTACAGACCCAAATGGAGTAGGTGTCTATGCGGATAAGTCAAGTGCTTATTATGATAGGCCTTGGAGGTTATCCTCTCCACGTGAAATAAATTTCTTTGTTCGAATTGATTTTGACTGATTGCTATGAAAAATTTTCCTAAAAAACATATATTAATCTTTCTTTATTTTGTGACTACTTTTTTAATTGGAAAGGATGGTCGGTTGAAGGATTCTAAGCATAATGTTGCTGATCCTTTTAGGCAGTCAGCTGTTGCGAAAATTGGTGATAATCCATTTCCTACAAACCCAATGAGTGATAGGGCGAAAGGTTTTGTTGATCAGGGGCGTGTTAAGAGTGCAATAACTAACTACGGTAGTTTTATTAATTGGGATGTACATCCTTCTGGTATTTGGGGTGATTATTCCTATTTACCTGCTGTTTCTTTTGTTGGAGCTGTCCCCGGACATAAAAACACAGCTCGTTTTTCTTGGTTAAATCTTGAAACTATAGTTGATGATGAGGGCGTTCCTATCTACAGTATATGGGAATCATCTGATGCTTATGATGATTGGTATCCTGTTAATGGTGATACAGTATATCAGGGTATTCTATTTGAGCTTGGTAATGATGATGGTATTTATATAGCTGACAATAACAATGATGGTTATCCGGATAACGAGAAATTCACAATTGACCAGATTAATGGTGATAAGCAATTTTATTTTAATCATGACGATAGAAAAATTATTATTAGTACCTTTGGTGATGCTGATCCAAATAAAACTTCTGCAAGAGTAGGCTTTATTTATCCATGGGCTCTAAGACCTGCTTTAATCAGTCGAGAAGATCAATTTGATTTTTACGATTATGGCGATGATGAAGAAGAATGGACCCAAGATGATAACTATGTATACTATGGTGCTACTGCATCAGAGTCCCATTTCATTAATACAGATTATAAGACTGATTGGCATGCCTCAACAATGGCTCGAACAAATTCTCATCAGGTCGAATATAATTCCAGTGATGTTTTTGGAGATACTCCATGGGTGAGTGGGGATGATACATATCCCGTATTAGCGCACTCCGCCTATTCAAATACATGGCCTGCTGAGATGAATTATGCAACAGGACTTATGAGTTCATTTTGGCCGGGATGGTGGTCGCAAGACTATAATGTCAATTTGCCTGGATGTAGCTATTCTAGAAAAGATCCAAATTGCTGGGAAGAAGTACCGGGGCGTTTTGTGTCTGATATGGATGTTTATATGGAGTTTGATGATCGCTGGGCTCACAGAGCGAATACTGTGAATACTAATGACCAATATGAACAGACTGGTTATCCTATGGGTTTAAGGGTGCAGGCAACTGCGCACTCTTATGGGGTTTCCTATGCTGAAGATATCATGTTTGTAACAGTGAAGGTTCGTAATGAGAGTGGCGATTGGTGTGCTGAGGATGAGGAAGGTAATCCAATTCTTGATAAGAACGGTAATCAAAAGTGTGGTGACGCCATGATTATGCCTGATGGTACAAAACTTAATCGGGGAAAAGGGTTTGATTATAGTGGTATGTCTCTTGGTTTTTATATGGATGCCGATGTTTTAATGGGTGATTGGGCAGGTTATAATGGTGGGCTGCATACTAATGATGATGATTTTATGAAGTATTATTGGGAAGTTTTTGAAGTTAATAATGATAGAATGCTTATCAGTATGGCAATGATAGGTGACCACGATGGATTTTCAGGAGCTGTTGGTTACGCGTTGGATACACCTGCTGTAGCATCGCCTGGTAATGATTTTGGAGTTGTTGCTACTCAATTACTTGATTCTCCAAGGGCAACTGACCCCGTCGATTTGGATCAGGATGGAACGATTGATATATTTCCAGGAGAGCCACTTAAAATGACTGACTGGCACTGGGTAGACTGGTATCAACGCCCTGGTGTGGTATCGCCTGAATCAAACTCAAGTAGTTGTTATGCAGGTTATGAAGGGTGCCCTGTTGCGAGAAATAAAGAAGAAATCCTTTACAAGCTTATGGTTGGAGACACATCTAATCTCAGTGATGGTGAAAAATCATGGCACTTTCACACACCTAATCCAGGTACAGACCTTGGCGAAGAGTTAAATCCTCATTTTGATTCTGTTGACGGCTTAAAGTTAGAGTCGGTTTATGCTAGAGACCCAGCAGGATTGGATTGTGTGTTGATTATGAGTTGCGGACCTTTTGATCTACCAGTTGGTAGAGAGGTGCCGTTTTCATTTTGCATTATTTTTGGGCAGACTGAAGATGATTTAATTAATAATGCCAGATTTGCGCAGGTAATGTACAATTCACGCTACCAAGGATTTACCCCACCAACAAGGCCTACTGTGCATGCAATAACAGGTCAGGGAGAGGTGGATATTTATTGGAACGATGCTGCTGAGGAATCGAGAGATGTTGTTACAGGTTATGCGGATTTTGAAGGTTACAAATTATATAAAAGTACAGATGGTGGAAATACCTGGGGAACTGCTGAGGATATGATTTATGATACTGATGGTATTTTTGCAGGATGGAGACCATACGAACAGTTTGACCTTTCGAGAGAAGAAGATTCTCTGCATTGTGTTTATTCTAGAAGTTTTGATTGTCCAAAAGAATTACGAAGGAATCATGCGATTAATGGACAGGACCCATATTTTCCTTGGTTTAACTTAGGAAGTGATACTGGGTTTGAAGCTATTAGGCTAGATGTCCCTACTGTTATAAATGGAGATACGATGCACTATATGTATAAGGATGTAAATGTAACAGACGGTCTTGAATATACATATTCTGTTGTAGCCTATGATATGGGTGTCGAACCTCCTTTTAAAATTTCATTTGGAGATATTGGGTCAGGGTTGTACGAGGAAATAGTAGATACAAATTATTCAAATCCTGATCAATGGGCTAACCCTGATGGTTATGCCTCGATAGAAAATTCGAAAGGGACCACTGTTTTAGATAGGAATTTTGTGAAATTATTCCCCGGAGTTTTGCCAATTGATGTGATGGGAGATATAGGTGTCGTGCCGAATCCTTATAAAGTGGGTTCAGGTTTTAAAGAAGCAGAGCATCTAAGGCAAATGAGGTTTACAAATTTGCCTGAGCAGTGTACAATTCGAATATTTAATTTGACTGGTGAAGCTGTTAGTACCATTGAACATTTTAATTCAGAATCAGGGAATGCCTGGTGGGATATGCGAACAATCAATAATCAGGAAATATCGCCTGGTTTATATATTTTCCATGTTGAACAAAAAGGTTCAGGTACCCTGGGAGAACCATTTATAGGAAAATTTGCGGTGATAAGATGAGATATATACTTTCATTAATAATGGTTCCAGTTTTGCTATTTGGCCAGTATCGTGATATTCCAGATGTTGTGACTAAAGTTGCTACCGCAGCAGGTGGATTTTTAAAATTAGAGACCTCAGCTCGTGCGATTGGTATGGGTGGTGCTTCTGTAGCCTCTGGTAGAGGTGTATCTGGTATACCCTACAATTCTTCAAGTATTGCATATATAGAGAAGAGTGAGGCTTATTTTTCACATGTAAAATATTTAGCGGGTATTGAGCATGGTGTCTTAACCTATGGCACTCGTGTGGGTCCTTCAGATTTTGTGGGTCTGCATTTATTTTATTTGGATAGTGGTCCTATGGATGTAACGACTGAATTATTTCCAGATGGTACGGGTGAGGATTTTAATGTTTTTTCTATTGCTGCTCGAGGTACTTATGCACGTAGTCTTACGGATCGGTTAAAGGTAGGTGGGTCTGTTAATTATATAAGAGATAAAATTGCAGAGACATCAATGCAGGTTGTTTCATATGATATAGGTTCAAATTTCCAGACTGGTATCTATGGTACAGTTCTGGGTATGAGTATTACTAATTTTGGGCCTGAGGTCAAGTACGGTGGTGAGGATTTAGGTGTGCAGGTTGCTGATACGATTGATGTAGATGGAAGTTTGCAGAGGATAACAGATAAGTTTCCATTGCCTCTTACATTCCGTTTAGGTGTGGAGAATATGGTGATGGGCCCAAATAGCTCTTTTCTTAAGAATGAGACCCAGACACTGCTTGTAACTGTTGATGGAATTAAGCCCAGTGACTATGTTGTCTATGGTAGTCTTGGTTTAGAGTATGGCTGGAATAATTTGGCATTTATTAGAATGGGTAGCCATCTAAACCATGATACAGCAGGGTGGAGTTTAGGCGCGGGTGCCAATATTCGATTGGGTAAGATGGCTTTATCTGTTGATTATGCATTTGTGGATTATGATATCTTGAAATACACCAATCAAATAGCTATTGGATTAAAATTTTAATGTTTGCGCAATCATTAAAATATTTTGGTTTTATTTTTATGATATCCCTGCATACTCTGTATGCACAATGTGTTTCAGATGCTGGGGTTGATCTTGACATTTGTGATGGTGATGGATCATCATCGAATTATACATATTTGGATGGAACAGGCTCCTCAGTATCCGAAGGTGAAACCAGCTATGAGTGGACTGTGCTTACGGTTGTCGGTGATGGGAGTTGGCAGGAGAGTCTCGTTATATCAAGCAGTGAATCGGATGAGCCTGACCCTAGGTTTAAGTATCCTAGTGAATTAGCGAGTGACACTGATTTTTTAGTTCAATTGAAGGTGTTTGATGAATCAAATAGCTGTGAAGATCTTGATACAGTCGTTGTTTCAATTCAGTCTAATATGTGCCCTCGTGCTGTTGCTGGTGATGATCAAATTTTAAGTAATGGTTGTGACTTTACAACTACATTTGATGGGTCTGATTCTGAAGATCCCCAAGATGAGGAGATCACGTACCAGTGGACATCTTTGGATGGGTATGATAGTTATTTTATTGTTTCAAATTCTGTTGAAGCAACTTTTGAGTTTCCGGAAACAGATGCTGATCAAACTTTTTCATTTATGTTAACAGTATCTGATGCAGTACAGAGTACGACTGATACTGTAAAGGTTGTATATTTGGATAATGATGCACCTATAGCCGATGCTGGTAATGATATTGTGACTTGTGAATATCAGTTTAATCTCTCTGGAATTAAGTCTTATGATGTGAACTGGAATGAGCTAAGCTATAGTTGGTCATCGCTTGATGGGCTTTCTATTACAGATGCTTCAACTAATAAACCCCTTATTGAGAGTCCAGCAGATCTCACTGTAGCAACTTTATATAGGGTGGCATTAGAAGTTAACGATGGTTATTGTTCAGCATATGACACTGTTAATGTTACAATTGAAGCTAACTTATGTCCTGTTGCAGATGCTGGAGGTACAAAGCGGTTAGCTAAATTTGGATCTGGGAGTATAACTCTTGATGCTGGTCAATCCTTTGATCCTGAAGGTGGAGATTTAAACTATGAGTGGACTACTCCCTCTGGGCCAGTCTACGAGTCTACCGTAAATGTATCAGATTTGGAACCACAAAGTAGATATTCAAGCTATAGCTATATTTTGCAGGTCATGGATAATGAAAATGCTATTAGTACTGATACTGTTGAAGTAATATTCAGTTTATTTTCTGCTCCTGTCAGTCCAACGATTTATGCTGTGGCAAGTCATGGTCAGGTCCTTGTTTCTTGGGATGCCTCTTCAGAAGCGTCGTATGATTCGTTAACAGGTTATGCAGACTTTGAAGGATATAAATTATATCGTTCTATTGATGGAGGCACAACTTGGGGTGGGGATGATGATAAATTGTATGACTTCAATGGTCAGTTTGTTGGTTGGTTGCCTTACGCTCAATTTGATTTTGATTATGAAGAAGATTTTTTTCATTGTATATATGACCACAATGGTGACTGTGAGCCTGAAGATACTAGGCAAACTTCAGTAGGTGGGCTTGATCCTTATTTACCTCGCTTTAGCTTAGGTAGTAATACGGGTCTAGAGTATTCTTACATTGATTCTAATGTTATAGATGGTGTGGAATACACTTATACGGTTACTGCCTATGATATGGGTTTGCCTCCATTTGATCTATTTTTAACTGAGACTGATTCATCTGGTATATTTACTGCTGATACCATATGGCCTGTGTCTAACCCCGGTAGTTTTATTGGTCCGGATTCCATTGATTTTTTTGATGATTCTGGTAATTGGATCAGAAGAGATGCAAATCCTAAAAGAGGATTCCCATTTTTAGAATCGGCGAAGGGCGATACGGGTGACCATAACTTAATTACTGTGGTTCCTGGCTATACAGCCTTAGATATATCTTTTCCTGATGCTAACGATATCGAAGCATTATTTACTTCAGACAGCGCAAATATTGGTACTGGTGACAGAGAATATTTTATAGTTGATAGAACTAAAATTGTTCAGGATCAGGTGAAATATGAAATCCAAGCAAGCCAGAGTAATGCTGCTGTTGAAGGTATGGCATGTGAGAATCCATATGTATTTGGTTATGTTGTAAAAGACAGTTTGGGTATGCCTGATTCAACAATAACGTTTTATGAAAATGAATTGAATTTTTTTGAAAAGGATTCTATATCAGGTTTGCCTGGAACTATCTATGAAAATGAGTCTTTTATTGTTCCAGTATATGATATTATTACACCTGTTGATAGGTGGAGTTCTCAGTTTAAGGGTATAAGGTTTAAAATAAAAAACAAGATACCTCTTAATGTTTCAGCGGTTCCACCGGTTAGTATTGATTCACTTTTATGGTCTTGGACTAGTCCCGATAGTGGTGAAATGGATACGGTGAAATTATATAATTTATATTTAAGTGTATTTCCAAATCTTTCTTATACAAATGTTACAAGTTATCTGAGAAGATTAAATTTTGATTATAGGGTTGATTTTTATTCTGAGCCTGATAGTGGAAATTTTATTTCAATTACCAACGCTTCTGGGCCGGGTAAAATGTATTTTCCCTTTAAAATAACTAACACTTGGACTGGAAAAGAGGTAGGCTTGATGTGTAATGATTATGGCTCTGCAGATGCTTCGCCAATTGACTACGCTAATGGAGCTGCAGATTATGTCTGGACTTCTGGTGAAGATATTTTCCTAATTCAGGATTCTCTAAGGATTGCCGGTGCATGGTTTGAGGCATATAATTATAATTTGGACTTATTGTTACCTCTGAGTAATAGTTATAAAACAAGAAAGGCTTACGATAATACAAAAGATTACAGTCAGGGTGATACGGTCTTTTATCAGGGTTCGCTTTGGCGCTCTTTGGTACCTGCAGACGCCGGCGTTAAACCTCAATCAGTTTTTTCAGATGAGCAGGATGATGGATTGAGGAATAACCCTTGGAGACCCGCTTATCCTTGGAAAGGTGGTGAGCAGATGTTGATTAAACCTCACAAACTTTTTGTTGATGGAGATAATTGGTACTCTAACATGTCTAAATTAGGAGAAGAGGTAGGTATTCCAGATACGTTATGTTTAGACTCTATTAAAGTGGTGCCTAACCCTTATAAAGCCAGTTCAAGGTTTAATGAAACACCTAATCTAAGAAAAGTAAGATTTACACATTTACCAACAGCATGTCAAATTTCTATCTTCACGATTGCAGGTGAACATGTAACAACATTTGACCATCAACAGCAGTTTGACGGAAATGCATGGTGGAATTTACGAACAGGTAATAATCAGGATGGAGCTGAAGTTGCTCCTGGTTTATATATTTATGTTATTGAATTCCCAGAGGAAAAGGATTATTGCATTGATACTTATGATAATGATGGTGATATTCAAGGCAGTATGAAAAACGACTATTATTCAAATAATAAATATGACGTAAATGAAGATGGCAGTTCTGCGAGGGTGATTAAAAAGACAAAATTTCACATAGGAAAATTTGCGGTGATAAGATGAGATATATACTTTCATTAATAATGGTTCCAGTTTTGCTATTTGGCCAGTATCGTGATATTCCAGA
>Ga0066836_10000633_pt1 | contig 17356 bp, 16 predicted proteins | sample ETNtaG_18_FD_71568 | JGI IMG/M metagenome (GOLD analysis project Ga0066836, IMG submission 71568) | Marine microbial and viral communities from oxygen minimum zone, Eastern Pacific Ocean - ETNP201302SV91 | ecosystem: Environmental > Aquatic > Marine > Oceanic | place: Pacific Ocean: Eastern... | reverse complement strand
GGCATCATTGCAATCATCGTGCTCAAAGAAGTCATAATAATGGGTCTAAATCTTAATTCGCATGCTTCTTTTACAGCTGTTTCAAGATTTTTACCCTTTACTCGTAGTTGATTTGCATAGTCTACTATCAGGATACTATTTTTTGTTGATATACCAATTAGTATTACAAGTGCAATTTGTGAAAATATATTTATTGAACTATTTAAAAATAAAATAAATACCAACCCACCAAAAACTGCAAGAGGTACGGTTAAAATAATTATAAATGGATGTATAAATGAGTTAAAGGTTGCTGCCATTACAAGATAAGCAGTTATAAGGGCTAAAGCAAAAATTATAAAAAGTTCATTACTTGTTTCTTTGAGTTCTTCAGACTTACCTTTCCAATTTATTTGATTTTCTGGAGCTACTTGACTCATTGTATTTTCTAAATATTTAATCGCCTCTGATAGAGTATAATTTTCATCAATATTTGCGGATATTGTTATTGCTCTCTGTCTATTATATCTAGAAAGAACTTTTGCTGAGCCTTCTTCTTTAAAGTCAACTAAATTTGCAATTGAAATTAATTTCCCATTATTTTCAGACCTTACAAATATTTTTGTAAGACCTTCTTTATTTCTTCTATCAGAAAGATATTGCTGTAGAATAATTGGGTATTCTTTTCCAAGTTTATTAAATGTAGTTACTCTTTTTCCACCATATAACGTTTCCAATGTTTGTCCTATATTTTGTGTAGATATACCAAGATCTTTTGCTTTATTATTATTTATTAATAATTTAATTTCAGGTTTATCTATCGAGTAATCTGACTCTATTCTAGAAAGATTAGGATTTTTTCTCAAACTTGCAATAACTTCTGTTTGAACTTTTCTTAATTCTTCATAAGTGCTGCCAAGAATAACCATTTGAACAGGTTTATTATAACTTGAGACTCTAATTGATTGTGGTGATATTGGGAAAGCTACTGCCTGGGGTATAGTTACTATTTTTCCAATTGCCTGTCTCATTATCGTTTGAGAGTCTTCTTTTCTATTTTTCCAGTTATCTAACAGTGCAATAATTATGAAACTATTAAAAGAATTACTTGATCTACCAAAACCAGGTACTCTCATAATAAATCTATTGTAAGGACTATTTTCAGATTGAAGAAGAGGAATTAATCTACCTTCAACCTCTTGCGCTCTTTTTTGGGTATATTCAAATGAACTTCCTTCGTCAGTAAATCCTATTATTAGATAAGCACCTCTATCTTCCATTGGTAAAAGTTCTTTTTTTGAAAAATTAAATAAAAGACTCGAAGAAATTATTATAAAAATTATAAAGGCAGATATAATTTTTTTTTTATAAAGCCAAAATGAAAGAGTTTCTTTATAAAACTTTGAAAAAGAAATAAAAAATTTTTCGAATTTGCTTACAATAATATTTTTATTTATTTTTTTTTTTAAAAATTTACTAGCTAACATTGGTGAAAGAGTTAAGGCGACAAAAGACGAAACGACTATTGAGAATGTTAATGCAATTGCTGTTTCTCTAAATAATGTTCCAGAGATACCTTCTATAAATATCAAAGGTAAAAAAACTGCTACCAGGATAAGCGTAGTGGCTATTATTGCAAATGTAATTTGTTTGGATCCTTTGTAAGCTGCTACGAGTGGCGTTTCACCATTTTCAACTCTTCTATAAATAGCATCAGTCATAATAACCGAGTCATCAGTAATTATTCCTATTGCAAGTATAAAACTTAAAAGAACAAATATATTTATTGAAAGACCAAATAAATATAAGCCCAAGAATGATGCGATTAAACTTACTGGTAAAGCAATAGCTGGCACAATTACTGCTTTAAGATTACCTAAGAATAAATAAATGATTATTACTACAAGTATAAATGCAATAATAAGTGTTTTATAAACCTCTTCAATAGCAGCTCCAATATAAGTTGCTCTATTAAATGCTATTTCTAAATTTAAGCCATCAGGTAAAGTTTTATTAACTTCAATTATTTTTTTTTTAATATCATTAGATAATTCGACTGTAGATGCCCCACTTCTTGCATAAATTCCTATTCCAACAGTTTTTAAATTTAACTTATCTTTTCTTTGAGCTTTAAATAGGGTTTTTTCTGAAACAGGACCAAATTCAATATTTGCTACATCGGATAATTTAACAATATTATTTTTTTCTTTTTTAACAGGTAGTTCCTTTAATTTATTTATATCATTATAGGATTTGTCTAGGTTTAAAGTTAGATCAATATTATTAGCTTCTAGAGTTCCAGCAGGCAAACTCACATTCTCGCTTCTTATTGCTTGTTCAACTTCTTGTATAGTTAAATCATTTGCTGCTAACTTGATTGGATCTACCCAGACTCTTACACTCAATTCTCTTAATCCACCAACCAATATTCGACCTACATTTTTTACACTTGAGAATGTATCCACCAGATATCTTTCAGCATAATCTCCAAGTTCTAAGTCACTCCAAGTAGAAGATGATAAAGCTAACCACATAGTAGTTGTAAAACCAGCTGCTTGTTTTAATATTTGAGGTGCATCTGCTTCTGTTGGCAAATTATCAACTATTCTCGCTACTCTCTCTCTTATATCATTGGCGGCATTATCTAGGTTAATTTCGGTATCAAAAATGACATTTATGGTACTTCTGCCATTTTCTGATATTGAATCTATATTTTTAATTCCTTCAGCACCGCCTATAACATCTTCGATTACTTGCGTGACTTCTTGGTCAATAATTGGAGCTGATGCCGATTTATAATCTACTTGTATTTGAACTACTGGAGGCTGCAAACCAGAAGGAAGTTCTCTAACAGGAAGTTTCCAAAATACAAATATTCCAAAAATTATCAATATTAGTGACATTACCCATGAAACTACTGGCCTTCTAATACTGACTTCTGTTAAATACATTTATTTTTTGATTGGTTTAATTTTTCCTTTAGGCCTTACTTTTTTCAAACCTTCGGCAACTATAATATCTCCAACACTTAAACCAGATATAACCTCAACAAAACCATTATCTCTTATTCCAATTTTAATTTCTGTTTTATTTGCGATGTTATTTTCAGATATTTTATACACATAAGCTTTATTTCCTTCTAACATCAAACTAGTATCAGGCACTCCTAAGGAATTTCTAACATTAAAATTAACTGTTACCTCTATTAAAGATCCAGGAATTAATTCATAATTTTCGTTATTTATCTTAATTCTTGTTAAAAGACTCCGTGTATCTGCATTGATTCTACTTGAGACGCCATCAACTTGACCCTCATAATATTTGTTTTTGTAACCAGAAAATTTAGCTTTTATTGGAAGACCTTTTTTGATTACTGAAGCATATATTTCTGGAATTTTTAAATCTGAATAAATAATTGAACTATCATCTAATGTTATAATTATCGAACTATCGGAATCAAGCACATCTTCAGTTAATCCTCTAAAACCTAAAACACCACTAAAGGGAGCAGTTATATTTTCATCCTTTAATTTAACAATTAGATCTCCTTCATTAACATATTCTTTAAGATTTAGATCTGATAATAGCTGATTCTTCTTAATCCTAAATGTTTTAGTTTTTTTTGATACTGCAGTACCAAAGCTTTCTATTTTTTCTGAAAATTGATTTTTATTTACTTCAGTAACTATTATTCCAGGAGGGGGTCTTTTACCAAATTTTTTTGCAAAGTGATTTCCAATTATTGTTCGAGCAACAATAACTGCTGCAATAATAAAAAAGAAAATTATTATTATAGTTATAATTTTTGTAGATCTTTTCATAATTTATACTTTTCCGTATTCTGCCCAAGAGCCATCATAAATAATAGGCAAATATTTATCATTAATTAAAGAATATGCCAGACCTAAAACTGTCGCTGTAATCCCGGAGCCACAGGAAAATGCTACATTTTTTTCTTTGATAATTCCTAACTCTGAAAATTTTTCTCTAATTTTATTTATTTTTAAAAAAGTTTTATTTGTTGGATCTATAAGTTCTCCAAATGGCAAGCAAAGAGAATTTGGAATTGATCCACTTTTTGTTGATGGCCTAGGTTCTTTTTCTAGACCTAAAAATCTTTTTTTACTTCGTGCATCTATTAATTGGAAATTTTTTTCAGAAATATTTTTATCAATTTGTTTTTTTGTTTTAACTAGTTGAGAATTTTTTTGAGCTTTATATTTCTTTTTTTTTAAAATTGGAATTTTATCTGTGATTTTTCTATTTTCATTTTTCCATTTTGAAAAACCACCATTTAAAACAGAAATTAGATTTTTTTTGTGACCAAAAAAAATAAATGTATACCAACATCGGCAAGCACTCAAAACATCAGAATTATCATAAATAATAATTCTATCATTATTTGCTATTCCTAAATTGGAAACTATTTTTCCCCATTCTGATTCGTTAGGTAGCATATGAGGAAGATTAATTTTTTTATTTGAAAATTTATCTATATCAAAAAATATAGCATTTTTAATATGTTCTTTTTTATATTCTTCATATGCATTTCTATTCGAACTTGGCATATGCCATGAAGAGTCGATAATTTTAACTTTTGAACAATTTTTGCCTAACCAATTTGTTGAAACAAGACTCATTACTGACCTTTTTTTTGTAAATATTTTTGGTGATATTCTTCTGCTTTGCAGTAGTTTTTTTGTTTAGAAACATTAGTAACAATTTTTCCATTATATATTTTATTAAAATCAGATTTAATCTTTTCTGCTATTTTTTTTTGCTCTTCATCAAAAAAGAAAATTTCACTTCTGTACTGCGAACCTATATCTGGACCTTGCCTGTTAGCAGTGGTTGGCTCATGTGTTTCAAAAAATATTTTTACTAAATCAGAATAAGATATTATTTTTTCATCAAATTCTATTTTTACAACTTCTGCATGATTTGTACTTCCGGTGCATACTTTCTCGTATGTAACTTGATCACTGTTTCCACCGCAATATCCAACTTCAGTACTTTTGATACCATTTAATTTAGAAAATTCTTGTTCCGGCCCCCAAAAACATCCCATTCCAAAAATAGCTTTTTTCATAAGTTTCTTTTAATAGTATAAAATTATAGTTTAAATATTACAAATGAGCAAAAATCATTTAGGCGCAATTTACATGATCGTGAGTGTTTTGTTTTTTTCATTAATGGATATTTTAATAAAAATTACAGACAAATATGACATAGGAGAGACGATGTTCTTTAGAGCATTTTTTGGCCTGATACCAATATTTTTTTTAATTCCAAAAAAAAGAATGAAAGATTTTTATAAAACAAAAAATTTTAAATTACATTTTTATAGATCATTTTTTGGAGCGATTGCAATGGCTGCAATTTTTATTGGATTGAGAAATTTACAACTAGCAGAAGTTACTGCAATGGCATTTAGTGGACCTTTATGGGTTGTGTTATTTAGTATGTTTTTTTTAAGTGAAAAAATTAGGGTAAAACGTTGGATAGCAGTAGCGCTTGGTTTTATTGGAGTAATTATAATTTCAAAACCAGGCTTTGATAGTCTAAATTTTTTTTATATTTTTCCAATAATATTTTGCATAGGTTTTGCTGGAGTTTCTATAATAATTAGAAAACTCACTCTTGTAGGTGAACCTGTATGGTTAATAGCATTTTATTTTAGTGTATTTAGCGGTATTGGTGGACTTTTAACTATTCCATTTGGAGGGTGGATAATGCCTAGCATTTATGATTTTAGTTTATTAGTTTTGATTGGATTGCTTGGAAGTATAGCAAATTTATTATTAACACAATCTTACAAGTTGGCAGAAGTTACTCTTACAACACCATTAAAATATCTTTCTCTTGTTTTTGCAATTATATTTGGATTTTATTTTTTTGAAGAAATTCCAACTATTTACACATTTTTAGGCGCTGGATTAATTGTAGTGTCTTCGGCAATAATCTTTTTTAGAGAAAGTGAATTAAAAAAACCCATTACACTACCCAGGCAACAATGAATAGACCTCCCGTATATTGGCACAAAGCAAAAAAGTTACTTTCAAAAAGAGATCCTATTTTGAGAAAAATTATTAATAAATTTAAAAAAGGCTATTTAACAACAAAGAAAGATCCTTTTTTTTCACTATGCAGAACAATAATAGGTCAGCAAATATCTACAAAGGCTGCAGATTCAATTTGGGCTAAATTTGAATTAAAATGTAAAAAAAAAATAGTTCCAAGTACAGTGTTAAAATTAAAATCAAATAGTTTAAAAAAAGCAGGATTATCTCGCCAAAAAATAACTTATTTAAAAAATATAGCCAAAAGTTTTAAAAAAAAATCTTTTAATGTTAAAGATTTAAAGCAAATGAACGATGAACAAGCCATTATCTATATAACTAAATTAAAAGGACTGGGCGTATGGAGTGCGCAGATGTTTTTAATGTTTAATTTAAATAGACCAAATATATTTCCAACTAAAGATATAGGTTTAATAAGGGCAATTTCAATAAATTATAGAAAAACTTATCCACCTAGTATTAAATTTTTAAATAAAATTTCAAAACTTCATTCTGGCTATCTTAGTGTTTTTACATGGTACATGTGGAGAAGCATTGATCCAGTTGATGTTGAGTATTAATTTTCTAGCCATTCATCAAATCTTTCTTTATTTGAAGTAATATATTCTGGTAGATTAGTTAAATCTATTTTTGTTAGTTTTTCACCACTGCCTACTTTATTTATAGATCTTTGGTCATGTTTTAAATTATATATTGCTCTTTTATTTTGTATCATTTTTTTTATACCTTCAATGCCGATAGGATTTAAATCATATTCTCTATGGTGAAGATATGATTTAAGTTTTCGTTCAATTAAATATGGGGTTTTAATATATGAAAAATGCCAACCGCCTTCTTCTATAAATTTTATATTTTTATATTTTTGTTTAGAAAAATAAGAATCTATCCGCCACCATGAATATTTTTTACCTTTAATATTTCTTAACCATTGTGGAGAAATTAAATCTTTTTTTTTACAAGCTTTTGAACCAATCCAAACAAAATTTTCATATTTCAAATTAAACTTGTAGTACATCATATCTTGTTTAAAAAACACCAGCTTATTTTTTATTTTTTCTAAATCTATTTTTTTTAAGTTTGGAATTTCATCTATGTCTGACACTATTATCCAATCATCTTTGCTAGCATTATTTAATCCTTTTATAATTTGATTTCTTTGGTAATTTTCTCTTTTTATAGAATTAAAAATATATTTATGAGACTTAGTAATTTCATCATCATTCTCATTAATTTTATCTATACCATCTGGGCTTTGATCTAAACTTATATAAATTATTTTATTTTCAAATTCTTTGAAATTTTTTAAATTGAATTTTAATTCTCTTTGTTCACCTTTGTGGTTAAATTTGCTTTCAACTATTACAAAATTATCAACAAATTTTGATAAATAGTTAAGTCTTAGTTCTAAAACGAGATCTTCATCAAAATACATAAAGCAATCAAAAATTTTCATAATTTTATTTCAGTTATTTTTATTGATAATTTTTGATCCAATGCTTCGCTATATCTATTCTTTTGCATATCCAAACATCTTGGAATTTTTGCACATAATCTATAAATTTTCTTAATGACTGAATTCTTCCTGGTCTACCAATTAATCTACAATGTAATCCTATAGACATCATTTTTGGATTAGTTTTTCCTTCATTGTACAAAGCATCAAAACTATCTTTAAGATATGTGTAAAATTGTTCGCCACTATTGAATCCTTGGTTTGTAGCAAATCTCATATCGTTATTATCTAAAGTGTATGGGATAATTAATTGTTTTTTATTTCCTTTTTTTTCCCAATAAGGTAGATCGTCACTATAAGAGTCGCTACAGTAGAGAAAACCACCTTCTTCCATGACTAAATCTAAAGTGTTAGGGCTACATCTTCCTGTATACCAACCTAAAGGTCTTTCTCCAAAAATTTTCTTTATTGATTTTATTGCTAAATTCATATGCTCTTTTTCTTTAGATCTAGAAAAATTTTGATAGTCAATCCATCTCCATCCATGAGAGGCAATTTCATAGCCCGCTTTTTTAATTTCATTGCATATATCTTGATTTCTTTCCAAAGCCATACCAACACCAAAAATAGTTATAGGAATGTTTTTTTCTTTAAATAATTCATGAATCCTCCAAAAACCTCTTCTTGAACCATATTCATAAATAGATTCCATATTCATGTGTCGACCCTTGATTGATTGTGCACCTATAATTTCTGATAAGAAAATTTCAGAATTTTTGTCTCCATGCAACACACAGCTCTCAGCTCCTTCCTCATAATTTAAAACTATTTGTAGAGCGATTCTTGCATTATTAGGCCACTTTACTTCAAGTTTATTTGAACCATAGCCAATCATATTTCTTGGATATTTTTTATTTTTGTTTGAGCGAAATTTTTTCATTTTTAAATTTATAAATTACTAAGTTGTTACCTTTTCCTTTTCTATCTATTACTAAAAAATTCATGCTTTTTGTTGATATCAAAGGGAAATGCCATATTCCAGGTTTATAGTTAATTCCGGTTTGTTTTGGCACTATAAAAGACTGTATTTTTTTTGTATTTGGTTTTTTGCCCTTCGGGGCAACAAATACCAAAAATTTGGTCTCGCTCATTGGAACAAATGCTTGGCTTCCAAGAGGATGTTTTTCCATCATTTCAATTTTCATTGGAAATTTTCTTTTTTTTGCTGAAAAAATACTCATTATTGCATTCCCTTTTTTTATGGAAGTATTAATTTTGCACAAATTATTAAATCTTTTTGCATATCCATTATTTATATTTATTGGTCTTATCTTTTTTGTAGATATTAAGTCGCCAAACTTTTTAAAATTTTTACGAGTAATTTTTTTTGGTTTTATAATAATTTTCATTTGATAACTTTTCCAAAAGCTCTAATTCTTGAAATTCCTCCATCAGGATAAATGTTAATTCTAATAAAATTAATTTTATTATTTTTCATTATTTTATTATTAAAACCATGTTTTTTATTAGCATTTAGCTTAACCTTGTTTAAAATGGATTTCCATTTAGTAGATTTTTTTATTACAGAATAATTTGATATTTTTTTAGGAATATAAGCAGCTTGCAGAGAGCATCTATCGGGATAGTTTCCTTTAAAATGATGAGTGTCTATTTCAATTTTATTTATTATGCCTGCGCGTCCTAATTTTACGATAAGCCAGTCAAAATTTTTTCCTCTACTTCTTCTTGTTTCCCATCCATCACCCATATTTTTGCCTTTTCCTGGCGCAAGAATATTTTCAGCTTTACCGAAATGTTCGTTATTACAGCCAACTATTGATGCTCCATTTAATATTGAAGTGAGATTAATTAATCTATTCCCAAAATTAATTTTTTTAATTTCAACTTCTCCATAAACTCTAAGTCTTGCTACTCCGCCATCTGGAAAAATATTTAATTTAACATGAGTAAAAACTAATTTATTTTTAATTTTAAAATTATGATTTTTATTTGGTTCGAGTTTTTTTTTATCTAAAATTTTAATCCATCTTATATTTTTGTTTGGTTTTTTATTGGAGTAGCAAGCTTCCAAGGAAGCATGCGTTGGTTGGTTGCCATTGAAATGAGAAGTATCAATATCAACATTAAAAATTTTTCCTGGTTTTCCAAGTTTTACAATTAAATAATCATAACCTTTTCTTCTTCTTCTTCTTGTTTCCCATCCATCCATCCATTTTCCATGTGCATCAAAAACTCCTTCTTTGAAAACTGGTGGGCTTGGGTTAATGATTCTATTTGCAGATGCAAAAAAATCATCAGTTTTAAAAATTACCTTCGAACCAAGTCTAGGTTCTGCTAAATTAATCATTCTACCACTAATAAATTTTTTCATTTTATTTATTTAATTATTTCACTTAGGCGGAAGCCTGCAATTTTTTTAACTTGTTTTTTAGCTTCTTCAAATTCTGAATTTATATTATTAGTTATTCTTTGTCTAAAATTATTCAATATTTCTTCCTTATTTTTTCCTTTAACAGCAATAATAAAGGGGAAACCAAATTTTTTTTTATATTCTTCATTTAATTTTTTAAATTCCACAAATTCTTCATTGGTACATTGGTTTAAATTTGCACTTTTTTGTTCATTTTTTGAATCGTTCGTTAATTTTTTTTTAACAGCTAAATCTGGATGTGAATTTAGAATTTCGAGATGCTTTTTTTTATTTGTGTTTTCAAAAATTTTCATCATTTTGTAAATTAATTCATTAAGATTATTATAAGGTTTTGATTCATAACATTTTTCTGCAATCCATTCTGTTTTTTCAAAAATATTTCCAAAAGCTGATATAAATTCAGATTTACTTAGTTTATTAAACTTATCTGTTAAACTCATATATGACTTTATACTTGTTTGTTTTAATATTTTAATTATTCATTAATTGTATATTATATACATAACTATATGACAAAATTAACTACACATGTATTAGATGTTTATTCTGGGAAGCCAGGCAAAGGCATCAAAGTTGATCTATATAAAGTTCAAAATAACAATAGAGAGAAATTAAATAGCGTAATATTAAATAATGATGGTCGAGCAGATAAGCCTTTAATTGAAGGAACAAATTTTAAAGAAGGACAATATGAGCTTGTTTTTTTTGTAGGCAATTATTTTAATAGAATAGCAGAAATGCCTAAAATTCCTTTTTTAGATGATGTTGTTATAAAATTTGGAATTTCTAATGCTAAAGAGCATTACCACGTGCCTTTGCTTGTTTCACCTTGGAGTTATTCTACCTACAGAGGAAGCTAAATGACTTCCAATAAAATAAAGTTTGTCTGGGAAAACAAAGTTTGTTCAATAAACAATCCAGATCCCAATGAAACTATACTTAACTATGTACGTCTCAAGTTAAAAAAAACAGGAACAAAAGAAGGTTGTGCTGAAGGAGGTTGTGGGGCATGTACAATTGTTTTGGGTGAATTAGAAAATAATAAAATTATTTATAAGGCAATTAATTCCTGTATTAGTTTTGTGCCTAGCTTAGAAGGAAAACAACTTATACTTGTTGAAGACTTAGCTTTAAAAAATGGAAAATTGCACTCGATACAAGATGCAATGATTAAGTACCATGGTTCACAGTGTGGTTTTTGCACCCCTGGATTTGTTATGTCGCTTTTTGCTATGTATAAAAATTTTTCAACTTATAAAGATGAAAATATTAAAGATTCAATTTCTGGAAATTTATGTAGATGTACTGGATATAGATCAATTGTTGATGCTGCAAAAAGCTTAAACAATGTTAGTAGATCAGATCAATTTCATCAAAATATAAAAAAAACTTTAAATCTTTTAAAAAAAATACATTCAGAAAATTTGATCTTAAAAAATGGAAATAAAAAATATTTTTCTCCAAAAAATATTAATGATTTAAAAAAAGTAATTCAAGACAATCCAAATTCAACATTTTTAAGTGGTGGTACAGATCTTTCATTAAATGTTACAAAGGAAAGAAAAGAAATTAATAATATTATTTCTTTAAATTCAATTAAAGAGCTTAAGTTTATTAAAGAAAAAAATGGTAATATAGAAGTTGGCGCATCAACTTCTTTAAAAGAATTTGAATTATTTATTAAGAAATATTATCCAGACTTCAATTCAATTCTTAAAAGATATGGCTCGGTTCAAATAAGAAACGTTGGTACTATAGCCGGTAATATTGCCACAGCCTCACCAATTGGCGATACTTTGCCAATATTATTATCACTTGATGCCAAGATTGTTTTACAAAAAAAATCTAAAAAAACAGTTTTGCCATTAAAAAAGTTTTTTATTAGTTATAGAAAAACTAGATTAAAAAAAGGACAATTTATTTATTCAATAATTATTCCCATATTTAAGAAGAATATTTTTAAAGCATACAAAATATCTAAAAGAATTGATGATGACATTTCTTCTGTATGTGCATCTTTTAATTTAAAAATAGTTAATAAAAAAATAAAAAATATAAAAATTGCTTATGGAGGAATGGCACCAATTCCAAAAAGAGCAATTAACTGTGAAAAAACCCTTGTTAATTTAAGCTTTTCTGAGGAAAATTTCAAAAAAGCTATAAAAGAACTGGAAAAAGATTTTGTTCCAATTGACGATATGAGGGCATCTAAAAATTATCGCATGGAAATAGCAAAAAATTTATTAATGAAATGTTTTTTAGAAATCAAAAATCGTAAATTAATTAGGCTAAATTAAACAATGACTGAAAATATTTTTATTAACGAAAAAAGAGCCCACGATAGTGCATCCAAACATGTAAGTGGATATGCTATTTATACCGATGATATTAAAGAACCATATGGAACATTGCATGGCGCAATTGGTTGGAGCAAAAAAGCAAATGCTATTATTAAAAAAATTGACTTATCTGAAGTATGGAAGAGCGAAGGCGTAATTTCTGTAGTTACGCAAAATGATATTCCGGGAAGAAATGATGTAGGGCCAGTTTTTGATGGTGACCCAATATTCCCAAGAAAAAAAGTAGAATATTATGGTCAACCTTTATTTGCGGTAGCTGCTATTTCTACTGAGTTAGCAAGAAAAGCAGTTTTAAAAGCCAAGGTTAGCTATAAAGAATTGAAACCTATTGTAACTATTAAGGAAGCTTTAGAAAAAAAAAATTTTATTTTTAAAGGAAAAAAAATTAAAAGAGGAAATCCTTCTAAAAAAATTTCAAAATCAAAAAATTACCTGAAAGGAAATTTTACTACAGGAAGCCAGGAGCATTTTTATTTAGAAGGTCAAGTTGCGTTTGTAGTTCCTAGAGAGGACAAAGATTTATTGGTATATAGTTCCACTCAACATCCTTCGGAAACACAACAAATAATAGCAAAGATGTTAAATCAAAAGAGTAATACTATAACTGTAGTAGTTAGAAGAATAGGAGGAGGATTTGGTGGAAAGGAAACAAATTTTGTAACTTCGAGCATTTGTGCCTTATTAGCAAATAAAACAAGTAGACCAATTAAACTTAGACTTGATAGAGACGATGATATTATTATTACGGGTAAGCGACATGATTTTTATTCAGAGTACGAAGTAGGTTTTAATGACAAAGGAATTATTGAAGGTGTAAAAATTAAATTAGCATCAAGATGTGGAATGTCCGTAGATTTATCTCACGCAATAAATGAAAGAGCTTTACTGCATATAGATAACGCATATTACTTATCAAACGTTGAAGTGCAAAATTATCTTTGCAAAACAAACACAGCAACCTCAACAGCCTTTAGAGGATTTGGTGGAAACCAAGGTATGATGGCAATAGAAAATATAATAGATAATATTTCAAGATTTTTAAAAAAAGATCCATGCGAAGTAAGAAAAAGAAATTTTTATCAAAAAAATAATAAAAATATTACACATTATGGAATGAAAATTGAAGACAATGTAATAAATGAAATTTTTAATAGATTAATAAAAAAATCAAATTATAAAAAAAGATACTCGAAAATAAAAAAATTTAATTTAAATAATAAATATTTAAAAAAAGGTATTGCAATTACACCAGTAAAATTTGGAATTTCTTTTACAACAATACACTTAAATCAAGCTGGAGCACTTGTTCATATTTATACCGATGGAAGCGTACATTTAAATCATGGTGGTATAGAAATGGGGCAAGGCACAAACACAAAAATTGCTCAACTTGTTGCAAATGAATTTGGCCTACCATTTGAAAAAGTAAAAATTTCATCAACAAATACTTCAAAAGTTCCAAATACATCAGCAAGCGCTGCATCATCTACCACAGATCTGAATGGAGCTGCTGCAATTAATGCTGTTTTAAAAATTAAAAAAAATTTAGAAAAGTTTATTAAATCGAAATATAAAGTTAGTGCAAATAAAACAGTTTACAAAAAAGGATTAATTAAAATAAAAAACAAATCATTTAATTTTGACAAGATAATTAAAGAAGCATATCTAAATAGAATCTCATTATCATCTTCTGGTTTTTACTCAACTCCAAAAATTAATTTTAATAAAAAAACTTTCATGGGAAGACCTTTTTTATATTTTTGTTATGGTGCCGCAGTAACAGAAGTTTCGATAGATACTTTGACCGGTGAAAATATAGTTGATCGAGTTGATATATTGCACGATGCCGGCAAAGCGATTAATCCATCTTTGGAATTAGGTCAAATCGAAGGCGGTTTTGTTCAAGGTCAAGGCTGGTTAACTATGGAAGAGATAAATTGGAATTCTGATGGGAAAATAACTACGTTTTCACCTTCCACTTATAAAATACCTGCGGTTAGTGATATGCCTAGAAAATTTAGCGTTGAAATTTTTAAACAAGGCAAGAATAAAGAAAAAGTAGTGAATAAAGCTAAAACTACTGGCGAACCACCACTTATGTTAGCAATGAGTGTATTTTATGCAATAAAGGATGCCATAGCTTCCGTGAAAAAATACAAAACAATACCAATTCTTGATGCACCAGCAACACCAGAAAAAATTTTAATGAGTATAAAAAATTTAAAAAATAAGACCAATTATAATAGAAAATAAAACGACATGTCATCAAATAATAAATTTATGATAAGAGCAATTGAGCTATCAATAAATAGCGCTAATGGTTCTGGAGGACCATTCGGCTGTGTAATTGTTAAGGATAGAGAAATTATTGCAGAAGGATCAAATAAGGTTACTTTTTCAAATGATCCAACCGCTCATGCAGAAATTGTTGCAATAAGAGAAGCATGTAGAAAAATAAATAAATTTAATCTTTCCGGGTGTGATATATATGCCAGCTGTGAACCATGTCCTATGTGTTTATCAGCTATATATTGGTCACATATTGATAATATTTATTACGCAAACACTAGAGAGGACGCAAAAAAAATAAATTTTGATGACTCTTTGATTTACTCTGAGTTTTCAAAAAAAATGGAAGATAGAAAAATTCCTATAAAACAAATATTAAGAGATGAAGCTTTAAAGGCTTTTGAAATTTGGGATAAGAAAAAAGATAAGATAGAATATTAATATATGGAATATATACCTTACACATTAAAATGGTTAGAGTTAATTCTAAGATGGGGGCATGTATTATTTGCAATTCTTTGGGTAGGCAATAGTTTTTTATTTAATTATTTAGACAATAAACTCAACAAAAATATCTCGAGCGATGATATTGATGGAGAAGGATATTTAATGCATTCTGGATTTTATTATAAATTAACAAGGTTAAAAAAATCTCCTCCAATAGAATATCTAAATAGATTAGTGATATTTAAATGGCAAAGTTATTTAACTTTTGTTACTGGAATTTTGTTACTTGCAATAGTTTACTACTATAACTCTGGTGTTTTAATGGTTGATAAAAGAGTTTTGCAAATTTCTCCTTTTTATGCAATTCTTATATCATTATTCTCTCTTATAGTTTCTTGGTTTGCATATGATTTGCTATGTAAATCTAGTTTGATAAAAAATAACATTATATTTTCTTCAACAATTTTAATATTATTGGTTTTAATTTCTTTTGCTTTAACAAAATTATTTGGTCAAAAATTTGCATTTTTAAGTGTTGGTTTAATAATTGGAACCAATATGTTTGGCAATGTATTTACAGTTATTATTCCCAACCAAATGAATATTATAAATAGTAGCAAGAAAAATGAAAAATTTGACACTAGCCTGTCTCTAGCTGCAAAACAAAGATCAATTCATAATAATTATTCAACTTTTTTGGTTTTGTTTATAATGCTTTCTGGCCATTATAGTTTTATAGTTTATCATGAATATAATTGGTTAATTTTGTCTTTGATTGCCTTAATTTCTTGCGCAGCAAGGCATTACTTTAATTTAAGAGGAAGAAACATTCACAGGTTGTATATATTAATTAGTTCAATTGTAGCTTTAGTTATTCTTGCGGTTTTACTTTTAATTTTTAAAAATTAATAATATAGAAATATATGGCTGAAAAATTAATTGTTGATTGGAACGAATATAATAAAACTGTTGAAAAGCTAGCTATTCAAATTCATGAGAGTGGATATAAACCATCTTTATTGGTCGGCATAATGCGAGGAGGAGCACCAATGATTGATGTTTTAAGTAGAGTTTTTAAATTAAAATGTGCTTACCTAGCTGTTGAGTCATATAGCGGAAAAGGGATTGAAGACGAACAGGGAGATATAGTTTTTTCTAGAGAAATGAGTTCTATTGCAAAAAACATGGGAGGAAAAATTTTATTATGTGATGATCTTTCTGATACTGGTATCACACTTAATAAAAGTGTTGATTGGCTAAAAAAATATAATCCAATAAAAGGTAAAATTGAAGATATTAAAACGGCTACTTTATGGAAAAAGAAAAAATCAACATTTGAACCAGATTATTGTGCAGTGAGACTACCTGACAATCCATGGATTATTCAACCATTTGAAATTTACGAAGAAATAAGAATTGAAGATATAAAAAAAAAACACCAAAAATAAAAAGGGCGATCCGTAGACCGCCCTTTTAATAAATTATTTAATCTTAAAATTTAAGCTACTGCAAAACTTACAACACTTAAGGCTGCAATTACCCATATAGCTGGGTTAATATTTGTTTTACCAGTACAAATCTTAACAGCTGCATAAGAAATAAATGCTAGAGCAATACCGTGAGAAATTGAATAAGTGAATGGCATTGCAATCATAGCAAGGACCGCAGGTCCTGATTCAGCAATATCATCCCATTCTATATCTACTATATTTCTAACAAATAAAGTCGCAATATATATTAAAGCAGCTCCATCTATCTCTTTAGGTAAACTTGTTGCCAAAGGACTAAAGAAAAGGCACAATAAGAACAAGACACCAATTACAAGTGAAGTCATTCCTGTTCTTCCGCCAGCTTTTACACCCGCTGCAGATTCAACATATGTTGTAACTGTGCTTGTTCCCATAATGGCACCAGCAACAGTCGAAACACTGTCCGACAACATAGCTTTGTCAATGTCTTTTATTTTTCCATCACTTCCAATTTTTCCTGCTACATTTGCAACACTAGTTAGTGTTCCAGCTGTATCAAAAAAATCTATAAAAAATAAAGTGAAAATTACAGTAACCATTGAAGCACTAAGAGCAGCTCCTAAGTCAAAAGCAAATAAATGAGTCATTGGCGGCGGCGGAGAAACAACTCCATTGAATTTAGCCCATCCCCCTAACCATGCAATTATGCTGAAAGCAATAATTCCAATGATTATATTTCCTTTGATCTTCATTTTTTCCATTACAATCATAGATATGAATGCTCCAGCTCCTAATAGAAGCAATGGATTAGAAAGATCTCCTAACTG
>Ga0066836_10000632_pt1 | contig 17375 bp, 14 predicted proteins | sample ETNtaG_18_FD_71568 | JGI IMG/M metagenome (GOLD analysis project Ga0066836, IMG submission 71568) | Marine microbial and viral communities from oxygen minimum zone, Eastern Pacific Ocean - ETNP201302SV91 | ecosystem: Environmental > Aquatic > Marine > Oceanic | place: Pacific Ocean: Eastern... | reverse complement strand
CCATTATTACTTTTTTAAATTGAATTACAATGAATTTACCACGCCTTAGAACCTCAATAATTTTTTCACCATTTATTTTTTTTTGTAGATCTCTATCTGAAAAATTGTGAAATACCTTAGGCCATAATGGAGTTATTGATTTAACTTTTTCACCAATCAAAATGGGCCTTATATAATTAACTACTGTTTGTACCTCTGGTAATTCAGGCATAAATAAGATCTCTACGCAAAGACATTATCAGTTTTCCTCCAAACTTTAATTAATACAATAATGCCAATAAGTGCTATAACAAAGTGAGTAGCAGTAAAATTTACGGCTGTAATGATATCATTATATTCTATAATCCAGCCTGCATAAATAGAACTTAGAACAACCATTGCCCTCGTATAAACACCAAAAATGGTTTGAACTCTTCCCATTATCTTATTTGGTATATTTCCCATAAAAATAGTTCTTACTATAATGCGAGCTGCATTATTGTGTAGACCCATGAAAAGATAAGCTATTGCTGCAAAATAAATATTGGGCATCTTTGGGACAATAAAACACATAAATCCAGCAAGTCCATAACAAAATATAAGGTAGTAGCCTTTTCCAAGTTTTTTTGTTAAGTAACCAACAATTAAAGTTGAAAATAATGCACCAATGCCATAAAACCCTTCCATTAATCCATAGCCCCAACTACCTTTTTGAAATATCTCTTTTGATATTGTAATAGTCAAGACTGATAGAGAACCCCATATTGCTACATCAGATAAAATGGTTGTAATTCCCAATATTAAAATATCAAATCGCTGTTTCAAGTAAGAGAATCCCTTCATAATAGAATTAAATAAACCACTGTCAGGCTCAACAATTAGATTTCTTTTGAATGGTGCTAATGAGATCAATACTCCAGAAACAAAATAGGTCCACACATTAATCCATAGAGCTATCTTTGGATCATAGATGTGTACAATATAACCACCAATGCCAGCACCGAGTATTGACCCAGCTTGATAACTTGCAGAAAGTAATTTATTGGCATTAAAGTATTCATCTTTTGTGACGAGCTCTTGGACAAAGGCCTGTGCCGTAGGCCAAAACAATGAATTCCCTAAACCCATAAAAATGGCAACAGGATAGATAAACGAAATTTGGAATTGTTGGTATTTAAGTAGAATAAGAAAGCTAATTATTACGATCATCCTAAATATATCGAGATTAACTAGTAACCATTTTCGATTGACTCTATCAATTATTACCCCAGCAAAAAGTGCAAGAACAAGACCAGGGGCAGTTGCTGATGCCATAATTTTACCCAGAGCATATTCTGAGCCAGTATTTTCTAAAACTAGCCAGCTAATTGCAATCAAATTAAATCCAAATCCGATTAGTGAAATTATGTTTCCTAGGAAAAATAGCAAAAATGTGGGATTTTTTAGCAGTTTTAGCATAGATCTATTTAAAAAGAAATAACAAAATATTTAGATATAATTCTAATTTTTATTAGAAAGCTCCTTTTTTGATTTTTTATTATACCGTTATCAAAAAAAATTATTACATGAAAATTCTTTCTAAAAAATGGTCCTGAATTTTTTATTTGTGAATTATTCATATGAAATAAAGCGGATTTAAATTGAACCGATTGGTTTTTTTAATCTATTTAGAATGTAGATAATAAAAAGAAAACGATCGATATGAATAACTAATTATACATAATTATTTTATTGTCTTAAAATATAACTCTATGAATAATAAAATTTTTTATTGGCTAACTGTCCTAGACAATAGCATAAGAAAATTGGTTTGATGTTAGGAATATTACATGTTTACGTATTACTATTATATTTAGCAAATAGGTCAAAAAAATAAATATGCAGAGCTTACCGTTGTTCCCATTAAATCTTGTGCTACTCCCATATGAATATTTACCATTACATATTTTTGAGCAACGCTATAAAATAATGGTGAAAGACTCTATTGAAAAAGATCTCCCATTTGGAATTATACTTAGTGAAGGTGATGGGGTATACTCCAAAGGATGCTGTGTCAAAGTTTCGGAAGTATACAGAGAATATCAAAATGGAGAATATGATATATTAGTAAAAGGTGTAGAACGATTTAAAGTATTTAAAACAAAGTTAGATGGGGATACAGTAATTGGTGAGATAGAATATATCCCATTGGAAAAAGATATTAATAGTGTGTTAGTTGACAAACTACAAAACTCTTACTTAAAAATTCTTCTGAATTATGGAATAAATACAGATTTAGAGGTTCATATGGAAAAGAAAATTTCCTATGAGTTTCTACAGTCATTTCAAATGCCTCTTTCCATAAAAAAAGACCTGATATCAATAGATAGTGAAAACAAACGATTAAATTTTATTAATGATATATTTACTGATATTTTAGACAAAGGGATTAAACCAGCGGAAAACCTTATCCCAGAAGCATGATTATAAATAAGATACATCGGCAACTGCTTTTTTGTGTAATATTACATCAACATGAAGGTTTATTTGATTTGGCTACTATGTGTAATTCTTTGGAATTTTGGTTTTCCAAATGTCCCTCCAGTTGCTGACGTTGCTGCTGCTATTGTGCTTTCGTATTTAAGTAACACCCTTAATTTTTTTTTCAATAATAGAAAGGTGATTAATGCAAAATAATAGTTATTGGAATGAGAATATAATCCTTATTATAAAATGCTTGGCTACCTGGTTTATTGTATCATATGGGTTTGGTATTATTCTTGTGGATTCTTTAAATACTATCCGACTAGGTGGTTATAAATTAGGTTTTTGGTTTGCTCAACAGGGTTCAATATACTTTTTTGTACTTCTTATTTTCTATTATGCTCGCAAAATTGGTGAAATAGATAAAAAATATGGGGTGAACAGTTAATACCAATAAAATGATATGGGACTACAGGCTTTAACATTTTTGATAGTTGGTATAACCTTTGCGATATATATAGGTATTGCTTTTTGGGCAAGGGCTGAAACAACAGACGAGTTTTATGTTGCTGGCGGAGATATACATCCAGTTGCAAATGGAATGGCTACTGCAGCGGACTGGATGTCAGCGGCTTCATTTATTTCAATGGCAGGCTTGATTGCTTTCTTTGGTTATGGTGGCTCAGTTTTTTTAATGGGATGGACCGGTGGCTACGTATTGTTGGCGCTTTTGCTTGCACCGTATTTAAGAAAGCATGGGTCTTTTACTGTTCCTCAATTTATAAGTGATCGTTATTACTCTAAGACAGCAAGAGTTGTTGCAGTAATCTGTTTAATTATAGCTTCAGTTACCTATGTAATAGGTCAAATGAAAGGTATAGGTGTTGCATTTTCTAGATTTTTAGAAGTTGAATATGATCAAGGACTTATGATTGGCATGGCTATTGTTTTTATATATGCCGTTATGGGAGGAATGAAGGGCATCACATATACTCAAATTGCGCAGTATGTTATAATGATTATTGCATATACTATCCCTGCTATTTTTATTTCTTTTATGTTAACAGGAAATCCAATTCCGCAATTTGGATTAGGTGGGACTTTGGAAGATGGAACATATCTATTAGATAAATTAGATTTGATTCTTACGGAAATGGGATTTAAGGAATACACAACAAATGCGCGCCTTAGTTTGTCAAATATGTTTTTTTATACTCTCTCTTTAATGATTGGAACAGCGGGTTTACCTCATGTTATTATGCGATTTTTTACTGTGCCATCTGTAAAAGCTGCTAGATCATCCGCAGGATGGGCATTAGTTTTTATAGCAGTATTGTATACAACCGCTCCTGCAGTAGCCGCAATGGCGCGATTAAACCTTATTACAACTATTGATCAGCCAGCCTCAGAACAAAACTTAGCCTATAGCGCAAGACCTTCGTGGTTCAAAAACTGGGAAAAAACAGGCCTATTGAAGTTTGAAGATAAGAATGGAGATGGATTAATACAGTACACTGGTTCACAGGATAATGAAATGATAAAAGTAGATCGAGATATAATGGTTCTTGCTAATCCTGAAATTGCAGGTCTCCCTAATTGGATAATTGCTTTGGTAGCTGCGGGAGGATTAGCAGCGGCACTTTCTACGGCTGCAGGATTGCTCTTGGCGATTTCATCGGCTATATCTCATGATCTTTTAAAAGGAGTTTTTAGGCCTAATATTTCAGAGAAAGATGAACTTCAAGCGAGTCGTATTTCAATGGCAATATCTATTGCTGTAGCAGGATATTTTGGATTTAATCCTCCGGATTTTGCGGCAGGGACGGTCGCACTCGCATTTGGTCTGGCAGCATCATCTATATTCCCAGCATTAATGATGGGAATATTTTCGAAAAACATAAATAAAGAAGGAGCAATAGCAGGAATGTTAATGGGAATAAGTGTAACCCTATTATATGTTTTTCAGCACAAAGGGATTATGTTTATTAAATCAACAGCTTTCTTAGGGAATATGGAACCCAATTGGTTTTTTGGCATTGAGCCTAATGCATTTGGTGTTGTGGGAGCATTGTTAAATTTTATTGTGGCTTTTTTTGTTTCAAAAAGAAGCACAGAACCTCCGAAAGAAATACGGGATATGGTTGAACGAATACGTCTGCCTTAAATCAATAATCCATATCCATTCCGCCACCACCACCCATTCTACCCGAGCGACCAGAAAAATTACTTTTGTCCCATCTTTTTTTCTGTTGTTTACCAAAATTATAACTTAGGATAATTGATGCGTTTCGTTGTTCTCGTTGGCGCTCTGCATACATGTATTGTGTGTATAAGAGATTGTCGCCTCTATCTAAAACAGGATTCTCTGTATCAATAATAAATTTTCCTGTCTGGAAAAGATCATTGACTTTAAAGGTAACGGATAGGCTCTTCTCTAAAAAGTATTTTTGAAGTCCTAAATCAATTCTGTAATTAGCGGGAATTGTACCTGTAGTTATTTTCATCTTAGCTCTACCATTACCCGAGATTTCTATTCTGGCAACAGTTGGGATATTAAGAGTGAATCTGCCTCCAAATCCAAAACCACGTGATGTGCCATTGAAGTCAGCCTCACCCACATCGGACATCTTAGAGTTCCACCCCCATCCCCATGCCATAATACTAGCTAATGGCATAGGCCTATACATAATGTTTCCACTAAAATTTGTACTTTTAGAATTATCGGCATTCCCAGCTGTCATGATTTCATACCAGGTTGTATCCGGTATACCATCATCGGAGGTTTCAATAAACCTTTCATAGTCACGATCCCACCACATTATAACGTCTTTAGTGTTTTTATATGAGCTAGACAAATTCAAGTTTAATTTTCTTGAATTACTTGAAAATTTGAGTTCCATTACATCGCTATATTCGGGTTTTAAAAATGGGTTCCCGGTTCTTATTCTACTTATATCTTGTGTACTTTGAGGGAAAGGGCTGAGTGTCCTTCTGCTGGGTCGGTTTACTTTTTTTGAATAACCAAATTGGAGACTTTGTTTATTTGTGAGTTTGTATAATAAAAAAGCACTTGGATAAATTTTGGAGTAGTCATTAATAAAAGGTGAATTATCTATTGCAATATTAAATAAGTGTGTTAGAATATTTGTTGAGTCTGGTGTTGTTGGCCCCTTGAGGACCGCCTTTGTTTCGGCGACTTCTAATCTTGCCCCTACTTTAAGACCGAAACGTTCTGTAATATCATATCTTGTCACAAGATATGTGGCATGTATATCTTCTTGATAGTCATTTGAATAATCATTTTGTAAATATTTTAGATCTTTACCAAAGTTTCTAGCGGTTATTTTAGAACCAATTTCAAAAGCCAGTCTGTCATTATAATTATTTTCATAATCAAAAGAAATTGTAATGTTATCATTATGTTCAAGAGCATCCGTTTTGTTATTAGAATCATTTATATTATGTAGGGTTTCATTTTCGCTATACTCATGTACATCATCAATCTCATGCGAAGCACTTACATAAGCTTTTAATAATTCTTCATCAGAGTCAAATTTATTTTCATAAGATAGTACATGATCAATATGGTAGCCATCATCATGCTCAGTGGTCTGAAATACACCAAGTAATTCGGGGCTTCTAGTGTTTACAAGATAATCAAATTCTTCCTTAGTCAATTCTCTATGTTCTGCTACATCAAGTGTATAGCCAACTGTGGTTGAACTTGACGGGTAGTAGTCGCCTCCAAATCTTATACCAAGATTATTTGGACTTCGGGTACGTTTTGTATTTTGAAATAATGAGTCTATTTGGTATCCATAATCATATCTAAACTGTCTAATACCATTTCCTATTCTATCACCAGTGCGAAAATTAGAGCCAGTAAATAAGTTCCATTTATCTGTACGATAATTTACACTACCATTTAAATTTTGCTTATTATATTGACCTTGCATTAAAGAAACATTACCGTTAAAACCATCTAGCGCACCACGTTTCATAACAATATTTATAATTCCACCAACTCCATCGGGATCATATTTTGCGGATGGGTTTGTGATTACTTCAACTTTTTCAACCATGGAAGCAGCAATGTTTTCGACTTCACCACGTCGGCCACTGCCAGTTCGGCCACTACGTTTACCATCAATAAGAATAGTTACATTTGCATCTCCTGCAATAGATACAACACCATCAATGTCAACATCTACTGAAGGTATTTTTCTCAAAATATCCGAACCTGTACCTCCTGATGAAGATAAGTCCTTTCCGACATTAAATATCTGTTTATCAATGGTTTGTATGAATGTACTCTCATCACCAATAACATCTACTCCATCCATATTTAAGGCGGAAATACTTAATTGGACAGTCTCGAGGTCCTGCTTAATTCCATTACCTTCTCCCGGGAAAAGAATAATAGGACTGATCTCTTTTTTCTTATAACCAATAAACTCGATTACTGCAGCGTAACGACCTAATGGTATTTCAGTGATGCTTACTCTTCCATTTTTATCTGTGAGGCCACCTGTTATCAGTTCATTATGCTCTATTTCAACTAATGAAACTGAGGCATACTCAATGGGTTTCGATGAGATTGAATCAACAACTGTTGCCTGAATAACACCGATTGCAGGCATTGTAGGTTTGTTGGAGTGATCTTTATGCCCAAATATATTTGAGAGTGGAAATAATAATATTGATAAAGCAATATACAATTTTGAAATTTTTTTCATTTTTCCTCAAGTATTTTAAATAAAAATTATTGGTTGATTACTAGACTCTTATTGGCAGCAAAAGTTAAATTAGAATTTATTGTTTTGGTCTAACAATTATACTTATAACTGGGTGAGTTTTTGGTGCAGTAAGAGCACTCATCACTTCAAATTGGAGTTCAAACTTTCTCTTTTTATTAATTGTTCGAACATCAATATTTACATCTCCATGAGGTGGAATTGTTATGATATCTGTCAAATTATAAAAGTCATACTTACTCTGATTTCGCAAGGTGAATGGTGCATCTGAGTTATTTGATATAGTAACATGAGCTACGGTTGTATTAGAAAAATATTTAGCGGATTTAACTTTCAAGCAGGCATTTATTAGAGGAATTAAAAAATTAGTTTTTCCTATTAATTTTTTCTTAAACCAAACGACTGTTTGACCTTTTCTCAGTGCCCCTTTTAGACTTGTTTTAGTTTTTTCACTAGCAAACACTAATGTGGTGGGTCTGTGGCCGCCAGATGGTATACGATACTGCCAATCAACTATCCCATGAATATCAGATGTTCCTAAAATAGTTAGATTATAATCTAAAGCCAGTTGTAAGGCTTCGTTTGAAAATGTTGTATCATTGACTATCTCAATACCTTCGAGAAGGCCATCATTTATTAGTTTAATGTGCATATCACTTAGCGGGACACTGGCGTCTGGAGATTGACTTGCCCAATATGGATGATTCCAAAAGATGAATGCATCTTGTTTGCGAGCTTCGATGTATGCATCAATTGGATCATCTGTTATTAATTTATTTGCATCTTTTATGAATATGGCATTTGCATGCCCTGGTGGCATGTTTCTGGTAATCTCTGAACCATTAATTACCATTACATCTGAGCCTTTAGCAAAATTAGCGTGATATTCATAAGATCTATTTCTATCTAGATTTGGGATATCAGCTTTCCATGGTTGATATTCGATATGCTCTGTTGTTGCGATGACATCCAAACCATCCTTTTGAGCTTCTTGCACACGTATATCAGGCCAAACGCTTCCATCGGAAAAAACAGAATGCATGTGTAAATCACATATCAAAGTTTTGTAACCAGGTAGATCTGGGAATTCTATTGCGCGATTTCTATCGCCACCATGAGCAATAATAAAAGAGATAAATAGATTAAAAAGTATAAGTCTAGTCATAAAGTTTTATTTTGTTTGTTCCCAATGAATATCCATTATATTGTATTCTGGCTTACGTCCTTTTTTTATTGGTACGGTTAGGCTGTATTTAGCAGATTGTCCTGGCTCTAGAGCGGTATCTGCGATCACATTTGATTCATAAACAATACGAGTTCCTTTTACAAATATAGAATCCATTCCTGCATTAGTAGTAGTTTGGTCAAATAGTTTTCCAATTACCCTTACAAAATCGGCACGAATTTCGCCAACATTTTGTACTTTTCCAGAAAAAATTTGCCGATCTGGATAATAATCAATAAATGGTTCACCTAAAAATATTACCTTTGGGCCAGGTTTCTCTAGTTCATCCATTCTAAGCACCATTTCCTTCTTCAACACAAGAGTACCTATCTGTGTTTTTAGAGTTAAAGTTGAATCTGATTCTTCGATTAGAGATCCTGAGACCACGGTGCCGTTTTGAAGTTCAACACGGTGTTGGTAGTCAGGAACTTGAATTAGATCTAATATTTCTCTACTCACATTTGGCATGGTTTGTTTTTTTTCATAGCCTTTTACAACACTCTTTAAGGAGTCTATCTCTATCTGTAGTTGCTTGATGTTAGACTCATATTCAAAAAAATGTTCTTCAAATTTTAATGTTTCTTTTTCAGATAAATCTCTTTGTTGCGGAAGTTTATCTTTTGCAGGGACCACAGTGGTAGGTGCTGTTTCAATATTTGGGATATTAAGAGTTAGTTCAATATCCGCACTGTCAATAGAAAAGGGCATTAAACTTTTACCGTTATCTTTATGTGTTCCTTTGAGGATATATGAGCCAGGAAATATTTTTATTTTTTTAAATTTAAATTTACCATCTTTATCCGATTTTTTTTGTTTCCCAATCTTTTCTCCATTTTGATCTTCAATCATTAATTTTGCATCTTCAAGGCCATTACCATTTTTATCCAATACTATACCCGAGATAGTGATTTTTAGTGGCTTATCTTTTGCTTGAGTGGAATAAATTAATCCAAATAAAAGGATATAATGTAAATACTTAGTCATATTCTCTTTTTGTATAATGTGCCTTATATGCCATACGTCTTACCGACTCGGCATTCTTTTTTTCTTCACCAAGCTTATAGACCATGTTAATTATATTATCATAGTAAATATAGTTTGCCTTGTTTTCTAACATTGGAAGAAGTCCATTTAATACTGATGGGTCATTAAATGCCGCAAGATTATCAATAGCTTTTTTCCTTATATCCATGGGATAATCATCGCTATGCGCAATCTCAATGACTGCTTTTTTTACTTCGGGGTCATCAAATTCTCCGAGTGCCATAAGCATAGTATTTAATAAGCTGTAGTATTCGGTTTTTCCCATATTGTAAGTATTTAATAGCGCTAGAACGAGGTTCTCTTCTTTTACACCTTTCATTGTGTTTAATGCAAATTCTCTTACTTCAAGATTTGTATTGGGATCACCCAGTAATTCCGCAAAAGCTATTGCCACGTCATCGGGATTTTTTTTACCAAGTATTTCTACTGCTTTATTTCGTACTCCAATATTTATTTTGGGGTTTTTTGCAATTGTAGTAAGAACAGGTACTACTTGATCACTGCCAAGGGCACCCATTGTTTCAGTTAAAAGTCTCTCTGTTCGTGACATATTACTTTTTGCTACTTCATAAAGATCTAAAAGAGCAAGGATTTGGTCTTTAGTGCGCACACGATTAAGATTTTTTACTAATGTTATATGAATTTCATTAGTTTTTTCTTCCATTGTATGCATTGAGCGCACTAATGAGGAAGCTGCTTTCGGATTTTCCTTAAACATTCCCAACATCTTAATTGATTCATTTAATAGAGCATAGTCTAATGCAGTAGTCGTTGCTACCATTTCAGAAATAGCATGCAGAGCTCTGGGATGTTGTGTCTGGGCCAGTGCTTTTCCTGCCGCAACCCTTAGTTTTACATGTAAGTCAGTATTTTCATAGACTTCAATTAATTCATCTAAAGCCTGAACATTTCCTTCTCGGTATGCACTTTTTAATTCTTGTACTCGATTTAAAAAATCAGGGTCATTAGGATCACCAATAGATTTTTTACCAATCAGTCCTTTGATTGTTGCACACCCTTGTAAGATGAATAACGCTGAAATTACAATTGTAATTTGTCTAACCATTATCTTCCCAATCAATAAGTGTGAGATCATTACCATCAAACATTGCATAACTTGGTTTATCGAACCAGTCGCCTAATACAGCTAGTTTTCCTTGATTTATTGTAAACATTTCACCTAAATGATAATGTCCCGAGATCATATAATCAAAGTCATTATCAAAATGTTTTTTAGCAACATTGTAGAGCTCTTTTCGTACATCCTTATTAAAATCTTTGGAGTCCTTATGGTGGTGACCGCTCCTTGAAATAAATCGGGCAATTTTATAAGCAATTGTTGGATGGACCCAGCTAAAAAGTGTAATGAAGAATTTTGAACGAATAACTTTTTTAAGTAGTCTATAACCATGATCCCAACTCAATAATCCATCGCCATGAGTGATATAAAACTTTTTCCCATTTATATTTAATTGAATATCATCTGTGTATATTTTATCCATTAATGAATTTTCTAGAAAATCTTGATACCAATAATCATGATTGCCTGTAAGAAAATGTAGTTCAATGCCCCTGTCTTTCATATTACGTGCTTGATCATAAAAATCAGTATAGGCTTTTGGAATCAAATCAGGATATTCAAAATAAAAATCAAAAAGATCCCCAACAAAAAAACAAGTTCCACCAGTTTGACATATTTTATCTAGTAATTTATATAAATTATTGCGTCGTTTATTCTCATCATTATTCAATGTGAGTTTTAGGTGGACGTCAGAAATAAAATAGACTGGCGTATTCATGAGTAGTTAAACTTAACTTTTTACAAGCTAGATAATAAAATTTATTTTATTGATACCTAATTTAACTAATTAAAGATGTTTTTTGCGGTTAATACGTCTTTTCCAGTAATATTATTAACAGAATTATGAAATATCTAAAATATTATATTTCTACTTTTACATTAGCCCTTGCTATTTATGTATGTCAAATGGGTGGCTCTTGGCCATCATTATTTTTCATCGGATTTTCATTGTTTATTATATTAGGGGATTGGTTAATTGTAAAAGACAGGTCTGAACAAAAATACTCTAATATATTTTTATTAAACCTGCCAATGTATCTCAATTTACCTGCCCTGGTTATCCTTGTCTTGTTAGCATCATATATGATAAGTGAAGAGACACCGACCCTAATTACTCTTTTATTAAATAAATATTTTAGTGTGAGCACTGATAGAATTCATTCACTTACTACAATGAGTTCAGTATCTCTCATAGCTCTAACTGGTTTATTTATTGGTATAATGGGTACAGTTCCTGGGCATGAATTAATTCACCGCAAGAAAAATAAATTTGACATGTTTATAGGTAATTGGCTACTTGCGATTTCTTGGGATTGTGCATTTGCAATTGAGCATGTTTATGGACACCATAAAAATGTAGGCCTTGATATAGATCCAGCGACAGCTAAAAGAGGGGAAAATATTTATTTGTTTATTTTAAAAGCAATATGGAGGGAGCAGAGAGATGCTTGGCGTATTTCAAAGGAACAAATGGTAAAAAAAGGACAAAAAGATTATATTATAAATAATACAATGATTTTGGGGTATTTGAGGAGCTTAGTTATTACAAGCTTAGCCTATCTTATTGGTGGTCTCAGTGGAGCATTGGTTTATCTTCTCTGTGCATTTATAGCAAAGAGCTTACTCGAAGTTATCAATTATACAGAACATTATGGATTGGTTAGGGTATTTGGAGAGCCTGTTAAACCGAGACATTCTTGGAACTCAAACAGTGTTTTGAGTAGTATCTATCTTTATAATGTTACTCGACATTCATCACACCATGAAAAAGCGAATTTAAAATATTGGGAACTTAAACCATATGGAGATGCTCCCATGATGCCTGAAGGGTACCTATCAATGCTATACATGGCTTTATTTTTACCATTTTTTTTTCACAGAGTAATGTCCAAAAAATTGATTAATTGGGATCAAAACTATGCCTCCGAAAAAGAACGTAGACTCGCAATGCAACAAAACAATAATAGTGGGATACCTTTATTAGAAGATACAAATTATTAAAAATCTAAGGTTGCCAATTCACAATAATATATTTTGCTAATTTACCTGCATCGGTGAGATCAGCCTCATCCCAGTTACCCGTCGAACTTGCCCCAGGTACTAATATTGACCACTCTTCTTCTTTATCATTTACAGCCCAGTTGCAGTGACTAATTTTATTTGTAAAACACCAATCCATCCAAGCATTTGCTTCTGTATCTACAATGCTATAGCCGATCGATCCCCATTCTGTAACAAATAAGGCAATCCCATCGTCTATTGCAGCCTGCGCTCTATCCCTCAGCCATTTTTTATGGTAAACAGTATAAAAATGAAGCGTATAGGCGATATTAGAATATTCTGATATCGGATTAGCAGCGGCAAGATCTACTCTCTGAGACCATTCTGGTGTGCCAACAACAATAAGGTTATCAGGATCAATATTGCGAATTGCTTCAATAACTATTAAAGCATACGGCTTAATAGTATCGTCCCAGGAAATATCTAAAGGTTCATTATAAATTTCATAGATTATGTTATTATAATTCCCATAGAGTGTGGCCATTTCTTCAAAAAATATAACAGATTCATTTATATGATCCTCTGCATGGTGTGAATGCCAATCAATAATAACATAGATTCCTGAATTAATTGCAGCATCAACAATAGTTTTTACACGGTTTTTATTTGCAGATTTATTATCTAAATACCCTCCGGGATCTTCTACGCCCATTGCCGCGCGGACAATAGTTGTATTCCAATCATGTTTCAACCATGTGACTACTTCATGCTTATAAAATCGCTCTCCCCCCCAATCATCATTGCTCCAAAAAAAACTATTTCCAGCCAGTGAAATAGGGTTACCATTTTTATCAACAATTTTATTATCATCAACTTTTAATAATCCATGGACTCCTACGAGTGTTGTATCTTGGGTAAATTCTGGGAATCCATCAGAAATTTCTTTTTTATTACAAGAAATGATAAAAAAATAAATGATAGGTATCGTAGAAAGTTTTATGTAGTTCATACTATCAAAAAATATTTAATTAAATATTTAGACGACCACTTAACTATTTGGTTGTAATATTTATTGAAGATTAGAGTTATTAAAATTAGGTCATATCTCTCATCAATATTAATTTTATTATTCTAAAGTAATTTTAATATAGATATTGAAGAACAAAAATTTGGACCTAATAAAAATATATAGCCATTTAATAGTCAATTCCAAAACGGTTTAGCACTTAAATTAAAAATGACAAAGCAACTAGTCTGTTTATTATTATTTTCTTTGGGATATTCTCAAGACCGAGTGAATATAAAAAAACTTGTAAGATCTCAAGATTTGTATTTTTTCAAAACCGCCAAGACACCTTTTGAAGGAACAGCCTTTGATTTGTCAAGGGTTACTGGTAAAAAGATTTTGGAATACAAAATTATTGATGGAATGAAAAATGGGAATTATCGTGAATGGTACCACAATGGTACAAAAAAATTATTATCTCATTACAAAAATAATATTAAGCATGGTGCATATACTAAATACTATCAAAGTGGACAGAAAGAAGAAAAAGGCTTTTGGAAGCAAGGAGAAAATGATGGGCTATGCACATTCTGGTATAAAACAGGCCAGAAAAAAAAAGAAGGGATCTATAAAAATGATAAAGGTACGGGATTATGGACTTACTGGTATATAGATGGGGAAAAAGAAAGAGAGGGATTTAGGCACAATGGATCAAAGAGTGGATTTTGGATTTATTGGTATAGTAATGGAGAAAAGAAAGAAGAAGGGAATTATTTTAATGGTGAAAAATTTGGATCATGGACAGAATGGGCACAAAATACTCAAAAACTTTCTAAAGGAAGTTTTAAAAATGATAAAAAAGATGGATTGTGGAATTATTGGTATGATAATGGCCAGAAAAAAGAAGAAGGAAATTTTAAAAATGATAAAAAGGAAGGACTCTGGACTTATTGGCATGAAAAAGAGAAAATTGTTTCCTCAAAAGGAAATTTTAAAAATGATAAAAAGGAAGGACTCTGGACTTATTGGTATGATAATGGTTATAAAAAGAAAGAAACTCACTATGGAAATGATAAAAGAGCATCAGAAAAATGTTGGGATAAAAAAGGCAACCTTAGTGAATGTTTTTCTAATGAATAAGAGTGATAAACTAACTTTTAGTTATTAACAGATTACCGTTAACTAGGTAGTTTATTATTTTATAATTTTTACTGTGGATACAGATATTATATTTAGAAAAGCAGTTTATAAAGATAAAAATCAAGTTTCTGATGTATTACTGGATTTTTATAATATAGAAAATTTTAATGAGGCTATAAATGTCTTTAAAATGGAATTAGAAAAAGACTATCATTATATCGTAGCAATTAGAAAACAAAAAATAATTGGTCTAGTGACTTGGGTCATGCATGGCCTTCCAAAACATGGTTTATTTGAATTAGATAGGATTTGTTTACTTTCAGAATCCCGAGGAAGAGGAATAGGGAAACAGCTCATTAACGCGTTGATTGAAGATGCTCGTGTTTGGTATGAGAGTCATAAATCATCTATTAGAAAGCTTTATATTTTAACTCATGATGAGAATATTAATGCACAAGCTTTTTATGAAGCAGTTGGTTTCCAACATGAAACAACTTTGAAAAATCATTATTATAATGATAAACATGAACGCGTTTATACAAAGTTTTTTCATAATCCTTAATAATTAAATTTATTATATAAAAATATGTGTGGAATAGTCGGTTATTTTGGAAAAAAAAATCCGATCCCTATATTACTAAAAGGTCTCAAACGCTTAGAGTATAGAGGATACGATTCGGCTGGTATTGCACTCTTGAATGAGAGCTCTATCGATTATGTAAAAAAAGCAGGTAAAGTATCAGAATTACAATCTAAAGTAGATGCCTCTCCTATAAGGGGTAAATCTGGAATTGCCCATACCCGTTGGGCAACACACGGTGAGCCAAATGATATAAATGCACACCCTCATATGGACCATTCAGGGAGAATTGCATTAGTACATAATGGGATCATAGAAAATTATGAGACTCTAAAAGAAGTGTTAATTAATAAAGGCATTTCTTTTACTAGTGATACAGATTCAGAAGTTTTGGTTCAGTTAATTTCAACCCTTTACAATAGTTCTGAATCAATGACGTTTGATTCTGCAGTCAGAGCGGGACTGCAGGAGGTAGTAGGAGCATATGGAATCGTTGCGATCTGTGCAGATGAACCAGATATGATGGTTGCCGCAAGAATGGGAAGTCCTTTAGTCTTAGGTGTTGGGGACAATGAGTATTTTTTAGGGAGTGATGCATCTCCTATTGTGGGGTACACGAGAAATGTGATTTATTTTGATGATGGAGAGATGGTTACGCTTACTAATAGCGGACATACGATTCATAATATTGAGTCAAAAAAAGTATTAACTAAAGTACTCACGGAAATAGATCTAAGCATTGAAGAAATTGAGAAAGGTGAGTTTCCTCATTTTATGCTTAAGGAAATCCATGATCAGACACACTCTATTACTGATACAATGCGAGGAAGGTTGAATATGGAAGATGGAACTACCCACCTTGGTGGCATAATAGATTTTATTCCAAATCTTATAACAGCTACTAGAATTTATATCACTGCATGCGGAACCTCTTGGCATGCAGGATTGATTGGTAAACATTTAATTGAAAGCTATGCTAAAGTCCCTGTACATGTCGAATATGCATCTGAATTCAGATATCGTGATGTTATAGTGGATTCAGATACGGTTTTAATTGCAATTAGTCAGTCTGGTGAAACAGCAGATACATTAGCTGCGGTACGAAAAGCAAAAAAAATAGGCGCCCTTACTCTTGGTATTTGTAATGTGGTTGGAAGTACCATTGCTAGAGAAACTGATACGGGAATCTATACTCATGCAGGTCCTGAAATTGGGGTTGCTTCTACAAAAGCATTTACATCTCAGGTTGCTGTTTTAATAATGCTTTCACTGATGTTAGGGCGGAGACTAGGTATTGGGAGAGACCGTGGACAAAAACTAATTGCTGCTCTACATCGTATGAATGCGGATGTTAAAAAAGTCTTGTCCCAAACTAATATTATTAGATCTATCGCAAAAGAGATAATGAGTGTTCAAAATGTTTTATATCTAGGAAGAGGAATAAATTTTCCAGTTGCATTAGAAGGAGCATTAAAATTAAAAGAAATATCATATATACACGCAGAGGGATATCCAGCCGCAGAAATGAAGCATGGTCCAATAGCACTAATTGATGAAAATATGCCTGTAGTATTCTTAGCCCCTCAAGATAAAATATTTTCAAAAATATTAGCTAATATACAAGAAGTAAAAGCTCGAAAAGGAATTATTATTTCTATCACAGATAAACCTAATAAAGAATTATTAAAACTATCAGATTTTGTTATAGAAGTTCCTCAAACACACCCATATGTATTTCCTATTTCAAGCTCGATAATATTACAATTACTAGCATATGAATTAGCGGTACTCAAGAAAGCTGAAATAGATCAACCTCGAAATCTCGCAAAGTCTGTCACGGTGGAGTAAGTGATAGGGATTTATATTGTTACCCCTATGTTATACTCATAACTATCACAATATCAATCACTTACAGAAATCACTATCCCACCAAATACACCCCATATCAACAGTATCTTTATAACCGAATTAAGTCATATCGAGAGGATTTTGTTACCCTATTCGGTGGTTTGAAATACGAAAAATCCTTACTTCTGAAGGATTGAAAACTCCATTAGGTCATACTTTTCAAAACAACCATGTATTAAGTATTTATCAAAAGG
>Ga0066836_10000631_pt1 | contig 17382 bp, 15 predicted proteins | sample ETNtaG_18_FD_71568 | JGI IMG/M metagenome (GOLD analysis project Ga0066836, IMG submission 71568) | Marine microbial and viral communities from oxygen minimum zone, Eastern Pacific Ocean - ETNP201302SV91 | ecosystem: Environmental > Aquatic > Marine > Oceanic | place: Pacific Ocean: Eastern... | reverse complement strand
AATACTCTTTTATGAGTATTCAAACCTTTATACTTAGGAAGTAAAGATGGGTGTATATTTACAATTCTATTACCAAAGATGTTTATGAAATTATTTGATAACACTTTCATAAAACCCGCTAGACATAAAAATTTAATTTTTTTTTTTTTAATTTCAAACAAGCATTTCCTTTCAAAATTTTTCCTATTTTTTGAAGAAAAAACTCTATAAGGAATTGAGTATTTTTTTGCTAATTCAAGTCCTTTTGCTTTAGTATTATTTGATATTACCAATTCTATTCTAATAGGAAAATTATATTCTCTTGAACTTTTTATTAAGGAATTAAGATTAGATCCTGTTCCTGAAATTAATACACAAGTTTTAATTTTAGTTACCATTGAAGTTTCCCAAAAGTTTTAATTTTTGAATTATCTTTAGAAACATATCCTATTTCATATGGCTTATAATCTTTAGAAAATATTTTCTTTATTTTGTCCACATTTTTTTTATTTGCAATTAGGCAGAATCCAACCCCGCAATTAAAAGTATTAAGCATTTCCGAATCTTTAATATTGTTTTGCTTTAACCACTTAAATATTTTTTTTATTTTTATTTTTGATAAATCAATGTTAAGACAGAGTTTTTCAGGAACAACTCTTATCATGTTATCCAATAATCCTCCACCAGTTATATTTGCACAACCATTAATTAATTTTTTATTATTAATTTTATTTAACTCTTTCACATATATTTTTGTAGGCTTAATCAATTCCTTTTTTATATTTTTTGGAATATTAAAATTTTTTTTATTTTTTAAAATATACCTAACAAGAGAATATCCATTTGAATGTAAACCTGAAGAAGGCACAGCCAAAATGATATTATTTGATTTAATTTTATTTTTAGTAAGTAATTTATTTTTTTCAACTAACCCTACAGCAAAACCAGCTAAATCAAATTTATTTTTTTCATATGTTCCTGGCATTTCAGCAGTTTCGCCCCCAACCAAAGCACAATCAGCAATTTTGCATCCTGTTACAACCCCATCTAAAATTTTTTTCACTTTATTAATCTTGAGTTTATTAATAGCAATATAATCTAAAAAAAAAATTGGTTTAGCTCCCTGAACAATCAGATCGTTTACGCACATTGCTACAAGGTCTATACCAATTGTATTATATTTTTTAAATTTATTTGCTATTTCAATTTTAGTGCCGATTCCATCTGTCGAGGATACTATTAAAGGATTCTTTAATTTCGATTTAGAAAGATCGAAAATTGATCCAAAACTACCAATATTTTTAAAATTTTTAGTTTCTGTATTTTCTTTATAAGTTTTTCTTGATATTTTAGATATGTAATTTACTAACTTATTAGCAGTTGCCACATTAACACCGCTTTTTTTATAAGTATTAGAGGTATTTTTCATGAGAAATTATTTAACAGCAAAATATTTAATATTTTTTTTAAAAGAATATATTTTAATTTTTTTATTAACATTCATATTTCTATTTATCTCATTTGGCAAAAGTTTTGGAGAAGAAAATGTATTTATTATAAATAATGTTAAAGTCAAAGGAACAATTGATGTAAATTTTTCTAGAGAAAAATATCTTAACAGGGCTTTTTTTAATTCTTTTAAAATACTTATGAACAAGATTCTACTTACAAGGGATTTAAAAATTATAAGAAAAGTGAAATTGAAAGAAATAAAGACTTTAATAAATAGCTTCCAAATTTTAGAAGAAAGCTATCGTGAAGATATATATAGGGCAAATATAAAAATTTTTTATAACGAAAATAAGATTAAAAATTTTTTAGGTGAAAAAAATATATCATTTTCATTATCTGATAATATTTCTGCAGTTTTTTTTCCTATTCTTTATATTAACAATGAAATTAAAAGTTTTAATGAGAATATTTTTTATACGCAGTGGGAAAGTATTAAAATAAAAAATGAATTAATTAATTTTATACTACCGATAGAAGATTTAGAAGATATTTCTAAAATAACAAAGATGCGAGATAATTTAGAAGATTTAAATATAGATTCTTTAGTTAATAAATATAATGTAGAAAATTACGTTTTTGCATTAATAAATTACGAAGGAAAAAAACTAAACATATATTTAAAAACAAATTTTAAAAATAATAAAACAAGCAAAAATTTTTCGCATGAAGTTAAAAATATAAATGATAAGTCAGCACTTAACTCTATTTTAAAAAAATTAAAATTAGAAATAACCGATTTATGGAAAGAACAAAACGTCGTAAACACTTTAATGCCTCTGACTATTAATTTAAATTTTCAGCATTTAAAACTTCAAGATCTTGATAATCTTAGAAAAAATTTTAATAAAATAGGAATAATCGATAATTATACTTTAGAAGAATTTAATACTAATAATTCTATTTTTAAAATATATTATTATGGTAATCCAAAAAAATTGAGATCAGAACTGTCAAAATTTGGATATATGTTAATGAATAATCAGGGAGTTTGGCATCTAATTTTAAATGAATGATCAATTAATTTTAAAATTTCCATCAGAAAAGGCTTTTAAAAAAGAGGACTTTTATGTATCTCAAAGCAATCAAGAGGCGTATGATTTCATAAATAGTTGGCCCAGATGGATAAAAAGGATTGTTAATATTTTTGGTCCCGCCGGTTCAGGAAAAACACATTTGGTAAATATTTTAAAAAACAAAACTTCTTGTTTACAAGTCAATTCTAGCGAACTAAATGAAAAAATTTTTTTGAAATTCAAGACAAAAGAAGCTTTAATAATTGAAAATTTGAATGAAAGAATTTCTGAAAAATTACTGTTTAGTATATGGAACGCTGCACTGCAGGACAATAAATATATATTGATCACTTCAAAAAAACCAATAAGTTATTATAAATTTAAATTAAAGGACTTAGTTTCAAGAATTAATAGTAGTTTAATTATAGGTATAAAACTCCCAAGCGATGATTTGATAAGTGTAATTATAGCAAAAAATTTTTCAGACAAACAAATAAAAGTAAATAAAAAGCAAATCGATTACATTATTAAAAGAATTGACAGATCATATGAAAAAATATCTCAATTTATTTTAACTTTAGACAAATATTCTTTAAAAAAGGGAACACCTTTTAGCTTAAAATTGATTAAAGAAGTGTTAAAAATGATATAAATCTGTAAAAAGGAATCACTTTGCATAAATATAGAACTCATACTTGTTCAGAAATAACGAAAAAAAATTCTGGTGAGACTGTTAAACTTTCTGGCTGGATACATAGAAAGCGTGACCATGGAAATCTTTTGTTTTTTGATTTGAGAGATCATTTTGGCCTAACTCAATGTGTAATAGAAAATACTAATAATTTTTTTAAAATTGCTGAAAAAACGAAACCAGAATCTGTAGTTTGTGTATCTGGAAAAGTAATTGAGAGAACCAAAGAAACAGCAAACAAAGATTTGTTTACCGGAGAAGTAGAAATTAAAATTTCATCATTTGAAATATTATCAGAATCAAAAGATTTACCGATGCCAGTTTTTGGGGAACAAGACTATCCTGAAGAAACAAGATTAAAATATAGATTTATAGATCTAAGAAGAAAAGAAATGCATGAAAATATTGTTTTAAGATCAAAGGTAATCTCATTTATAAGAAACAAAATGATAGAAAAAGGATTTTTAGAATTTCAAACTCCCATATTAACAGCGTCAAGTCCAGAAGGAGCTAGAGATTTTTTGGTTCCAAGCAGAACACATCCTGGAAAATTTTATGCTTTACCTCAAGCACCGCAGCAATTTAAACAAATGGTTATGATTTCAGGATTTGATAAATATTTTCAAATTGCTCCATGTTTTAGAGATGAGGATGGACGAGCAGATAGAAGTCCTGGAGAGCACTATCAATTAGATATTGAAATGTCGTTTGTAGAACAAGAAGATATATTTAAAGTTATCGAACCTTTATTTTTTGATCTATTTACTGAATTTGGAAGAGGAAAATCTACTTCCCAAAAACCTTTTAAAAAAATTACTTATAAAGATTCTATGTTAAAATTTGGAACAGACAAACCGGATTTAAGAAATCCAATTGAAATTTTTGATGTTACAGATGTTATTAAAAGAAAAGATGTAAAAATAGAAATTTTTAAAAAATTAATTGAGAAAGGTGCGGTTGTTAGAGCTATACCTTCTCCAAATTCATCTTCAAAACCTAGAAGTTTTTTTGATGGATATAATAATTGGGCAAAAGAGGAAGGAGCAAAAGGATTAGGATATATTTTGCTAGAGAAAATAAAAGGAAAAATTGTGGGAAAAGGGCCTTTGGCTAAATTATTTTCTGATGAAGCTTTAAGTCAATTAGTGGAAATTTGTAAATTAAAAGAGAATGATTCAGTATTTTTTTCTTGTGATAAAATTAAGGAAGCAGAGAAAATTTCTGGATTAGCAAGACAAAAATTAGGAAAAGAACTTAATCTTATAGACAATAAAAAATTTGAATTTTGTTGGATAACTGACTTCCCTATGTATCAATATGACGAAGAATTAAAAAAGATAGATTTTAGTCACAATCCCTTTTCAATGCCCCAAGTTAATATTGAAGATTTTGATAAAATAGACCCTCTTTCAATACTTGCTTACCAATATGATTTAGTATGCAATGGATACGAAATATCTTCAGGAGCAATAAGGAACCATTTGCCCAAATTAATGTATAAAGTCTTTTCGAAAGTTGGTTACTCAGAAAAAGATGTTAATCATAAATTTGAAGGGATGATCAAAGCCCTTTCATATGGAGCTCCTCCACATGGTGGAATGGCACCGGGAATTGATAGAATTGTTATGTTATTAGCTGGAAAAAATAATATAAGAGAAGTTACACTTTTCCCAATGAATCAAAATGCACAAGATTTGTTAATGGGGGCGCCACAAAAACCACAAGAATCTCAACTTAAAGAATTATCTCTTAAAATTTTAGAAAAAAAGAAATAATATTTACTTATTGCTTTTTAAATTAATTCTAACATTGCTAAGATCTACCAGTTTATCTTTATAGTTGCTTCTAATAAATCCTTTGCTAGTAATACCTTTTACAAGTTTTAAGAACGTGTCTTCCGTCTCATCACCTATAATTTTGTCTCCAGAAGGTTTATCGATAGAAGGTGTATGGGCGAAGTCTTCTCTTCCTAAATAAGATATAGCCAATTCCCTAAAAATATAATCGAGTATTGAAGATGCGCTTAGTATCCTATCATTTCCCTTAATTTCTCCCGAAGGTTCAAATTTTGTTTCTATAAACGCGTCAACAAATTCATCCAAAGGAACTCCATATTGAAGGCCCAGAGATATAGCTATTGCAAAATTATTCATTAGAGCTTTAACCAATTCACCTTCTTTGTTCATATCAATGAAAATTTCTCCAACCTTACCATCATCATATTCTCCGGTGTGTAGATATATTTTATGATCTCCTATACTAACTTTTTGAATATAGCCTTTTCTCCTGTCAGGCATTTTAGATCTGTCGCTATTTTTTTTATTGAATTTTTGAATTTTTGAATTTTTATTATCCAAATCATTTAAAACATTTTGTTTATCTGAAGATGAAGATATTTTTTCGTTTAAAATAGTTGAAATACTTGAGGTACCTTTAATTTTCAAATTACTTTCGGCAATTTGTGTTTTTTCATTTTTGCTTGTTGTTTTTGTTTTTCTGTTATTCAATCTAACGTCAATTATTTGAACTTCACCATCTTTACGGCCTTCAAGTTCTGCGAGCTTTTTTTCATTTAATTCATCAAGCTTATGTACAATTTTGAATGTACAGGTATAAAAAGTTTCAACTATATATTTAGACATAAATTATAAGCTCCTAAATTTTGATTATTTTTATATAATGTGTGCATTGATATGATATATATTAAATATAATTTAAGTCTAACAAATTATTTACAATTTTTAATTGTGTGGATTTTAAAATTAGAACGGATAGCCGAATCAGCGAAAGATAAATGATTAATTTTTTAAAACAAATTTTTACTTGGTGGAACAAACAGACCTTAGGGACCTTCATTTACACTTTATTTACTGGTAAACTTTCGGGAATAGATGAATTTGGAAATAAATATTATTCAAATTCAAAAGGAAAAAGATGGGTTATTTATGAAAGCAATGTCGAGTCGTCAAAAATTCCTCCCGAATGGCATTCTTGGATTCATTTTATTAAAACAGATAAACCTTCTAAGGATATGAAAAAATTTTCATGGCAAAAAAAACACACAGAAAACTTAACTGGAACAAATCAAGCTTATAAACCGGACGGTTCTCTAATCCATAATTCTAAAAAAAATTTAAAAAAATATGAAACTTGGAAACCTTAATATTTATTTTTTCATATTTGGTTTATTTTTTTTAAATATCCAAGTAGTATTTTCTGTAGAAAAAATCGAATCGGTTCCTTTGATAAATTTAGAAGATTTATCACCAACTTTTGAAGAAGGTAAAGATGCACTTGAAAAAATAGAAGACCAGAACACTAATTTGAATTATATAGAAAACACAGAAGAAGAAAATATAATTAAAAAGGATAAGAAAATTTATATCAATATAAGAGCATTAGATAAAATAACAGCAAAAACATCAAATTTAAGATTAGCTATAGGAGAAAAAAAATTTTTTGGTTCTTTAGAAATTAAAGGCTTAAAATGTCAACTTTCTGAAAACAGTGAATTTAGAGATACAGTAGCTTATTTACAAGTAAAGGATTTAGCTTCCAAAGATAATAATCAAGTTTTTTTATTTAATGGATGGACATTTGCTTCTAGTCCAACACTAAAATCTATTGACCATCCAGTTTATGATTTGTGGATTACAAGTTGTGAAAATATTTAATAAAAAGATTCTCTTGCCAGCCAATTAACATCAAAATCAGAGTTAATGAATTTTTTGTGACTTAATATTTTTTTATGGAGGTCAATAGTTGTAGTTATGCCTTCTATTACAAATTCATTTAATGATCTTTGTAACCTTTGAATTGCTTCTTCTCTGTCTCTTCCTTGGCATATTAATTTGCATATTAGGCTATCATAGTAAGGCGTTATTCTGCAGCCTTGGAATATAGCTCCATCAACCCTTGTTCTGAAACCTGAAGGTTGATGGCAAACATTAATTGTTCCCGGACTGGGTTGAAAATTTTTACTTGGATCTTCGGCATTTATTCTACACTCTATAACGTGACCTCTAAATGTTATGTCAGATTGTTTTAGTGAAGTTTTTCCTTTAGAAGCAATTTTTATTTGTTCCTTTACTATATCTATACCTCCTCTAATTTCAGAAACAGGGTGCTCTACTTGAATTCTTGTATTCATTTCTAAGAAAAAAAATTTTCCTTTATCATAAATATATTCAACAGTTCCCGCTCCTTCATAATCAAGTTTACTTATCATATTGACGGTTTTATTTAACAAGTCTTGCCTTACTTTTTCTTCCAGTACCGGACTAGGAGATTCTTCAATAAGTTTTTGGTGTTTTCTTTGCACACTACAGTCTCTTTCTCCTAAATGGATTGTTGTTTTTTTATCAGATAATATTTGAACTTCTATATGTCTGGGATTTTCAAAATACTTTTCTATATAAACAGAATCGTCTGAAAAATATTTTTTTGCTTCTTGTTTAGCTAAAATTAAAGAGTCATTCAATTCTTCTTCTTTTCTAACAAGCTTCATTCCTTTACCGCCTCCTCCTGCAGCAGCTTTAATTAAAACTGGATATCCTATATTGGAAGATATTTTTTTTGCTTCATCTACTGATTTCACATTTCCTTCCGATCCTTCAATAACAGGGAGTCCAAGTTTTTTTGCTGTTTTTTTAGCCTCAATTTTATCTCCCATTTTTTTCATTATTTCTGCACTAGGTCCAATAAATTTAATTTTGTTTTTCGTAACAATTTCTGCAAAATGAGAATTTTCTGATAAAAATCCATATCCAGGATGGACAGCATCAGCACCAGTTACATCAACGGCTGACATTATAGCTGCTATGTTTAAATAACTATTTTGAGGTTTATGAGAACCTATACAAATGCTTTCGTCAGCTAATCTGACATGCATTGCATTTGCATCAACATCTGAATGAATGGCTACAGCAGGAATATTAAGTTCTTTGCAAGCTCTAATTATACGAACAGCTATTTCTCCACGATTAGCAACTAAAATTTTTTTAAACATTATTTAATAGAAATAAGTGGTTGACCAAATTCAACTGGCTCCCCATCTTTAACCAAGATTTTGCTAACAGTCCCGTCTTGTGTTGAAGGCACGTGGTTCATTGTTTTCATAGCTTCAATAATCATGACGGTTTGTCCTTTTTTTATTTTTTGGCCAACATCTACAAATTTTTTTCCGCCAGGTTCTGCAGCAAGGTACGCTGTACCAACAATGGGTGAGGTTATATTTGTTCCATTACTCTCAATTATTTCTTGTTTTTTTTTGACTTCACTAGGAGCAACAGAAGAAACGTTTATAGATCGAGAAACTTTTACTTTAGTATTTCCATCTCCATATTCAATTTCAGTAAGACCAAACTCTTTTAAATATTTTGTAAGTTCATCAATAATTTTTTTGTCTATTTTCATTTTATTATTTATTTACTATTTTTTTAATTGAATCTAATGCCATAATATATCCATTTATACCAAATCCACAAATAATTCCATTAACAGCCTTACTTATTAAAGACTTTTTTCTAAATTCTTCTCTGTTATAAATATTTGTTATATGAACCTCTATAGCAGGTAGCTTAATTGCTAAAAGAGCATCTAAAATTGCAACTGAAGTATGTGTATAACCGGCTGCATTAATAATTATACCATCAAAAGCACCTTTTGCTTTTTGTATCATTGTGACGATTTCACCCTCAATGTTGGATTGATGAAACTCTATATCGAGATCAATTGATTTAGCATGCAATTCACAATTCTCTTTAACCTTATCTAAAGTTGCTTTGCCATATTTTGATTCTTCCCTTTCTCCAAGAAGATTTAAATTTGGTCCATTTATTATTAGTATTTTTTTTGTCATATAAATAAGTTAAAATAAATTAAATGAATAACTTAAATATGGCAAAAATACAATTAAATGGAAAATTCCATGAAATTAATACTGGAACTAATTTAAACGAACTATTAAATAACCTCAAAATACAAAAGAACAAAGTAGCAATAGAAGTAAATGGTCAGATTATTGAGAAAAACAAATATCCAAATCTAATTTTAAACAAAAATGATAAAGTCGAAATAGTTCATTTTATTGGAGGAGGTTAATATTTTATGGAAGATATATTTACAATAGCAAATAAAAATTTTAAATCGCGGTTAATTGTTGGAACAGGAAAATATAAAAATTTTGAAGAAACTGCAAACTCAGTTAAAGCCTCCGGGGCAGATATTGTCACGGTAGCAGTTCGTAGAGTAAATATTTTAGATAAAGAACAACCTTTGTTAATGGATTATTTGGACCCAAAATTAATTACATATTTACCAAATACGGCAGGGTGCTATTCATCAGAGGAAGCATTAAGAACATTAAGATTAGCTAGAGAAATGGGTGGATGGCGATTAGTAAAACTTGAAGTTCTAGGAGATAAAAAAACATTATATCCAAATATGATTGAAACAATTAAATCAACAGAAGTTTTAGTTAAAGAAGGTTTTGACGTGATGGTTTATTGCACTGATGATCCAATTATGTCAAAAAAATTAGAAGATGTTGGGGCGTGCGCTATAATGCCGTTAGGGGCACCAATAGGCTCTGGGCTCGGTATACAAAATAAGATAAATATAAAATTAATCAAGGAACAATCATCCGTGCCTGTTATAGTTGACGCTGGAGTAGGCACAGCATCTGATGCTACAATAGCTATGGAATTAGGATGTGACGGAGTTCTAATTAATACTGCAATAGCGGAAGCAAAAAATCCAGTATTAATGGCAGAATCTATGAAATATGCAGTTATTGCAGGCAGAAAAGCTTTTAAAGCTGTCAGAATGAAAAAAAAAAATTACGGAGATCCCTCATCTCCACAAAGTAATTTAATTTAATTTTATTAAATTAATAATTTAACACTTTTTTATTTATAGGATTGTTTTTTCGCTGTTTTGAAAAATGCTTAAATCGATTACGGGATTTAAAGTTTTTATTATTTTTTTTATGGATAAATTTTTTAGATCTAAAATATTTATTAGGTGAATTTTTTTCGATACTTTCGATATTTTCTATTTTTTTAATAATTTTTTTATTTTTATTTAATAAATCTATTTTATATTCTGGAATTGCCAATTTCTCATCTGAAATTATATTAAATTCTATTTTATATTTTTTATTAAAATGATTTATTTCTTTATCCAGATTTTGTTTTATATATTCTTTAACTTTCGATGGAACATTTATATTTACAATCTTAGCTTTATTAGAAAAGGCCATTTCTTCACTTTTTTTAACTATTTTTAGTGAAAAAGAATCGAGAGATAGAACCATATTCCATTTAACCGAGCTTTCCCTTAACCTTTGTCTTGTCATTTCAAGTAGACCAAAATTACCAATTCTGCCGAATTGCATTCTAGCTCTATCATCTTTTAATTTTTCTCTTAATTTTCTTTCAACAGTTTTTCTATTATGAAAAGAAAACATATCAATAAAATCAATTACAATTAAACCTGAAAGATCTCTAATTTTAATTTGTCTAGAAATTTCTTCTGCAGCTTCTAGATTAGTTTTTAAAGCAGTTTTTTCTATATTAGACTCTTTTATAGACTGACCTGAATTTACATCTATAGAAACTAAAGCTTCAGTTGGGTTGATAACAATATATCCTCCAGATTCTAATTTCACAGTTGCGTCAAAAATTCTATTTAAACTTTTTTCTATTTGAGCATCATGAAAAAGTGGAATTTTTCCCCTGTATTTTTTAATTTTTTTTACATTTTCAGGCATTAAAAGCTTCATAAAATTTTTTGCTTTTTGATATCCTTCGTTTCCTTCAACAATTATATTATTTGTATTATTGTCATAAATATCTCTTATTGCTCTTTTTATAACATCTCCCTCCTCATGTACTAAACTAGGTGCTATAGACATTACTGTTTTATTTTTTATCTCTTCCCAAGTTTTTATGGTATTAAGAATATCTTTGCTTAGTTCATTTTTAGTTTTATTTAAACCAGCTGTCCTGACTATTACCCCCATTGTTGAAGGTATGTTTATTTCTTGAAGAATATTTCTAATTTTTTTTCTATCGTCAGAATTAACTATTTTTCTTGAGATTCCACCACCTTTTGCGGTGTTAGGCATTAAAACACTATATTTACCGGCTAGCGATATGAATGTAGTTAATGCAGCACCCTTCTGACCTCTTTCGTCTTTAAGTATTTGCACTAAAATTATTTGATCAGGTTTAATTACTTCTTGTATTTTGTATCTTCTAATTCCATATCTTTTTTTTAGTTCGTTAAATTGATCTGTTTTTTCTTTTTTAACATTATCTTCTTTAGCTTTTTCATTTTCAGAATTGTTTTCATCCTGGTTCACATTCAAAGCGTTAGGAGAAGAAGTCTGCTCTTGTGTTTTTTCACCTTCTTCAACATGGTTACTTTTCTCTTTGAGTTTTAATCTTAGACCTTCCTCGTCTCTTTTAAGTCTTTCTTTGTCATCATGTGGAATTTGATAATAGTCTGATTGAATATCATTAAAAGCTAAAAAACCATGTCTTTGTTTTCCATAGTTTATAAAAGCAGCCTGTAAAGAAGGTTCGATTCTGGAAACTTTTCCTAAATAAATATTATTTTTTAAATAAAGTTTATTTTTGTTTTCATACTCATACTCTTCAATATGTTTTTCTGACTTGAGTACAACTCTAGTTTCATCTGGATGCGATGCATCAATATATAAATTTTTTTCCATAGAAATTTGTTCCTGTGAATTATTTTAATATTTTTCATAAAATTGAATTTTGTTAGTTATTTATAATTAGATATACATCAAATTCATCAACAAATATATGCATTTCTTTTCTTATAACTTACAATTAAATTGAATAATGCCTTAAGAAAGCCAGATTTAATTCATTTCTTAAAATTTATGATAGTTTATTTTAAAAAAAGCATAAATTTAATAGCGGCCGCATTTCTATTATGCTTTCTTTTTATATTATCAACTTTATGGTATTTTTCATCAGATCTTCCAGATTATAAAATTTTAGCGAATTACAAACCCCCTATGTCCAGCAGAGTCCATTCAGGAGAGGGTCAATTGATAGCAGAATTTGCTTTGCAAAAAAGACTATTTATACCATATGATTCAGTCCCAAAGAAAATTATTCATTCTTTTTTGTCAGCAGAAGATAAAAATTTTTTTTCCCATCCTGGTATAGATGCAAAAAGCATTACTAGAGCGATAATTAAAAATTTAAAAAATATTTTTTCTGATAAAAGGTTAGAAGGTGCATCCACTATAACTCAACAAGTAGCAAAAAATTTTTTATTAACCAATGAAGTTTCAATTAAAAGAAAAATTAAAGAAGCTATTTTAGCATTTAGGATTGAAAGAGCTTATTCAAAAGAAAGGATTATGGAACTATATCTAAATCAAATATATTTAGGAGAAGGCACATATGGTATTGCGGCAGCAAGCTTAGAATATTTTGATAAAGCTGTTAATGAATTGAATTATGAAGAAGCAGCACTCCTAGCAGCTCTTCCAAAAGCTCCAAGTAAATACAATCCTTATAAATCAAAAGAGAGAGCAACAATTAGAAGAAATTTTGTTTTAAAAAATCTTTACGAAAACTCTTATATAGACAAGACGCAATATGAAGATTTAAAAAATAAAGAAATAAAAACTAAAAAAAGAAAAATAAAAATTGTCGAGGAAGCAAATTTTTATTCGGAAGAAGTGAGAAGAATAGTTAATACCACTTATGGTTATGATAGTTTGTATAAAGGAGGGCTATCTATCCGAACACCTTTGAATTCTAATTATCAAATCGAAGCTTTAAAAGCTTTGAGGGAAGGTTTAGAAGAGTATGACAAAAGGCATGGGTGGCGTGGTCCTATTACTAATTTAAAAATAAAAAATTGGCAAAAAAATATTGAAAAATTTATTCCTGACAAAAGCTTAAAATGGAAATTAGCTAAAGTTATAGAAGTGAATAAATTAAAAACAAAGATTGAACTAAAAAACAAGGAGATAGGATTTATAAATTTAGAAAATGTGGGATGGGTTAGAAAAAAAACTTTCGAAGATATTTTGGATGTAAATGATATAATTTATGTAAAAAAAATAAAAAAAAATAAGTGGAATTTGAAACAGTTACCAAAAGTAAATGGAGCAATTGTTGTAATGGATCCCTACACAGGAAGAGTTCTTGCGATGGCGGGCGGTTTTAGTTACAGGTTAAGTGAATTTAATAGAGCTACACAAGCACAAAGACAACCAGGATCAGCATTTAAACCATTTGTTTACGCAGCTGCTTTAGAAAATGGTTTTACTCCATCAACTTTAGTTTTAGACGCTCCATTTGTTATAGATCAAGGTGAAGGATTAAAAACTTGGAAACCAGAAAACTATGGAAAAAAGTTTTATGGGCCATCCACTTTAAGAACAGGTATAGAAAAGTCCAGGAACTTAATGACAGTTCGCATAGCTCAAAAACTTGGCTTTGAAAAAATTTCTAAAATTACAAACAATTTAGGAATATACAATGATGTTCCTGAATTATTATCAGTGTCACTTGGTTCAGCAGAAACAACCTTAATTCAACTTACCAATGCTTATTGTACATTTGTCAATGGAGGAAAAAAAGTTACACCTATTTTTATTGACAGAATTCAAGACAGGAGAGGAAAAACAATATTTAATGCAGATTTGAGAAAATGTATCGGGTGTAAAGAAATTTCTTATTTAAGAGAAGAAATACCTAAAATAGAGGATAATAAAAAACAAATTATTTCAACAGGAACCGCTTATCAAATTACCTCTATGATGGAAGGAGTTGTTCAAAGAGGAACTGGAAGAAAATTAAGAGATCTAAAAATACCTTTAGCTGGAAAAACAGGGACTACGAATAAAAATATGGATGCTTGGTTTTTAGGGTTTACTTCAAAAATAGTTATTGGTGTTTATGTTGGTTTTGATGAACCAAAATCTTTAGGAAGATATGAAACCGGAGCAAAAGCAGCTTTACCAATTTTTAAAAAATTTGTTAAAAAGGTTGTCAAAAAAAAGGAAGCTCTTCCCTTTAAAATTCCAAACAATATAAATTTAGTTATTGTTGATGCTGAAACTGGACTAAAACCAAACAATAATACAAAAAAAACTATATATGAATCTTTTAAACCAGAGGATAACTTTATTGTAAATCTTGAAAAGCAATCTATTACAGATACATTAGGCTTCTATGATTCAGAAAATAAAAATAAAATATTTAGATTCTATTAGTTATGCAGGATATTAAATTAAAAATTTCTAAAATAAAAAAAGTTGCTGATAATGTTAGGGGGTATCTTTGAAAAAAATAAAATTGAAAATAAAATCAGCTCTTTTGATAGTCAAATTTCACAAGAAAACTTTTGGAAAGATAGAAATTTAGCACAAAAAATATTAAAGGAAAAAAAATTTTTTTCAGATATTTTAAACAATTTTAATACAGCAGCAAATGAATTAGATAATTTAGAGCAACTTTATGAAATTGCTTTAAGAGAAAATGAAATTTCTGTCTTAAAAGATTGTGAAAAAAAAACATCTTTAATATTTAATGAAATAAAAAAAATACAAGTTTCATGTTTTCTTTCAGAAGAAAATGATCACCTAGATACGTATTTAGAAATACATGCTGGTGCTGGAGGCACAGAGAGTCAGGACTGGGCTCAGATGCTGAGAAGAATGTATACTAAATGGTCAGAGAAGAAAAAAAATAAATTAGAAATTATAAGCGAACATAGAGGTGAAGAAGCTGGAATAAAATCAAGTATATTAAAAATTACAGGACCTTATATGCATGGATGGTTAAAATCTGAATCAGGCGTTCATAGACTGGTTAGAATTTCACCTTTTGATTCTGGGGCAAGAAGACACACAAGTTTTGCTAGTGTATGGGTATATCCAGTTGTGGACGATAGTATTAAAATAGATATTCAAGAAAAAGATATTAGAGTTGATACATATAGGTCTAGCGGAGCTGGTGGGCAGCACGTTAATACTACCGATAGCGCAGTAAGAATAACACACTTACCTACCAATATTGTTGTTCAGTGTCAAAACGAAAGATCTCAGCACAAAAATAAAGAAACATGCTTCAATATGTTGAAGGCACGTTTGTATAAATATGAAATACAAAAAAAGGAAAAAGCTTCAGAAAGTATTGCTAAATCTAAAACCGATATTGGATGGGGTCATCAAATAAGATCTTACGTTTTACAACCATATAGATTAGTCAAAGATTTAAGAAATAATTTAGAAAATACAGATCCTGATAGTGTTTTAGATGGTGGCATTGATGGCTTTTTAGAGGCTGCCCTTTATGAAAACAAGAACAAAGAAAGTTAAAAAAAAGCATGGGTAAATTTTTATTAAGATTTATTATTTTACTATTAGTAATCATTTTATCTTTTACACTTTATTTAAGTTATTTTGGTGTAGAAACTGAAAAATTTGATGCTTTAATTAAAAAAAAGGCAAACGAAGTAAACCAAAATGTAAAATTAGAATTTAATAAAACCAAGATACATCTGAATCTAATAGAGTTAAATTTAGAAGTAAAACTAAACGAACCAAGGATTATTATTAAAGACAAAAAAATCAATCTATCAAAACTAAACTTGTTTTTGTCAATCAAATCCTTTTTTAGTTCAAATTTTCTTTTAAAAAGAGCCGAGGTAGCATTTGTTAAAAACCATATTAAAGACTTAACAAAAATTACAAATATTTTTGTACCAAAAATAGTTAATAAACAAATAGATAAAATATTTGCTCAAGGACAAATAGACGGCGAGTTTATAATTCCATTTGATGTTAATGGAGATATAGGAAATGATTATGGTTTCTCTGGCAGGGTAATTGATGCTTCAATTAATATAACTAAAGAATTTCAAATAAAAAATTTGACTACTGAAATAATTCACAAGAAAGAAGATTCAGTCAATTTATTTAATATTTTAATTAAAAGGGGATCTCTTTTAAATTTTGATTTGGCGGACAGTTTATTTGAATTGAGGCGAGATAACAACGAAACAGAAGTAAAAAGTTTATTGAAAACAAAAGGAAATTTTAATTTTTCAAATGTAAAAAAAATATCGTCTTTATTAAATTTTAATATCGACAATATTAAAAACATCGAAGGGAAAACAGATCTTAAAACTAATGTAGATTTTAAATTGAATAAAAATTATAGAGTAAAAAATTTAATTTATACGATTGATGGGGAAATTCCTTATAGCAAAATATATTTTAAAGAAAAAAAAATTATAAAAAAATATTTACCAAATTATAAGGATACAATAATACTTAAAGATTCAAAAATTAACCTTGTAAAAAATGAATTTTCTAACAACATTGAATTAAATGGGTTTATGAAAATTAATAATGAATTTGATGTTTTTAATTTAAAGCAGACTTATAATTCTAAAAAGAAAATTTTTAATATTGTTGGAAAGGCTGATTTAACTAACTCTCAAGTCAATATTTCAAAATTAAATTATATTAAAGATGATGAGGAAAAATCTGAAGTACACTTTAATTTTAACTTCATACCAAAAAAATACATCAATATAAGAAAATTTATTTTTCAATCAGACAAGACAGTAATTGATTTAGAAAATTTAAAATTAAACAATGATTTTGAAACAGAAGATTTTAAAAAATTAAAAATTAAGACTTTTAATAATGGAAGAAAAAATAATGATTTTTTAGTAATAAAATCAAATAATGTTAATATCTCTGGTAATATATTTGATGTAGAACCTTTTCTTAAATCGCTTTTCAAAAAAAATGATAGGAAAACTTTTAGCAAAAAATTTAATAGTGAAATAAAAATTAATTTCGAAAAAACCATTACTGGCTCAAACGATGATGTTTCCAATTTTGCTATGATTGCTTCGATTAACAATGGTTCTTTTAACAAACTTAGTTTAAAAGGAAATTTTTCTGAGAATGAAATAATAGAAATGTCTATTTATCAAATTGATAATAATAAAAAGACACTTCAAGTAATTTCAGATCGAGCAAGACCTTTTATAAAAAACTTTGATTTTATAAAAGGTTTTGAGGATGGAAAGTTAGAATATGAGTCAACTATTTCAAAAGAAGGGACCAGTTCAAATCTACTAATAACAGATTTTAAAGTTTCAAAAGTTCCA
>Ga0066836_10000630_pt1 | contig 17389 bp, 29 predicted proteins | sample ETNtaG_18_FD_71568 | JGI IMG/M metagenome (GOLD analysis project Ga0066836, IMG submission 71568) | Marine microbial and viral communities from oxygen minimum zone, Eastern Pacific Ocean - ETNP201302SV91 | ecosystem: Environmental > Aquatic > Marine > Oceanic | place: Pacific Ocean: Eastern... | reverse complement strand
CCAGCAGCACCTGATTTTCCAGCAGCACCAGCAGCACCTGATTTTCCAGCAGCACCAGCAGCACCTGATTTTCCAGCAACACCAGCAGCACCAGCAGCACCCGAAGCACCAGCAGCACCCGAAGCACCAGCAGCACCAGCATCCCCCTTCTCACCTTTAAGGTTGGGTAGTGCCTCTTCTAAAGTCTTAATTCTTTGGCCGTTTCGACCTATTACATTAAGTTGACCATCTAACCTGTAACCTAAAACAAGTATCTGATCTACTATCTCTTTTAATTCTTTCTCATTATGAATAACTCTACCCAGTACCCTACGCTGCGACGCAAGAGACTTCATCATCATCTCGTGCGTTACATTCTTCTTATTCGTTTTACTCTTGTCTCCTGGTAAATCCATCAGGTACTATTTTGCTGTTGCTGTTTGAGTTTCTCTTCTTCAAGATGTGCTTTCAATAGGGCAACATAAATGTCCCGCTCCCACGGCATCATATTTTCAATTTCTGTTAATGAATATTTATGGTACTGCATTAACGCAAAATTTAACTTATAAAAATTCTCCAGATCTATGTGGGATAGGGCTACCCGAAAAAACTTGATAGTCCTTCCAGCACTACGGTACTCTTCACACCAGTCTTGGGATTGGTAACTTGCACTTCATGAGATAATTTTGGCATTGTCTCAAAGAATCCCTCAAGTAATTTAAACTGAGCAGAATTCATTTGATCCAAAAACTCCATCACTTCCTTTTTACTACAATCCTTAGTTGACCATGCTTCTTCACCTTGAACAATAGTATCAATACATGATCCAATTAATTCAAAAGATTGATTTAAATTAGAACTCTTATCATCAAAATCAAAGTTTTGATTAATAAACTCATCAAGAGATGGATACTTCATCACCATTGATATAGTGTCATCCAATTTAATTTCTTTAGTATGCTTCTCGTCCTTAACAACATGTATATCATCAATATAAATTTTCATAGGAACATAGGTCTTTTCGTCATCAGGACAAATGACATTAACATCTAGTTCTTCACCAACAGACTTACCCCTAATATTAAGGAATAAAAATTCAATATCAAAAGTAGGAAGTGCTTCCACCTTGATTCCTTTGGTAAGGATACATGCTCTAATAACACTCTTAATAGCAGTAGTAATCTGTTTAGTATCTTCGCTCTCTAATGCTAGAACTAATAATTTCTCTTCTCTAACTAAGAACGGTCTATACTGGATAGTCTTCTCACTCGAAGGCAAAACCAACTCATAAGTTGGAGTACTAATCTTGGGTAAAGGCATAATCTATGCAATTCAGTATATTATATATAAGGGTTTTCTTAAACTCTGCTAAATTGAGGTAAGAAGAAGTCACCCATTAATTCACCACCAAATTTACGTAAATTAAATGCATTGAATTCTGGATTACCACTAGAATTTGGATCTCTTCCAGCAATAGCAACCTGTTTAGAAGTATTTTCAGTAACAAAATACCTTGTATAAGTCATGGATACTGTAGTCTTTAACAAACTAGAACCCTCATAAGATAGTGGAGAGGAACTTATTTGTTTTGGATAAGCATCTACAAAATGATATTCTAATAGATTAGATGATTTTGATTCTCTCTTTGGATGTGTCCAACCCATATCTCTCTCATACTTAACAATATTCAATTTAGTTCTATATCCACTATTATTACCTGTCTTCGCTTGACCATCACCATCAGGATACCTTGCTCTCATAACAATATTTTCCTTATCTAGATTCTGTACCCTACCATTTTTATCAATCTCACCACATATAAATTTCATCCAATAATCAAAAAATCTAATTTGCTTATAACCACTATTAACGGTAACTAAGAATGTAAAGTCTATAGTCTCATCATACATTCTCCTATAACCATGTCTCTCAGTTACACCAGCATAATCATTAGTCTGCTCCAATGTAGCAATACTAGATCCTGGTAGAGATGCCTCCTGACAAGAGAGCTCAAGGAGTTCTCCATCATACAATGATGGATTCTGTGCTTGTATAAATCCTGGAAGAGGGAACACTACAGAATAGAATGAAGACAAGGACGGATTCATAATCCGTTCTTTTAATTTATTCATCCTAACGCCAGGATTGATTGGCGGTAAACTTGCCATCTAAATATTAATAATTAGTCTATTACTACATATTTATACTAGATGAATGAGAGTGTAAAAAGCAGGTACAGACCAAAGAACCCTGCTAAGTACAAAGGCAACCCAAATAATATCATTTGTAGAAGCAATTGGGAGAAGAAATTCTGTCGATGGTGCGATACTAATGAGAGTATTATCCTATGGGCAAGTGAAGAGTTCTCGATCCCATATCGTTCACCTCTGGATAATAAAATGCATAAGTATTACCCAGACTTCCTTATTAAAGTTCAAGAGGGTGGTGGTGCTATAAGAGATTATGTAATAGAGGTAAAACCTAAAAGGCAATGTAGTCCACCAAAGAAAAAATCTAAAGTAACAAAGGGATATATCTATGAATCTAAAGAATATGCTAAAAACCAAGCAAAATGGCATGCAGCACAAGACTGGTGTGCTGATAGAAGACTAATATTTAAAGTTATAACTGAAGACGAACTAGGAATAAAATACAAATGACTCTCTTTAAGGAAATAGAAGAACAATTTTCAGATAAGGATGGTAGATCATCATTCTTCTATAGAAGAGCGTTTAGAGGATTAGTCACATCATATAAAAATAATCCCCGTAAGTTTATATCAGATGAAAAAAAGGATCGTGAAGGTGAAGATGAGAATCTTCTCAGAAAAATACCTAGAATGGGACATTTAATGATGTTCCAATATGAGACAGAATCAAAGAATTTAAAGATGTTTGATGAATATCCATTAGTATATGTAATATCAATAGATGGTAGAAGTTTTACTGGATGCAATCTACATTATATACATCCAGGCAAAAGACAATTGGTAGTAGAGAACTTAATGGAGGATAGATTAAATCTACCTCGCAACTCCGTGTCTAAATATAGTATGGCTAATGTAGGTCCACTGTTAGATATTGCAAAAGGTGAATGGGCAAATGCAGCAAATCTTCCTATAGAGGATTTTGTATCTATTAAAGATGGTAAACAACAACGTCTTCTGAATAATAAAGTTTGGAGTGAAACCAATAAAACTTTTAGAGATATGATTAGGGGCGTTAGAAGATATCAAGGATACGGTAAAAATGATTCAGACTTTAGGTAATGGCTAAAGAAAAAGCAGTAGTAAAAACTGGTGTTGATGGTAGAGAGATTTATGAATCTCCTTCATTTCCAATAAACTATACCCAAATGATTGGGTCTAGTAATAGTTTGCTTGGCCCAATACCAAAAGTCCAAACCAAAAAAATAAAGATAGAATTTGATCCAAACTTTAAAAAGACAAAGATATACGAACAAACTCTAGACGCATCAGGAAATAATAATGGATTGTCAAACAATGAGTTGATGGCAAGTGTTGGTATGGATGGTAAGTATGCTGATGTTAATACCTCAAGTTATCCAGGTATTGATGCAGCATTAGCAGATAAAAATTCTATAGTAAACAAAATATTAGCAAAACAAATAATTGAAACCTTCCAAGAAGGATTTGAAGCAAAGAATGGTAGACCTCCAACTCAAGCAGAAACAGAAGAAGGTATAGGTAGAGAAGCAGAGAACTACTTTAAAGCAGCAGCAGTTCCTGATAAATTCCAACCAGGAGGTAAAAAAGGAGATCCAAACTCTGATGATCAAGATTCATCAATACCTTCAGAAGGAACATTAAAGTCAATGGATGGGACAAGATCTCAGATCAAAGGTAAGATGTCTCGTCCTGTTAATAAGGGACAAGATCTAATATATCCAGAAAAAAGATCTAAGGATGCCGACTACATCTCATTTACTGCACTTGAATATTCTGCAAGAGCAATTAACAATGATAGTAGTGGATTCTCATTTGGTGCTAGAGAAACTAAAAAAGTAGGTGGTACTGTCGCACTACCTATTCAATCTGGTATTGCAGATTCATTCTCTACTGGATGGAATGAAGATACTATGAACCCTCTACAAGCAGAGGGTGCAAAACTCGCTAAGGGAGCGATGAATGATAAAATGAAGGAATCCCTACAAAATACAGCAAAGAAAGTACAAGGTGCTGAGGGGGAAATGAGCACCATGATTGAAAATGTATTTGCTGGTGAAGCAGTTGGAGCAAACGTTCTAACAAGGATGACTGGTGGAATAATGAACCCTAACTTAGAATTACTATTCCAAGCACCACAATTAAGACCCTTTAATTTTAATTTTAGACTAACTCCTAGAAGTAAATCAGAGGGTATAATTGTTAAAAAAATTATAAAATTCTTTAAGCAGAATATGGCTCCTCAGCAAGAGAAGACTAAATTATTCTTAAAGACACCAAATGTATTTGGTATTGAATATAAACATAGATCATCTACGCACCCAGGATTAAATAGTATCAAAGGTCCATGTGCATTAACTGCCATGAATGTTGACTACACTTCAGAGGGAACTTATATGACTTTTGAAGATGGTACTATGATTTCATATGTTGTCTCATTATCCTTTATGGAACTTGAGCCAGTTTACAATAGTGATTATGAGCAATTCAGTGAAGACGAAATAGGATTCTAAGACTATGCCAACTTATTTTAGAGGAATACCAGATTTTAAATACATCAGCAGAGATCCAAAATATGGAACTGCTTTAGATGACTATGTTATCGTCAAAAATTTATTTAAAAGAGGTAAGTTAAGATCAGACATCTTTGAAAATCTAGCGTTCTTTGAAAAGTACACTGTAGAAGGTGATGATAGACCAGATAATGTAGCAGAAAAAATATATGGAGATGCAACTCTTGATTGGGTTATTCTACAAGCAAATAATATACTAAACGTATATGAAGAATGGCCTAAAACTCAAATAGCATTTGATAAGTTTTGTATAGAGAAATATCAAACATACGATAATTTATATGGTGGAATACATCATTATGAAACATTAGAACATGCTGATACTGAAGGTATTGTAATACTTCCTGCTGGTAAGATAGTTACTAAGAGTTTTTATGATGCTCCTGAATATGCAGTAGAAACAGATAAAGACATTAACCTTCCTGGATTAATTCCAGGAGTATATGCAGAAGGAACTTCAACTGTAGGTGGTAGTAATGGAGAAGTTACAGGTTTATTCATAACAGGTCCAGGTGCAGGTTATACTGATATTGGTAGTGTAACTATATCTGCTCCTGGTGCTGCAACTACTGCAACTGCGACATGTACTTTAAATGCTCCTCCAGATGATATGGAGGTTGGACAAGTAACTATTATTAATTCTGGTCAGGCATATACATATCAACCTGGAGTTACATTTAGTGATCCAAAGGAAACTGTAGCAGGTATTCTAACTGCAACTGTAGGTGTTGGTACTACCAATAGTGGTCAATTATCAATGGTATCCATTGCTAATTCTGGAGATGGATATAACTTTACACCAATCATCACAGTTGCACCTCCACCAGATCCGATAGGTAATGCAATATACGTTGGTATATCAACTTATCAACTACCAGCAGGATTTGAAGGTATTCATATAAATCCTGCAGGAGATAGGATGTATGCTGCTTTTGGATCTTTAGGATATACTGTTGGTGAGATACATGAGTGGGTACTATCTACACCTTGGGATGTAACCACTGCGGTATTAGATAATATAAAAATATTAAACTTCACACTGCAATTTACATATGCTACTGGTGTGGACTTTAAACCAGATGGTAAAACAATGTATATCTCTGGTCAGACATCTTCTGGATTTAAAGTAGCACAATACTCATTAGCAACTGCATGGGATATTGGTGATACTGTAACCTATGTTACTAGTATATCGACTGTAAGTCCTTCAGGAGTTAGATTCCAAGATAATGGAAGTCATATGTTCCTTATGGATACAGACAATCCAGATACTATTAGAAAATATGAATTAATTACACCTTGGCTTATATCATCAGCAATCAGTACTCCAGTACAAACATTAAATATTGGTACTCTTTGTAATAGTGAATCAACTTCTAATGCATTTAACTTTAAAGATGATGGATCAGAACTATATGTAAGTGGTTTAGATAATGCATCAGTTTATATTCTTACATGTGGAACAAACTGGGATCTTGGTACATTAACATTAAAAGGAACCTTAAACGTATCATCTAAAGATAGTAATCCATTAGATGCCTTCACAAACCCAACTTCAACTAGATTTATAGTTGCTGGTGGAACTGGAAGGTTTGTACACACATACAACATAGACCTAACAGCAACAGCAACAGTATCACTAGTTGGTGAGAATCTTGCGGTAACTGCTATATCAAATCCTGGTGGAACTTATGATGCAGCAAATCCACCAATCATATCAGTTCAACCACCAACTCCTCATAGAAGAGCAACTGGTTATACCCTAGTTAATGATGGTAAGGTAACAGATATTGTTATGCAAGATAGAGGATATAATTATAGATCTGCACCAACTATTGAAATTGCTCCACCAACACAACCTGTAACAGCAACAGCAACAGTTAAAACTGAAAATGGAAGCGTTGTTGATATATTCATAGGTAATGTTGGATCTGGTTACTATGAAGCACCAACACTAACGTTTAGTGAACCTGGACCTCTCTATGTTCCACAAAAAGCTGAAGTGTTTGAAAGAGATGGACAAGAATGGACATATGATGGATATAACTGGAGAAAACGTCTATCTTATGGTGTTATATACAATGATCCAAATATCGACTCTCTAGTAGAGAAGGGTGGTAAAGATGTATCAAGAACTGTAACTAATATAGAATACGAACAACAAATAGAAGATAAGAAAAGAGAAATTTATGTTCTAAAGACAAATTTCCTTGGTATTATCTTAGATGACCAAGACTCTCAAAGTGAATACAAAAAAGGTTCTGAACAATATGTGTCCAGAACCTTAAAGAAGGGAGATAATCCCCGATTATACGAATAATTAACTCTCTGCGAGTTTTTGGAAGTAACTCATAGCATCATCTTCTTCATCTGAAGCTGCTGGAGCGGCAGATACTGCCTCTTCTGCTGCTTTACGAGAAGCAAAGTCGGGTTTATATGAACCACGAGCATTGTCCTCATCACGCACCTCTACGTCTACACGAGCAGGTGCTTTTTTAACGCCAAGAACATAGTCCAAACGCTTCTTCAAATCTTCATAAGACTTGAATTGATCAGCAGCGACTAATGCCTGAAGTGAATATTCAGTCTTCCAAATTGCTTCCATTGCATCATCATCCTCCAAGAGTGGAGCAGGTGTTGCAAATTCAGACTTATCATAATTCCAATAACCATCAACCTTGCGAATCTTTAATTTAAAGTCCGCACCTTGCCAAAAATCAAATGGATTAATAGGCGACTCATCTTCAAATTCTGGTTGCATTGCTGCCATGATCTTATCAAAGATCTTTGCACCAAATTTGTAAAGATATACCTTACCCTCACTAGCAGGGTTAGCAGGATCTTTTACGACATAGATGTTTGCGTAGTAAGAAAGCTTACGCTTCTGCTTACGTACTGTCGTTTTGTCGTCTTCATTACCACTATTCCATAATTCTCTATTATGCTCAGATACTGGATCTTTACCACCAAGAGTGGTTAAAGAATTCTCAATATACCATCCACCTGGTCCTTGGAACCCGTGTGAGTACATTTTTACCCAAGGTAGATCTTCACTATCTGGAGCAGGTAGGAATCGAATAACAGCATATCCGTTACCCGTTTTATCCATCTCTGGTTTCCAGAGTCTTTCGTCCTGATTTCCAGAACCACTGTTCATCTTTTCTACTTCTTTTACCAATTTTTGGGTAAGAGAACCTAAAGATGATTGCTTTTTTAAATTAGCAAATGACATACGTATTCCTCGTATTTGTTGTATTCGGCTTGTGTGTATCCTTTAAGGCAATTGCTGTAGGATACTTACAGTATAGTGCAATTGCCGTGAAAGTCAATTATTGAACCTGCTTCTTCATCTGATTTATCATCTTCTCCATATTAGTGAAAACTACTGACATGTCAATGTCATCAGGTAAACCCATCATTTTAGCAGATGCCATAATATTCTCCTTCATCTGTTTAGCAGCAGGATCATCTGATAACGTTAATCTAGTATATAAAATCTTTTGCTTCTCTAATAATGTAGAGATTAATTCTACGTGCTTAAGTTTCTCTTCTTTACCCATAGAGTAAAAACTAAATGCACTCTGATACAGATCTTCCTGTAATTCTGCTATATGGGCAACTTCTGCACGTACCACATCGGAGTCAAAAAAATTCATAAAATGCACTCCTTCAAGATTTTCTTAAACTTAAATACATCAATATTTAGGAATGATTCATACTTATTCATATTAGTAGAAACTAACGCCCAAACAGGATCTTTGAGTTTTTTATCATAATCTTTCTTGTAACCCAATATGCGATTAAGTATCACCATAGTCTCTAATGACAAATTTCCTTGTAAATGCTCTTTTAGTAATAATGGATGAGAAGTCCCATTTACCTCAAAAGTCTTATTAAAGTCTTGTATTGAAATAACCGATTCTACCTCAGATTTGAACAAATAGGTTAAAGACTGAATTTTACCATTCCACGAAATATAGGTTTTTTCACCTTCTCTGATAATATCACCAATCCACAATCTTTGCGGATCTCCCGAAGATACAAAATTAGATACAAAGAAGTCAATTACCTCTTTTTCACTTTTTTGCCTACTTAACTTCTCAAACCAAAAACGATCCTTCCTCTTATAAAAGGATTGTAAAGATGCTCGGACTTTACCACAATATTTGTGGTAGTCATAATTATCTTTAGTAAAATGATTCTTTAAAGCCAAATAAGTTTTGTATACTTCAAATGGTGTCATAATCTTGAAAAGGGTATTTCGTGAAAAATGCCCTCGATAAAATTTCCGACTTTTTCGGAATTAAAAGACCAATTTCGCTCTGGTAGTGCGTTTCAAAAAGTTTAACTCTGTTGCATCAAACTTAATCTTCTCCTTCAATGGTTTGGAGATTAACTTTGGTACTGATTCCAGATCTATACTATTACAATCACAAAAGTATATGATTGCATCAATATAATTCATGTTAGCATTGTCCTTGACAAGAGTCTCAATCTCCTGTGCAAATTTAGATGGACAAAAAAACTTTTTTTCTAGTGCCTTTTCAAACTCTGCATCTAGTTTAGCTGGCATAACTCTCGATTTTGTGTTGAATAAATTCCCGAATATATTCTGTGAGTAGTTTAATGTACTTCTTTTTGTCATACTCCTCATAAACAATAGATTCTCCATTTTCACATGCCATGATGATGACAAGTTTCTTGACGGCAATGCCAGTCAATTCATATAACATACAACCGTATGCCATACATTGTACAAAGTAGTGATCGACCCACTTCCTTGGTTTAGGTTTTTTAGATGTCTTAAAATCTATTATGGCTAATTCGCCATTATACTCTGCGATACAGTCCACAGTACCTGCAATGCCCAGTTCTTTACTATACAGTGAACCTTCTAGAGCATGAACCCTAGATATTTTATTTAGTTCACTTTTATAGATCTTAAAAAGCATTTGAGATAAAGGTTGTACCTCTGGCAACTCGTGGTTGTACAGATACGCCTCAGTAAGAGTATGTGTATCTGTACCACGACTAGTTGCTTGTCTAGTGATGCGATCTGCCTCTGCATCACCCACTTTCTTTCGCCAGTTAACAAATATCTCTTTGTTATGGTGACTTGTTACCGAGGTTATGGATACTAATTTAAGTAGTTCGTCTTCATCAGGAACTGAATAATAACGAACACCATCTATAGTTTCCCTCGATAACTTAGGGAGATCCAGATCGACATGTTCAAACATTACATTGATAAACTATGTTTTGCCATTATGTACTCTTTACAGAGACCAGAACGTACAATATCTTCCATACCAAATTCAATAAAATCAAATGATGGCATGATTCTAAGGATCTTTGTAAAATCCATGATACCATTACGCTCGTTTGTTTTTGTTAGGTCAGACTGTGAAGCATCTCCACAAAAACAGATCTTGGTGTTTTCACCAGACCTTGTAATTATACTATCAAGTTCATGATAATTCAAGTTTTGGAACTCATCAACAATAATGATAGCATTGTCTAGAGTTGTACCTCTAAGAAATGATGTTGACCAAAAACTTATAGTACCTTGAGTTTTTAAGTTACCGTACAACATTTCAAAGTCAGAATCAGTTTCTAACTCAAACATATACTTCACCATATTCTTGTATGGTATTTGATAAAGTAAGGACTTGTCTTCATGATCGCCAGGAAGAAAACCAATTTCACGAGTAGCAACTAGAGATCTAACAATATAGATCTTCTCATAAGGTGTTGTATGATCTAATACATCTGCTAGTGCATTATATAATGTAATAAATGTCTTACCAGTTCCTGCTGCACCGTAAGCAACAATATTCTGATTATTTTTATAACAACGATACAGATTCTCTTGATTATCTGTCAAAGGTTCGATCTCTCTCATGAGATCTGCATTGATAGGTTTCTTTCTTCTTCTTTGCTTGGCAGTCATTCCGACTCCAACTGCTTGATCTTCTTTTGTCCTTCTTTTTCTTGCCATACTTGGTTTATCCGAGGAATAGAGAGGTTAATGGGTGACGTTGTGTATTATTCAAAAGATGATGCCACACATAAAATGCAGCACCTATAGAAGTACCACCATCATGAGCACATGGATCAACATGGAAGTTAATCTCAGGGAACTCCTTAATATAGCGATAATTATTTACACAGTTAAGAAAATAACCGCCAGATAAAACGACATTTTTAGTGCCTGTTTTATCTAGCAGTTGCTTTATTAATCTGATAGTATGCTTCTTAGATTCCAATTGAACCTTAGCCAGTACATTAGACATGTCCTCAAAGGATACATCAAAAATCTCATCATCGTTTTTTGCAAACTCTGGATCAAAATTAGGACAATTTAACACACGTCTACAAGTATCTAGTAAAACATCATTGTCTGTCACCCAAATATCCCCTTTGGGATCGTAATAGAACCATTCTTCAGGGTGAACCTCTGCTTTACCATAAGGAGATACTCCCATGCCTTCTCCAGCACCACCTAGTCGGCAAATACCACAAAGTAAATTAAATAATCCACCATTAGATAAACTATGAGTGATAGCAAGTTTATCATTAATTCTTAGAACACTATTATTAAATGTTGTATCATAAAATCCATGATGCTTATGAATAGTCTCTATATTATTACCAGAGAAGTAATACATACTTTCTGCTTCTTTCATATCAACAACTGAATTTACAGGTGCTCCTCCCCCATCACAAATTAATGCTGCTGCTTCATCAAAGGATGAAGAATAAAATGCACTAGAGGCATGGAAAAGATGATGTTCCTTTAAATAGTGTTCTTCATCATAAGTTATACCATATAATTTTAAATTCTTTTTGACTTGCTTTATTGTTTTATCATCAGGGCAATTAGTCCACTTATTCTTAACATAAGAACAAAAAATTATATGATCTACATGTTTTGTATACTGAAGAATACATGCTAAACATGCCATCTGAGCATCTAATTCCCACTCCTCTTCTTTATTCCTATTCAACCTATCATCTTCAAGATAATATAATATCTCTCCATCATCTAACAAACAAATAGATGGATGATGTGATACATTAACACCTAAGATAAACATGATTGACCTGCCACATTAACTTCATTATTAATATGAACTATCTTACTCTCCTCTGGTTGATACACATACTCAATAGAAGATTTGTATAACATATCATACGTATCATAAATGGTATGACATATAACCTCACCTGCAAGATTGAGTGATGTATTAAACAACATAGGTATACCAGTCTCCTCATAGAAAGTTTTTATAAGGTGATAGTAATGATAGTTCTGCTCCTCTGTCACTGTTTGAATCCTACATGTTCCATCAACATGTATAACTCCTGGTATCAACTCCTTCTTATCTTCTTTAACAGGTATAGCATACATCATAAAGGGGGATGATTTAAGAGTCAACATCTCAAACCAATCAGCAGCATACTCCTCAAGAACACTAGCAGCAAATGGTCTCCACCACTGCCTACCTTTAGCATCATTAACCTTCTTCTGTGCTTCAGAATCCCTAGGATCATATAGTACAGACCTATTACCTAATGCTCTTGGTCCTGCCTCTGTTCTACCTTGATGTATACAGACAATGTTCTTCTTAACTAGAAGATCAACAACATCATCATAAGTTGCCTGAATATGATTCATTAAGTCTTATTCACTTTATTCATACGACCCTGAATACCACCTGCCTTCTCTGCCTTCTTAAGAACTTCAGTCCATCCAGGATGTTTATTATGTAACTTATCTCTCCACTCACCAACCTCTCCAACACCAGGACATGTACTTGGATCAGAAAAATCTCTAGTCCATTCTGGGTTGTCAACCTTCCATTGATCCCAGTCATGAACACTCATCACAACTTCTTTCTGTTCTCCAGTTGTAGTATTGACTACAGGATAAGTTGCCATGATTACTCTCCGTATAATGATAGAAAATCTAATTGAGATTCTATTTCATCTACTTCTTCTTTTGAGATAGGTTCCCAAGTTTTACAACTCACCTGTTTAGTATCAATCCAACAGGTAACTTCATCTTCAGTCATCAATCTTCCTCACAATGCTTCTCTACAAGTTCTTGAATTACTTCACTAAAAGCATTACGTAATTCATATGCAATGTCACTCTTGTCTTTCTTCAACCTAGTAATAGTTATAGGTGGAAGATCAAGTGTGGCAGTTATCTCCCATAAACCAAGATCTTTGTTCTTAGTTGTCTTTACATCAAGCATTTGTTTTCCTCATAGGTACTTGTATTGTCCATGACCCACCATCTAGGTCAACCATGTCAAAGTTCTTCTTAAACTCCTTCTCTCTTTCTTTCTTCTCCTTCTCCATTGTCACATCAATAGATTCAATACTCCTCTCACCATAGTGAGGACGGTTTGGATCTTTTAGACCCATGTAATCTAGTATCGCACCATCTATCATGTAGTAAAGTGTATCCCAAGTAAGTGTTTCTCTTAGTTGAGATGCAAGTCTATCTATATCATTTTTATCAAGATACTCACCAGTTGCTACTGCATTTGAGTAATCTTCATTTTGAGTCAAGAGTTTTGCTCTGATCTCTACCAACTCATTTAAGTTGATAGTGATTTTTACATCATCATAAATCGCCATCAGTCCATCCTAATGCTTTAGAAATAATTGGGAACTCACCAACAAAAATGTCACGGATATGTTCAGCGACTTCTTTGTGCTCCTGCTGTGTTCCATGTCCAGATCGTAGATCAATGTAGTGAATCCAACTACGGACACTACCAGACATGTATAACCTAGTAAGAGTTGCTTGAGGTAGTACCATTCTAGCACACTCCTTAGCAACACCCTGCTTTAGTAAACTATTATACAAGTCAAGAGCATCATCAAAATGCTTCTCAATAGTTGCCTCCATGTATGCTCTATCACGAGGATTAATATCATCAATAGAGTTCTGTCTGTTCTTAGTATCTTGACGACGTAAATCTGGAGTAGGTATACTCAACTGTAGTGCTGTACTATCAGCATAGCGTTGAGAGAATTGTTGAAAAGTAAAACTTCTATGTCTTAATATCTGAGTAGCAATTGCTAGTGATGTATTAATCTCAACGGTCATGAAAGCATGCTCAAAGATGCTCCAATGCTGATGTTTAATACAATACTTAAGAAGACCCTCAAAGGAATCACTCTCTTGGTTCTTGGGGTTGCTCACACGAGCACAATATGCAATACTCTTCTCTGCATCAGGAGTGACAGAGACAGGAATAATCTTATTCATTAATAAAATCTTTTAATGTGTAGAGACTTATAAGTTCTAGACCTGCCAACTTCATAGCAGTATCCGCTTCACCATTCTCTTGTCTATCTACAATAGATACGACACGTTTAACTTCGTAACCAGCATCACGGAGTTGTTTAACTGCTTTAATTGCAGACCCTCCTGTTGTGATCACATCTTCTAATACAGTTACCTTAGTTCCCTCTGGAAACTCTGGTCCTTCTATCCATGCACCTGTACCATGTCCCTTAGGTTCTTTACGAACTATAAGAGCATCTACAAATTTCATATCTAAAGCAGAACAAACTGCAACACCTGACACTAACGGATCAGCACCAAGAGTAAGACCTGCTACTACAGGAGTATCAACATGTTCTAGAAGCATCATGGAAGCAAGAGTTAATCCTCTTCCAGTCAATGTAACAGGTTTACAATTGACATAATGCTCACTAGTTTTACCAGAAGAAAGAGTATACTCGCCCTTCTTATAGGCAAACTCCTTCAGTCTAATTAAAAGTTCATCCTTCATCTAAGTAATCTCTAAAAATTGTAAGTGCAGAGTTCCAATGGAGGAATTGTCCTGCCTGATTAACAGGGACAAAACATAAAGTCCATCTTCCTTGTGATGTAGGATTACTTGTCCCATGTAGGACTCCCACATTAACTAGACTAGGACGATTAGTGTTCGCTTCATAAAGAAGTTCACAATCCTCTTCGTTTGCCCACAAGTTATGATGTTGCTCGTTGGTGTACTGACCAGTACCTTGGAATGATTTCTTTACTACTTTATCAGACTTCCACCATTGTGTCACTCCCTCGTCAGGACCCCAAGTCATATTAATCTTTGCATGATTAGTATAACTTGCATGGTCAGTATGAATAGGTATCTTACCACCAGGTGGTGTGTAAAATACTTCCTTTATGAATAGAGTAAGACCAAGGTCATTAAACCACTCTTCCATAGGATAGAATGGATAGTCATTAATATAATAGTGCAGTACTTTATCTCCCTGCTGTTTGAAGTTGGGCAGAGGAGAAATAGTAAAAGGTAAATTTAAATACTTGTGATAAGTATTAGTCTGGGTATCCGTCGTCATCATCAAATGCCTCATCATAAGTTTGGGTTGGATCTACAGAGGAGAATACTGCAGCCTTCTGATTGTATTGATCGGGATCAGAATAAACTTCAGACTCCAACTCTTCCACGATCTCCTTAAGAGCCATGACCAATACCTTTAACTTACCTCTGTTTACTTCCATTACTTATCGCTTGAAGGTGCTCTAAAGTATTTGTTGATTACTTCTATCTGATCATGATAACGTGCAATCTTATCCACTTCAACTTGAATTGCTTCAGTTATATCTGAGTGTTCTCCAATACCTGCTGGATGCTCTAAGTAAACGTTAACGTTTGCCTTATGCTTCTCAATTTCACCTGTAGCATGTGCTAAGACTGCTCTCAGTAGTTGTTCTCTCATGTGTAGCATACTCTTTCCATTCATAGTTGATATTATATATTAAAAAAGGGAGGGTGTAAACCCCTCCCTTCACTATTCTTCTTTTTTCTAGATGGTTGGACGTGCTAGAGGTGATTCTCTAGACAGATCCTCTTACATACGCTCTCATTGTCATCACACTCGACTAGGCACTGAAAATAATCGTTTATAGCGTCATTGGAATCTTCTTGAACTTCTGGATGGATATTACCCCAACCTGCTAATTGATTATAGGAAATTAGATTGTGCATTTGATGACCTCATAATTGTTTTACTTTGGTTAACCCATAATGTAGGAGTTTTCGAGCATGCTGTTCTCCCGTTCTACGCAATTATTTATATGAATTTGGTCCGTATTTGCAGATATATTAACAAAAATTTATGCCTATTAGAAAACCTTATGGGTCGAAAAATACCTGGAGTAAATTTTCCGACTTTTATGGAAACGAAAAGCAAAAAAGGTGGGTCACCCCACCTTATGCTTATGCGTATGCAAGTGTTCGATCAAGCACTAGCAAGTTCTTTTTGGAACTTGACACCACGGTAAGACATCTCTGTCTTAGAAGGTGCTGTTTGATTGCGATCATTGGTGTCATACTTAACACCACGGTATGTGACTTGTGCCATTGGATTTACTCCTAAAGTAGTTGGGTTTTTAATCCGTTCCTTTAGTCGGCTTTTGCGTCCCACTCGCAATGAGGTGTTTCTTCTATCACTACGCTGATCATCTCAGCTCGTGTCTCTTCTTCTATCTTATACTCATTCATCTTATCTAAAAGAGTCTGAGCTTCGATACAAGTAAAGGCGGTTGCGATAACTGCTAGGTGAAACATGGGATGAACGATTCCGTTCCGAGTCGGCTTACTTGCGTCCCTTATGGGATGAACGATTGTGTTAATAATAACACAGTTACTTTATTTATGCAAGTAGTTCTGTAACATACGATACGGTTTACTCATAGTAAGCAGCATCACCTATCGTACTAGGACATAATAAAGATTCTGCTATTGATCTAGCAGATGGATTGGCATCACATAACTTCTTCATCCAGATCCTTTCTTCTAAGGTAACTGGTACACCATCATCAGTTATCATCCGACAACAAATGTCGGTAAGTTCTAGTCTGTACTTCGTGCTTAACATGTTCAATTGCAAGGGGTAAAATACGGTGCTCTTCTTTTTGAATACGACGAGCCAATGTCTCAGCAGTATCATCAGGTCGGATAGGTATCTCTCTTGATTGACAGATAACCTCTCCAGAATCCAATTCTTCAGTGACATAATGAACACTACATCCTGTATGAGATTCTTTACTATCTATAGCCTGTTGGATTGCATGCAATCCTTTATGCTTAGGTAGTAATGATGGATGAACATTTATAATAGTTTTAGGGAATGCTTTAATAAAATCAGATGATATTACTCGCATCCAACCAGCAAGAACTACAAGATCAACACGCCATGCTTGAAGTAACTGAATTATTGTATCCTCATCCTTCATCTTTATATGACAGTGAGGGATGGCTAATTTGTCTGCTCTCTTAGCAGCACCACATTCTTTTTTATTGTGTATCATTAACACAACACGATCTTTATCACAAACTCTAACTATATTCTCAAAGTTTGAACCATTACCTGAACATAGTACTGCTAAACGCATACAACCTCCCCAATAATGTGTGATTTAAATCCATGTCCATCAATCATTAATTGAGCATCTGTTACTACCTCTTCAGGTACTACTAAACAATAACCTATACCCAAGTTAAAAGTATTCTTCATCTCTTCTTCTGCTATCTCACCAGCAAGCATAACCTTACTGAATATCTTAGGTAGTCTCCAAGAATTATAATCAACGTGTGCTTCCAGAC
>Ga0066836_10000627_pt1 | contig 17409 bp, 12 predicted proteins | sample ETNtaG_18_FD_71568 | JGI IMG/M metagenome (GOLD analysis project Ga0066836, IMG submission 71568) | Marine microbial and viral communities from oxygen minimum zone, Eastern Pacific Ocean - ETNP201302SV91 | ecosystem: Environmental > Aquatic > Marine > Oceanic | place: Pacific Ocean: Eastern... | reverse complement strand
CGCCGCAAGCTGCGTCGAGTTTGGCCAGGCGCACGCCGGCCAGGATTGATATCACGAGATGACTCTCATCAAACTGGTCGCGCACCCCCTCCGTCGCCTCGTCGAGTTGATGCGGCTTGAACGCCAAAAAAACGACCTTGGCCTTCGCCAGCACGTCGGCATTCGAGTCGGTCGTCTCGCAACCGACCGACCGGCTGAACGCCTCGCGCCCGGCCGGAACCGGGTCGCTGCCAATAAGGCTGTCCGGCGAAACCAGACCGGCGTTGATGAAGCCCTTCGCCAGGGACGCCGCCATTCTTCCAGCGCCAATGAACCCTATGGTGGGTGTCTCAGTCACGCGTGTTGTGTATCAAATACCATCCCCGTCGTAAAGCCAATTTGGCCGGGCGCGTCACCGCCCCGGCTTGACTTTCATCTCGGTCATCCTATCGGCGAACCGCTTGGCCAGGCGCTCAAGTTCACCCCAGTTTTCCCCGGCGATGATCTCCTTTTTCAACAGTGCCGAGCCGGTCCCCAGCGCAGCCGAGCCTGCCGCAAAGTATGCCTCCATCGTGTCGAGGTTCACCCCACCGGTAGGGACGATTTTCAGGTGCGGTAGCGGCGCGAGCAGCGACTTGATATAGCTTGGGCCAAGCGTGTCGGCCGGGAAAATCTTGACGAAATCCGAGCCGGCCTCGTGTGCGGCCTGTGCCTCGGTCGGCGTATAGGCACCCAGCATCACCGGCCGGTCTAGCGCGTGCGCCGCCGCGACAAGCGACGGCCGGGTGATCGGGCTAATGATGTACTTCGCCCCAGCATCGATCGCCGCCCGGCACGTGTCGTCGTCGATCACCGTGCCGACGCCGAGCAAAATTTTATCGCCGAGTTCGCGGTCAATCGTTCGAACCGCCTCAAGCGCGTTGGGGATGCTCATCGTCAACTCCACCGCCCGGATACCGCCCGCGACAAGCGCCTTGGCCAACGGCAGCATCAACTCGGGCCGCCGCACGCGCACGATCGCCACGAGGCCCTCGGCCTCGATCCCCGAGACAATCTTCTCCCGCTCGCTCACTTGGTTTTCCTGAACCACTTTGATTCGGGCTTGAGGTTGTGCTTCACCGACTCGAGCCGAATCGTAAACCCAGCGGACGCCGGTTCCTCTAGTTTCAGAGTGTGCGGGATCTGCACTCCGTCCACCGCCTTGTAGTCACGAAAAAGGACCCTGGTTTTCACCTCCTGCCCCTGCATCTCAGCGGTGGAAGCAACCCCGGCGACCAATCCTGTCGCGGCATCAAAATAAAACGTGTCCGTGTCCCCTTTCTTCGGCGTCATCTTGACGACAAAGACTTTTTTACCGGCGATCTGCTCCACGCTCTGCAACTCGATCGTGGGATAGTTTTTTTTGAAATTCAGGTAGGCGTAAAAATCAGCGTCGATTTTTTTGTTGGCCAATTCGCGCTCCTTTTTTTCGGTCACCGTGCCATCGGGTGTTTCCGTCCAGCCCTTGCTGCCGGCGAACACGTCACGAATCGTCCCCAACCCCTCAATCGTCAATTCCATCATTTCCTTGTTGGGCGCCGCCTGCCGCATGACGACCGGGAGCTCCGCACCGAATACGACCAACTCGATCTTCCCGCGGGCCTCGCGATTCTTCAGTTTGCGCATGGCCTTCTCGCCGCCGAGCGCCTCGACGTTCCGCTTGAGAATGTCGTCCACCGACGGAAGCTTGGCCGCTTCCTCGGCCAGGCCGACACCGGTCAAAACGGCAATACCCGCCGCTATCCCTACGCAATGCCTGACTATAGTCTTCATCTGGGCAGCGGCAGTCTGGAGTTTGTCCATCGGTTTGGCAATGAAGTTCGCGCTTGTAAGCCGCCCCAATAAAGGGTAGCAAATCCGAGCCGGGTTACGGTGTTGGGTGCATATCATGGAGCTGGCTGATTTTCTCACCAAGGAACAGGTTGTCACGGATCTGAAAGCCTCTGATCGCTGGGAAGCGATCGAGGAGCTGATCGATTTACTGGTCGACAAGGGACGTATCAAGTCCGAATACCGCGAGGCCATCGTCTCCGTCGTCAAAAAGCGCGAGACCTCGATGAGCACCGGCATCGGGTTCGGCATCGGCATCCCGCATGCCTCTACCGACCTGATCGACGACGTCACCGGCGCGTTCGGCCGCAGCAAGGCGGGTGTCAACTTCGACGCGCTCGACAACCAGCCAGTCAATCTCGTGATGCTTTTCCTCGTGCCACAGGGTCAGTTCCAAAAACACCTCCACACACTGGCCAAGATTGCGAAGGTGCTGCACAAGAAAGAATTCCGCAAGGCGCTCGAGGATGCCGGCGACGCGGCGGAGATGTATCAGATCATCCGCAGCTCGCAGGAGGGCTGAGTCGGCACCACTTTTCCTTTCGGCCACGCCGGTATCCCGCTTGACCAAGCGACTCCAACCGTGATCCATTTCGTCTTACAGGAAAGACTGCAGCAAGCCGTCCTCGCGCTTATGCCTGACGCCGACGTCTCTAGCGTCCTCGTCCGCCCCTGCCCCGAGCCGAAGTTTGGCGACTACCAATCCAACGCCCTCATGGGCTTGGCCAAGCGCAACCAACTCAACCCGCGCGAACTCGCTGCCCAAGTCGTCGAGCAACTCGACGTCACCGACTGCTGTGAACCGGTCAAGATCGCCGGGCCGGGTTTTCTCAATTTCAGGCTCAAGACCAACGCCCTCTCCGATGCCCTCGTCGGCGCGGCCAAGGGCGAGCATCTTTTTTACCGCACCGCCACCGAGCCGCGCACGGTCGTCATCGACTACTCGTCGCCCAACGTGGCCAAGCCGATGCACGTCGGCCATATCCGCTCGACCATTCTCGGCTACACCTTGGCCAAGGCGTTCCGACTGCTCGGCCACAGCGTTGTCACCGACAATCACATCGGCGACTGGGGCACGCAGTTCGGCAAACTACTCGTTGGCTGGAAGGAACACCTCGACCGGGACGCGCTTGGCAGAGACGCCCTCGCCGAGATGGAGCGCCTCTACAAACTCATCAACTCCGCCTGCGAAGAGGACGAGATCGTCCTCATCCACGCCCGGAGCGAGCTCGTCAAGTTGCAAAGCGGCGACGCCGAGAACCTCGCCATTTGGGATGAAATGATCGAGTTGTCGCGGCATCAGTTCGACGAGATTTACGGCCGCCTCGGCGTCGATTTCGACGAGACGCTCGGCGAGAGTTTTTACAACGACCGCCTCAAGGGCGTCGTCGACGAACTCGTCACCCAAGGCATCGCGGAGGAAAGCGAAGGCGCGCAGGTCGTCTTTTTTAATCACCACAAGTCGCTCAAGAAACACCCGGCCATCGTCCAGAAAAGCGACGGTGCAGCCAATTACACAACGACCGATCTCGCGACGCTCGAGCACCGACAAAACAGTTGGCAACCGAGTGAAGTCATTTACGTCACCGACGGCCGGCAGCAACTGCACTTTCAGCAACTCTTCGAGCTGTACAACCGCTGGAAACCGAGCCACGGCATGAAGCTCAACCACGTCTGGTTCGGCGCGATCCTTGGCGAGGACGGCAGGCCGTTCAAGACGCGCAGCGGCGAAATCATACGCCTCTCCGGTTTACTCAACGAGGCCGAGCAACGCGCCTTCGACGCCGTGAGCGCAAAAAACCCCGACCTCCCCGAGGAGGAGCGGCGCGGCATCGCCTGCATTGTCGGCATCGGCGCGATCAAGTACGCCGACCTCTCCGGCAACCGACAGAGCGACTATGTCTTCAACTGGGACACCATGCTCGCACTCGTCGGCAACACCGCCCCGTACCTGCTCTACGCCTTCACGCGCATCCGCAGCATCTTCCGCAAACTTGGCGACGAGTCGCTGACACAGCCCGAGTCGTTCGCGCTTTCCCATGCGGAGGAACTCACGCTAGCCAAGCACCTGTTGCGCTTCGGCCTCGTGCTCGAGTTGGTCATCGACGAGTGCCGCCCGAACTACCTCTGCAACTACCTCTACGAACTGGCGGGGCACTTCGCCTCGTTTTACGAAAACTGCCCCGTGCTCCAGGCCGAGGGCGACATCCGCACGCAGCGACTGGCCCTCTGCGACCTCACCGGCCAAGTGCTGAATACCGGCCTCGAAACGCTTGGCCTCGAGACAACCGAGCGCATGTGAGCCGTGGCCGCGCGGAGCAACAAGTCGGCCGACTCCCGCTGGATCACCGTCGAGGGCGCGCGCGAACACAACCTACGCAACCTTTCCGTCCGCATCCCACGTAACAAGCTTGTCGTCGTCACCGGCGTCAGCGGTTCTGGCAAAAGCACGCTCGCGTTCGACATTCTTTTTTCTGAAGGCCAGCGCCGTTTTCTCGACTCGCTCAATGCCTACGCCCGGCAGTTTGTCGAGCAAATGCCCCGGCCCGATGTCGACGCCGTCCACGGCCTGCCGCCCACCGTCAGCATCGAGCAACGCATCTCGCGCGGCGGCGGCAAAAGCACCGTCGCCACCGTCACCGAGATTTACCATTTCATCCGGCTGCTCTACACCAAGCTCGGCGTGATCCACTGCCCCGACTGCCAGTTGCCGGTGCAGGCGCAGACGCTCGACTCGCTCGTCGGCAGTTTAAAATCTCACGCAAAAAAACGCGGTGACCTGCTGCTTCTCGCCCCGCGCATTCGCAACCGAAAAGGCTTTCACAACGACGTCGGCGAATGGGCCGCGCGGCACGGCTACGAACAGGTTCGCGCCGACGGCAAATTCCACCCCACCGCCGAGCCGCTGAGGCTCGACCGCTACAGCGAGCACGACGTCGAGGTGGCCGTCGGCCGGCTCAAAAAACGCGGCTCAAAAAACGCCGCCGAGCTGATCGCCAAATGCCTAGCCATTGGCCAGGGCACACTCTTCGCCGTCGATAACTCCGGCGACGAGACCGTCCACTCGACGAGCAACGCGTGCGGCGGCTGCAGCCGATCGTTCGCGCCGCTAGATCCGAAAGATTTCAGCTACAACTCCGCCCGAGGCTGGTGCCCCACCTGCCGGGGTTTCGGCGAAACGTTTTACATTCCCGACATCGAGCGCGGCGAGGCGCAGGAGGCGGTCGAGGAAACGTGGTTCGGCTGGCAGGAGGAGAGCCGCGAATTGTGCACCGACTGCAACGGCGCTCGGCTTGCCCCGCTCGCCCGAGCCGTCCGTTTGCCGCTGCCGCGCTTGGCCAAGCGCAACTTTGCCGACGAGCCGACCATCGACGCCTTCGCCCAAGCCAGCGTCGAGTCGGCGGACGAGTTGTTCGCAGTACTCAAATGGCGCGGGCGCGGCGAGGAGATCGCCCGCGACATCCTGCCGGAGATCAGCTCACGGCTGAGTTTCCTGCGAGAAGTTGGCCTCGATTATCTGCAGCTTGGCCGCGCCGTCACCACGCTGAGCGGCGGCGAGGCCCAGCGCATCCGCCTGGCCGCGCAGCTTGGCTCGAACCTGAGCGGCGTGCTGTACGTGCTCGATGAGCCGACGATCGGCCTGCACCCGCGCGACAACCAGCAACTGCTCGGCGCGCTCGAGCAACTCCGCTCGCGCGGCAACTCGGTCGTCGTCGTCGAGCACGACGAGGACACGATGGCGCGCGCCGATTACATCATCGACCTTGGCCCCGGCGCAGGCGTGGAGGGCGGACAGGTCGTCGCAGCCGGTTCGCTTCAGCAGATTTTGCGAAACAAAAAATCGCTGACCGGCATCGAGTTGTCCCGCCAATACTCCCGCGGCCAAGCGCTTGGCCAAGCGCGCCCCACTGCCCCGCCCCTAACCCGGCGTGGTGCCAGCCAGAAAAACAAAACGCCGTCCCTCATCTTCCGCGGATTGCATAAAAATAATTTGAAGAACGTCTCCGTCGCCGTGCCGCTTGGCCGGTTCACGGTCGTTACCGGCGTTAGCGGCTCCGGCAAAAGCACGCTCGTGCGCGAGTGCATCCTGCCCGCCGTACGGACCGCGTTGAAAGCCAGGCGCAAAAAAATGATCGAGGGCATCGAGCAGATCAAGGCCGTGCACGAGGTCGACCAGTCGCCAATCGGCCGCACGCCACGCTCTGTGCCGGCGACGTACGTCGGTTTTTTTGACACCATCCGCCAACTGTTCGCGCAGGTGCCCGAGTCTCGGATGCGCGGCTTTGGCCCGGCACGGTTTTCGTTCAACAGCCCGCACGGCCGCTGCCCCGAGTGCAAGGGAGCGGGCATCGTAAAACTTGAGATGAACTTTCTGCCGCCCGCCTTCATGACCTGCGGCACCTGCGAGGGCAACCGGTACAGCCCCGAGGTGCTGGACATCGTTTACAACGGCAAAACAATCGCTGATGTGCTCGAGTTAAGCGTCAGCGAAGCGGCCGAGTTTTTCGGGGCTGTGCCGAAGATTTTCCGGCCGCTCAAGGCGCTCCGCGACACCGGCCTTGGTTACCTCAAGTTGGGCCAGACCAGCCCGACGCTCAGTGGCGGCGAAGCCCAGCGCGTCAAACTAGTCACGCACCTGCTAAGCGGCCTCAGCGACAACCCGGCCCGGTTCAAGTCCGACTCGAAAAAGAATCTGTTCCTCCTCGAGGAGCCAACGATCGGCCTGCACATGGCGGATGTGCGGCGCTTGGTCGGGGTGCTGCAACGCCTGGTCGAGGGCGGGCACACGGTGCTGGTAATAGAGCACAACCTCGACTTGATCGCCGCCGCCGACTGGGCCATCGACCTCGGCCCCGAGGGCGGCGAAGGCGGCGGCCAAATCATCGCCCAAGGCCCTCCAGCCAAAATCGCCCAAGGCAAAAACTCCCACACCGCTCATTTCCTAAAACGGTTTTTCGGCTAGTCCAACACCTGTACGCGGTAAAATTGAAACGCCTTCCGCTCGCTTGGGTCGGTGAAAAATGTGAATGAGCGCTGAGCTTTCACCGAGGCGCCGGTTTTGCGCCACTTGGCCAGCGCGACGTCGGGCTTGCTCCAGACTTGGTAGCGCTTGCCGGGCACGCTGCCCCACTGGATGGTCGTGCCTTGTTCGTCGACGGTGATGCTGCCGATTTCGAGCAGCGGAAACGAACCGGCGTCCGTCGGGCTTTTCCCGCTCACATACTCCTCGCGATTGGTGTAGCCGTCGGCATCGGCGTCGGCGTCGGCGTGCGCCTCAGCGCTGGAAAAAACAGCGAAGTGTTCCCGCTGCCAGCGGTCGTCCAAGCCGTCAAAATTGTAATCTTCCTCGCCAGAGAGAATCTCGGCAAAGCCGTTGAGGTACGCCTTGTCGTTTCCTTTTTGAACGAACAGACTTCGCACACCCGGCGCGGCATTTTTCGCCACGGTCACTTCCACCGAGATCATGTTGAAGCCGTCAAATGCGTTCGGATTGTATGTCGTTTTTCCGTAAACCACTCCGTCGCCGGTGAGCCGCAACGTCGCTCCACTCGTTGGCAACGTTGGCGAATAGACGCCGATCATCTGTTTTTTGCCGGTGCGCCCGATCGCGATCGGCTCGAACGCCAACTCGAGCAGGTTCTGCTTCGTCGTCGGTGGCCTCACTGCCGAGATGTAAAACTGCGCTTTGCCATTGTTGACCGCAAAATCCAGCGTCGCAGTTTTGCCAACGCCCACGGCCGCCTGTTTGTAGCCGGTCGGCCGGAAATTCGTCTCGGCGCCCTCGCGCTCAATCGAGATGTCGATGTCGCGAACCAGTGGATGGGGTTGCGTGTCCGGTGAGTGCAACGGGGCCACGCGCAGTCGGTACGTCGCCGGGGGCAGCGCCATCAGTTCGTACCGGCCGTTGCGCTCGGTGACGGTCGACTGGATGATGTTGCCGTGGGCATCCTCGGCCAACACCACCGCCCCGAAGACCAGGCCGGGTTCCATGGTAACTTTGCCGGTGATCGAGCCGAGCCTGGCCAAGGCAGCCGGCTCGCCGTACAGCGCCTGCGTGGCTGCGATCTCGTCCCTCAACAATCCGACAGCCAGCCCCACACCGGCGCCAGTTCGCGAAAACATCGTCGCCGCCCCCAGCGGCGAATGCTGCAAGCCGATGAAGTGGCCGAACTCGTGCAGCGCCACCGCCTCGACAAAATTGTCGGCGGAGAACGAGTTGTTGTAGTCGGTGAACCATCGGTGATCGACGCCGTTGAAGACCATGTCCGCCTCGACGATCGTGTGGTCATCGAAATACATCGGGAACGTCACCGCCAACGCGCCGCTGATCTCCGCCCGCTCGTTGTTGACCCACACGGCGCCGTTCCCAGCCGCTTTCTTCACCCAGTAAACGACGTTCGTGTTGTCCTCGCCGTTGACGTCCACGCCGGGCGGCACCAGCCCGCCTTCCTCGAATTTCAGGATCGTCCCGGGCACCGACTGCCACTGGCCAATCGCGGCCCGGATGGCATCCAATTCCGCGGCGGCATTTTTCGCCGACCACGCGTCCCTCGCCAAATAATAGCGGATCGCCCGCGTGTCCCGGTTGACCACATTGGGATGCACGAGCGGGTCCAAGTCGTCGAGCCGCCAGCGGAGCGGCTGATCGTCCTCGTTTTTGAACAGGACAAATGCCGTGGCGGCATGGGCCAAGCCAAGCGCAGCGGCGATTGCGGGCCAGCGTCTCACTTCGCCCCCCTCCTCACCCGCCGCTTCAACTCGGCCAATGTCAGCGGCTTTGTCTGGCCAAGCGCGCGCTTCACCACCGCGCGCGGATCGTCTCGCTTGGCCAAGCCTTGGAACGGATTCCGCACCGTGACCAAGCCGGTCTTCGGTTGCCTGGCGACATCAAATTTGCCCTGGTTCAGCCCAAGCGTCACCGCCTCGCCTCGGCTGTTGAACACCACAAACACAATCACCTCCGCCCCAACCCGGTACGTTGGCTGGATCGGCGAGCGGGCACGCCGCCGCCCCAGCACGCCGCCGCCCTGGACAATCACCAGCGTCCCGCCGCGTTGCCGGCCGTTCATCTGCTCAATGATTTGCAGATGCACCGTGGTGAAAATCCGGCCGTCGTCGTCTCGTTGGCAAGACATGCGGACGACCGTGCCGTGCACCACTGCGTCGGCCTTGGCCGCCAGCGTCTCGATCGACAGCGGCACCTGGCTCGCCGCTTGGCCAAGCGCGGCACCGGCCAACAAGGCTGTGAATAATGCAAACGATCTCCCTTTCATGCTGCCGCGAAGGTTGCTCGCTTAGCCCAGAAAACTCAATCCAGCGTTTTGTGCTGGGCAACTGCGGCCAATTCATCGAAGCATACGCGCCGCATGATGTATTTCTTGTCAAAAATGGTGGATAGATTCTTGAACCCTATCAGTTTAATTTGGCTGGTGTTGCTTATTGCCTGTGTTCGTGCCGTGATCAAAAAAGAGAAGCGACAGGCACTTTTTACCGGCACTCTAGCCCTGTTCATCACCCTCGTCGGCAGCACGAAACTCCCCGCCTACCTCCTCTCCACTCTCGAAAGACCCTACGCAGTCGAGGATTTGAGCTCCCTCCCCGACTGCGACGCCGTAATATTATTGGGTGGTTCACATGGATTCTCTAATTATGGGGTTAACTCAATTGAATTCAGCACAGCGACCGATAGAATAATCACTGCTGCAGAGCTCGTCCGATTAAAAAAAGGTAAAGCGTTGGTGATCGGTGGCGGCGAATACTCGTCATCCGGGCAAACAGGATTGCATGGGCAACTAATCGCTGAGTGGCTTGCGTCCTGGAAACCGTTCGATTCACCCATTCACGTATTGGATTACTCCAGTAACACCAAAGATGAAGCTGATCAGACAAAAGTATTGGCAGAAAAGAATGGGTGGAAAAAAATCATCCTTGTGACTTCCGCTTTCCATATGAGAAGAGCTGAAGCACTATTCAAAAAAACAGGATTGGAGGTGGTTGCTGTCGGGTCAGATTTCGAGGGACTAAGCTCGCTCGAGGCAGATTTTAGAATATACAGTATAGTTCCCGGCTCAGGTGGTTTTCAAGCACTTGGTTTTTACCTGCACGAGCAGGTGGGGTGGCTCTACTACAAGCTGCGAGGTTGGATTTAAGCCAAGCGCTGACGTATTTTAAGATGTACGATTCTCCTATCTACCCGGTCCTCTCCTGCTAGGAGAGACAATTTCCACCTTGCCCCATTTTAAAGTTAATTTGGGACGATGTGGAACTCGTCCCTCCCGGGAGAATTAGCGGCGTTTTCGGCGGCCACCGCCTTTACGGGAAGACATGCCGAAGGAGTAGCCGCGACCCACTGAGCCACCCCGGAAGCGTGGCGGCGATGCGTGCTTACCGTCGTCAAACAGCGACGTGTACTTGTAGTCGAAGCCTTCCATTTTTTCACGGTTGATTTTCTTTCCGATGAACCGCTCGATCGCCTCCATGTGTTGACGATCCTCGGCCACCATCATGGTGAAGGCGTCCCCGGATGCAGCTGCGCGGCCGGTCCGGCCAATACGATGCACGTAATCCTCGGGATGCTGTGGTACATCGAAATTGACGACGTGGCTGACGTTGGCGACGTCGAGTCCGCGCGAGGCGATGTCGGTAGCGACCAGCACCTCATACTTACCGTCCCGAAAGCCGTTGAGCGAGCGTTCCCTCTCGGCCTGGGTTCGGTTTGAATGAAGGATTGCCACGGAGTGATTCTCTCGTTTCAGCATGCTGCCCAACCTGTCGGCGCCCACCTTGGTTCGGCAAAAAACGATCACTGAGTCGTAGTCCACCTTATCGAGCAGCGCGAGTACGAGGTCGTTTTTCTGGTCGAATGCGACCGGGTAAACCGCGTGCGAAACTGTTTCAGCGACCGATCGGCGCATCCCGATTTCCACCGTCTCCGGGTCGGTCATCGCCCACTGGATGATCGTCTCGATGATCGGCGGGATGGTCGCTGAGAAGAGAGACGTGTGCCTTTTCTCTGGGCAATGCTGGATGATTTTCTTGACGTCCGGCATGAAGCCCATGTCGAGCATCCGGTCGGCCTCGTCGAGCACGAGGTACTCGATGTTTTTCAGCGTCAAATTTTTCTGGGAGACGTGATCGAGCAAACGCCCGGGCGTGGCGACGATGATGTCGGTTCCTCGTTCCAACTCATCGTTCTGCTTGCCGTACTTCACGCCGCCGTAAAGAACGGTTGTTCGCAGATCGGAGTACCGCGAAAAATCCCGGAACGCTGTCTCGACCTGCGAGGCCAGCTCGCGCGTCGGCTCGACGATCAATGCGCGCGGGTTGTTCTGCGGCTTGTCGAGCCTCGTGAGGATCGGCAGGCCGAACGCCGCCGTCTTGCCGGTGCCGGTTTGGGCACTGCCGATCAAGTCGCGGCCCTCGAGAAACAGCGGGATGCCCCGGAGCTGAATCGGCGTCGGATCTTCGTAACCCATCGCGCGAATCCCCTTGAGAATGTTGTCGGAAAGCCCCAGTGAACTGAAAGACATGGCCGTGGGGTCTAACAGAAACGCAGCCGATGAGAAACGCAAATCGACGATCGCGCTTGGCCAAGCGCTTGGCCAAGGCTAAAACGCCTGCGTGGAAATTGCCCAGGATCACAACCGGCGCGTATGGGACGAGCGCGCCCGCCAAGGCCTCCTGCACACGCGCACCGCCCGCGACGACGAGTTTGCCGACCCGCTCAAAGCCATCAACAGCCGGGGCTGGATCGACGGCGAGCTTGCCGGTAAACACGTCCTCTGCCTCGCCGGTGGCGGCGGGTTGCAGGCGCCACTCTACGCCGCCGCCGGGGCCAGGGTCACCGTGGTGGACATCAGCCCGGAGATGCTCGAGCAGGATCGGCGCGTCGCCCGCGAGCGCGGCCTCGAGTTGCAGACCCTCGCGGCGTCGATGGACGATCTCCCGATGCTCGCCAACGCGTCGTTCGACCTCGTCACCCAGCCGGTCAGCACCTGTTACGTGCCGAGTCTCGCCAAGGTTTACGACGAGATCGCCCGCGTGCTGCGCGTCGGTGGGCAATACCTCAGCCAGCACAAACAGCCGGCCAACCTCCAGGCCGCGCCCACCCCCTTCCCCAGCGGCTACGCCGTCACCGAGGATTATTATGCCAAGGGGCCGGTGCCGCCGATGCTCGGCGAGTTCGTGCATCGGGAAAAAGGCGCACTCGAGTTCGTGCATCGCTGGGAAGAGATCGTAGGCGGACTGTGCCACAGTGGCTTCGTAATAGAGGATCTCGCCGAGCCAAAGCACGGCGATCCCGCCGCCGAACCGGGGACGTTCCGGCACCGCAGTCAATACATCCCGCCATACGTCGCCATCAAGGCGCGGCGCATCGTCACCCCGCCGCTTGGGCAAACGGCCACGGCTGGCATCGTCATTCCGTGAATCTGCTTGAGCCGCACCGCCGGCCAACGGTAGCTTGTCGCTCATGTTTTTTCGCATAGCACTGATCGTCACCGCCGGCATTCTCGCCGCCTGTTACTCTCCAAAAACAAGCCACACCCCAAAGGCCGGGTTCTCCGGCGACTGGGCGGAGTTCGAGCACTTGGCCAAGCGTAACCATACGCGCGTCGCGTTGCCGCCGTTTGAGACCACGCCGCAGGCCTCGCTCGACGCCGTCAATGCAGCGATCGCAGCAGCCAACGAACGGCTCGATGCCATTGGCAAGATCCAGCCAAGCGAAGCGACCTTCGACAACACAATCGGCGCGCTCGACGACTTGGCGTTTGACCTGTCGCTCGTGGCAAACCGCACGTACATGCTCAAGGAAACCAGCGAGAACGCCGAGCACCGCGCCCGAGCCACAGAGGCGATCAAGCAGTTCGACGAGTGGGCCGTAGGCCTCGACTATCGCGAGGATGTCTACAGCGTGGTCAAGGCATACGCCGACTCATCGCCCAGGCTGAGCGGCGAGGCCAAGCGTCTGCTCGAGCAGACGCTGCGCGATTATCGCCGGGCCGGCCTGCACCTGGCCAAGGCTGAGCGCGACGAGGTCGAGCGACTCCGCAAGCAACTCTCCGCTGCGACCACCGAGTTTAGCACCAACATCACCAACGCGAAGAAGGAGCTGAAATTCACCCAAGCGCAACTCGAAGGGCTGCCGGAAACTTTCCTCGAGCAGGTCAAGACCGACGACGACGAATACACGCTCCAGGCCAACGTGACGTTTCACTACCTCAACGTTATGCGAAGCGCCAAACCGGAAGCCACACGCAAACGCATCTCCGGGGAGCGAAAACGGCTTGCCCGCGAAAAAAACATTCCGCTGCTAAAAACCGTCCTGCAACTCCGGGCCAACATCGCCGCCAAGCTCGGCTACAAGACATGGGCTGACTACAAGTGCGAAGTCAAGATGGCCGGCGACGGCACCGCCGCGCGCGAGTTTTTGATGAACCTCAAGCGCGGCCTCGAGCCGAAGTGGAAGGCCGAGCTCGCGCAGTTCAACACGCTGAAACGCCGCGAGACAGGCGACCCCGACGCCACACTAAAAATGTGGGATGCCTTCTACTACATGAACCTGCTGAAGAAGGAAAAGTACTCCGTGGACACCGAGCAACTTCGCGTTTTTTTCCCGTACGAACAGACGCTGCACGGCATGTTCCGCGTGTACGAGCGCATCTTCGGCCTGAAGATCGTGGCCTCCACCGCACCGTATAAATGGAACGACCAAGTGACGCTGAACCTCGTTTACGACGCGGCCACCGGCAACCCGCTGGGCGCGCTGTACCTCGACATGTTCCCACGCGACGGCAAGTACAACCACTTCGCGATGTTCCCGCTGATCTCCGGCAAACGGCTGCCGGACGGCGCCTACCAGCGGCCCACCGTCGCACTGATCTGCAACTTCCCCACGCCTGGAAAGGAGAAGCCATCGCTCCTCTCACATGACAACGTCGAGACGCTCTTCCACGAGTTTGGCCACGCGCTGCACGGCATCCTCACGCAAACCAAGTACACCCGTTTCGCCGGCACAAGCGTGCCGCGCGACTTCGTCGAGGCGCCGTCGCAGATGCTCGAGAACTGGATTTGGGACAAGACCGTGCTCGACTCGTTCGCCGCCGACTATCGCGACTCGTCGAAAAAAATCCCGGAAGCCGTCATCGCAAAACTCAAGGAGGCGAAGAAAGCCACGATCGCCCGGCACTATCGCGGCCAGCTTTCGTACGGGCTTGTTGATCTGACCCTGCACTCACTGACGGTAGAGGAGGCCAGGATCGTCAAACCGGTTGCGCTGTCCAACCAAATCACCGAGGCAGTCTATCTTAAGCCGCAGGAGAACACATCGTTCGTCGGCTACTTCGGCCATCTCATGGGCTACGACGCGGGCTACTACGGCTACGCCTGGGCCGACTCGATCTCCGCCGACATGGCCACGGTTTTTGAAAACGCGCCCGACCGCTACTTCGACAGCACGGCGGGGCAGCGACTGCGGCGGGAGATTTACGAGGTGGGCGACTCGCGCGACGTCAGCGAGTCGATCGAGAAATTCCTCGGCCGCCCCCGCTCGCTCAAGCCATTCCTCCAAGACCTCGGCATCCTGGATGAATAGCGCTTGGCCAAGCGGCTCAGTCGACGGCTCCGTTTAGGGCGTTAAGGACGGTGTCGGCGGTCAGCAACTCGGGGAGCATTTCGGGCTCCCTTGTTTTGTCCGCCGGAAAAACCAACACGAGCGGTACGCCCGCCCTGCCCCGGTCGCGCAATTCCTCGGTGATGTAATCCGGCCGCCGCGTGTAGTCGGCCCGGAACGCCTTGAAGTTTTTATCGGCCATTACGGCACCCACTGACTCGATGTCTATGCTCGTTTTTTTGTTCCAAATACAGGTCGCACACCACTTGGCCGTGAAGTCCACCAGCACCGGTTGACCCGCCTCGCGCGCCTTGGCCACCGCTTCCGGCGACCAGCGGTGCCAGCGGATTCCGCCGGGGAAATCCTGCACCACGCCAGCCTTGGCCGCCAACGGGTCGGTCGGGGTGCGCCATTGCATCTGCCCCTCAAGCCCAAACACCACCCCCCCAAGCGTCAGCGCCACGGCAATGCCCAGGGCTAAACCGCGCCGCCCGGTTCCACGCTGAAAAAACTCGCCGAACACCCAGGCTGCCATGGCGATCACGGTCAAAAAAATACCGAACCACAAAACCCGACTGCCGTAATATTCGATACTCACGGTGAAAAGCCAAACACCTGTGGCCAGCATTGGGAAGCCCATCGCTACTTTGAATTTCTCCATCCACAGCCCCGGCTTAGGCAGGAAGCGCAGCAGCTTCGGATTCCAGCTCAGCGCGACATACGGAAACGCGAGGCCAAGCGCGACGGTGACAAACATCAGCACGATCACAGCGGCGGTTTGCGTGAAGGCAAAGCCAAGCGCCGGCGCGAGGAACGGTGCCGTGCAGGGCGTCGCCAAAACCGTCGCCAGCACTCCGTTGAAAAACGCGCCGCCCGCGCCCTCGCGCGTCGCCACCGAGCCGGCCGCAGCGCCCACCGAGCCGAGCGTCACCTCGAACAGCCCGAACAGATTCAACGCCACCAGCATAATGAGAACGGTCAGCAAAACGACGAACTGCGGGTTGGACATCTGCATGCCCCAGCTTGCCAGTTCGCCCGCGCTTTTCACGCCAATCACCACACCGGCCAGCACCAAGAACGAAACGACCACCCCCGCGCCGTAAAGCACCCCCAGCAGCCGCACGCGCGCTGGTGACTCCTTGCTTTGATTCACGAACCCCAAAATCTTCAGCGAGATCACCGGCAGCACACACGGCATGACGTTCAAAATCAGACCGCCTATAAACGCGTACAGCAACATCCGCCAGAGCGACTTGTCGGCGGTGGCGGGCGGTGGGGCTTGAGACATCGTCGTTCCGGCCGCACCCGATGCGGAAGCCAAGATCGGGAACTTGACCTCGAACGCTTCCGTCTTGTCGTGATCTTTCAAGTTTCGGACGGCCAAGCCGGCGAGTTCTCTTGGCCAAGCACCCTCAACCTTCATCACCGTTTTTTTTATACGAACTTTTGCATCGCCGGAGGCCGTCACTTCGCTCTCCGGCGAGACGTCGAACGACTCGTACGGCATCGAAAAAAAATCAGCATCGGCACCCGCTTGACCCACGTCGAACTCGATCAGCAATGTCCGTTCATCATCCTTGACCGCGCCATCCCACCAGGCCTTGACGGCCAACCTGACATCGGCTTTCGGCAGTTTCTTTTTTGTCGCATCGAGCTCAGCGGCGTCGGCCGAGAGATTGGCCGTCCCGGCGATCAGCAACTTTGCGCTCACTTGCTGCTCGCGCGGGATGCAGAGCTCCTTGCATTCGAGCCAACTGACCTTGCCGGAGATCGTCGCTTGGCCAGGCGCGATGTCGGCAGCGATAGCCAGAGGCACAAGTAGGATTGTTTTGTCATGATAGCCGTAGCCGATCGAGCCAAACGCTGTAAACTTCCCCGGCATTGGCCATTGAACCTGTCCGGCGGTCACGCCCTTGGGAAACTTCCATTCGACCGAAGTCGCAAAGCCAGCTTCACCAGCGTTGATCCAGTACGTGTGCCAGCCGTCGTCCATAGTCAACGCCAGCCCGGCCATCACCGTCGTGCCCGGCTTGGCTGCATCGTGTGACAACAGCAACTTGACCGTAGTCGCCGGCTTAGCCACACCCGCTTGGCCACCGCCGAACGGATCGTCAAACTGCGCGTTGAGGTCACCGACAAATGTCAGCAGAAAAATAAAACCAAGAAAACAGACCCTCATCGCGGTTTAAGATGCCTCCGGCCTTCGGCCTGTTCAATTCCCGAACGAGCCAATCTGGAAAAATCACATGATTTCGGTTGGGCAATTGGGGAGGGAATCGATGAAGATTTGACCGTAGCGCTTGGTCAATACTCGGCTATCGAGTACCACGACGATTCCCTCGTCACTCTTGGTGCGAATGAGCCGGCCGACGCCTTGCCTAAATTTCAGCACCGCCACCGGCAGGGAAAACTCCATGAACGCATTGCCGTTTCGAGCCTCGATCGCCTCGATTTTCGCCTCGACCAAGGGATGATCCGGCACGGCAAAGGGCAGCCGTGTGATGATGACATTTTGCAGGGCGTCGCCCGGCACATCGACGCCCTGCCAAAAGCTGTCCGTGCCGAGCAACACCGAGTGCTCGTCGCGTTTGAACCGCTCGAGCATCGTCGAGCGCGGCACACCGGCGCCCTGCACCAAACAGTCCCAGCCGTGACCGGCGAAAAAGCCCTCTAGTTCCTCCGCCACCTCGCGCATCAGTTTGAAGTTGGTAAACAGCACAAATGCACGGCCTTCGCTCAACTCGATAAAGTGTCGTAATTGCTTGGCCAATGCGTCGCGGTACTCCGGCTCGCGCGGGTCGGGCATCTTGCCGGCGATGAACAGTTTCATCTGCCGCTCGTAGTCGAACGGCGAACCGACCTGCAACGCGTTCACTTTTTCCGCACCGACTTGGGTGGCGAAATAGTCGAGCCCGCCCTTCGCCTTGGCCGAGGTGGAATCGCTCAGGGCA